>Ga0169931_10010795_pt1 | contig 12973 bp, 5 predicted proteins | sample Kivu_15m_20L_FD_129675 | JGI IMG/M metagenome (GOLD analysis project Ga0169931, IMG submission 129675) | Freshwater microbial communities from Lake Kivu, Western Province, Rwanda to study Microbial Dark Matter (Phase II) - Kivu_15m_20L... | ecosystem: Environmental > Aquatic > Freshwater > Lake ...
AATAAATAGTAAACTCAGTAAATATCAAATACTATGTCTAAATACAAATACTAAAAGGGTAAAAAAATAGCTGATGAAACGTCTGGAGAGAGATTAAGAAGCAAACTCGCATTTATATTGAATTAGCTTGTCTAGAATGACTAAGTGGGATCTGTGAGTTATTGCTCTTAGAATAATTTTCACGAAAAAGAAGAAAATTAAAAGAATTTTAAGCAAGAAGATATTTAACTTCCACAAATAATCTAAGTTTAAATAAAAAAATAGTAGAATCAGATAAAAAACTAATAACCTTTGAATGAAAATCGTCAAAAAATATAAATTTAAAATATATTTGAATAAATTAATGTTTAGGATAGAAGATAGAACAAATAGATTATACCTAAGGCATAAAATGACAATAAATCCTCAGTAGATCCAAAACTTTTAAAAAAGCAATATCCAAAATAATAATAGAAAACAGTAAAGAAAGGTAGAAAAGATGTTAATTAAACATTTCAACAAAGAAAATTCTAAAAATATAAGAAAGTTCCAAGCTAACCTGATAAAAAGGCAACAGTCTAATATGAATAAAGATAATTCAGTCGAAGCAAAGACTACATGAGCAATATTAATAATCGAAATTTTTCTCCAAATAGTTCTGAGAAAAATTAAATTCAAAACAATCTTCATGTTTTTAGGTATAATAATGAATTTTCGAACAATCAATAAAAGAATAGCTCGAATGAAAAATTATCAGTAAAGTTGAATTCTATCAAATTCAAAAATAAATCACATGGATCTATTGAAATTTCAAAAAATTAATAAAAGCATATCGAAAAAATATAGAGACCTAATAATTAAAAGTCCAAATAAAAAAACAATATTAATAAATAAAAGTAAGTTAAAAAAACTGAAACAGTTAATAGAAATTTAAATTATGAGTTGACTGATTCTATTTTAGACACGATATATCTTGACCCTTAAAATAGTATTTATAAGGCTAGAAATAAAATAAATTTCAAAATATAAAGTAGGAGAAAAATAAAAACATAACTTGATAATTATTCTCAAATAACTTAACAGTAGCTTAAATTTAAGAATCTTCTTCAAAAAAGATAAGAAAATCTTGCTAAAAGAGTTAAAGACAAGCTTTATTATCATAGCAAAGCTTTGCTTACTCAAATTTCGTCAAAATATCCAAATACTTCGAGACAGATATTGAATTCAGATACACTAGAAGATGCAGTTGATTAAAAAAGAAAAGAATTTTTTACGATACAAAATAGTTACAATAGTATTTAAAATAATTTACCCCCGAATAGTTAAACGCCACTTAAATATCTCAAACCATATGTAACAAATGTAAACATTTCGTTTAATAATCGAATTTCTCCAGAATCTAATTTAAACATACAGAGTAGTTAGTTTTTCCAGTAAAAATTTAAACAAAGACCTTTTTCAACTCTCGGCTACCAACTTTCAGAAAGACAACCAAGTTCTTCCGATTCTAGCGAGCCACAAATATACAAAAAAATACCACGAAGATAGCAGCCTATGGGAGATTATTCAAAAATAAAAAGAGCGCATATGGAATACAACAAGGCAAAACATAACTTAAATGCTAAAGAAAAATATATCAGATTAAAATAACTTTTAAATATAATGTGATTTGTATCATATAAACTACTATCATTCTGTTGATATCTTGGATACGTTTCTTTGATGCACTTACATTATGATTTTGTTGATTTATGAGTCTTTGATACTTGGCATTAAATTTATGCTGTTTGAAGATTTTTAAGAATGATTAGTGCCGTAGCTTTTGAAACCCGTTTCTTTCAAATTTAAAGATTATTAGATTATTTTAGTACGACTTCCTTTGACAAACTATTTTTATTTTTAACGAAAAACCATAAATAAAATCTAATCTATTCTTTTTAATCGGTTTCCTTATTTTAGTAGTAAATTGATTCCTTTTGCGGCTGCTCTTGGTTTAGTTATTTCTGTGCTTTTTTGAAAATCTGGTTTTTATGAGCTTTTTTTTTACTATTGATTGAACTAACCTACTTATGCATCCTAGAAAGCTCGACTTAATGTATTGAATGTTTATTTTTATTAACAAGACCTAGGATGGCGCTAACTCATGGCATATCTCATTCTAAATCTGGACACTTTTTGAGAACGTTAGTCTGCGTAGTCTACAATATTGTCTAAACTTAATTCCTATTATTATTATTCACTATTTTCCTTATCGAGTACAACTGGCGATGGCAAAAGCAGGTTATTATTTGCTGGTAAAGTTTATTATACAGTTTACTTTTTCTACTAATCAGATTCTTAATTGAAACTGAAAATGATTTTAGACTTGATTACTTTTTCTTTCTATTTTATTTATTTTGTTGCTTCGACACTATTTCTTTATTAAATTTTAGTTTTTAACTAGCTAATAATGTTAATGCTAGGTTGAGCTTCTTTTCTTTATCGATTTTATGTTTGTGGTCGATTAATATGAGGTACTTATTTTATTTATTTTGCTGCTTCGACACTATTTCTTTATTAAATTTTAGTTTTTAACTAGCTAATAATATTAACACTTGGTTGAGTTTCTTTTCTTTATCTATTTTAAGTTTCTGGTTGATTAACTTGCGGTACTTGTGGTTCTATTTTGATAGGAATTTATATTTTTAATGGCACTGTTTACGTTTTGAAAGGTGCAGGGTTCAATTTTTTCTATGCAGGAACACCGTTCATGATTGCTTGAGATTCATATCTTTTTCTTAATTCTCTTACGCTTAAATGTTAACTCATAAAGACTGATATAAAATAATAAAAAGTAAATGATTGATTTTCTATTCGATTGTATTAAATTTGCTAAAGCAGATGATAAAATTTAGATTGAATCCATATATAGATAATTTAAAAGATATGATTGAATATAAATCAATAAAGCTTATTAATGAGTTTACTGCCCGAAATCTAATCTGATAGTCCTGTCTATCTCTGTCGTTTCTAATGCTACATTCGCGAAGCAAAAGCCGTGGTAAAGTTTCCATGTAGTTTTTTCGTATAGTGGAGCACACCTAATGGCAAAAATTCTACAATGAGTCTGCGACATCAAAAGAGGCAAGATGTGATTCCATTCGACTAAAAGATATATCTGACTACTTAGGTGATTTACGATAACAATAAAAAGGAATTTTTGAAAAGAGATACCGTCATTGAATTATTTTTGGTAAGTAAAAGTCGTCCTGATCAGAACAAGCTTGTCGGAAGAACAACTATCGATTTGGCAAAAATTCTAAATGTTGAAATGTATGCTTAACCAACTTAGTTTACGCTTAATTTCTGTTCAGTTTAAGGATTGCTGACTCTTCAATTTTTTGGACTTGAACAAAAAATGACTCAAATGACTGTTCACGATTTAGATAAATCTTCATTTATTGATTTTATTTCTCAATCTGCTCTCAAAAATCAGCACAAAAATGTTAATTCTAACGTAAATGGCAAAGTTAATGATTATAGCTCTGATAAAAAGAAATCAAAGCACATAACTTAACATGAAACTCCTAAATTTTCTTTGGATAAGCGTCCGATAGCCGAAACAAAAACTTATTAAATAGATTAAAGATCTATTATTGAAGAAAGACGACCTATGAGTCGTACAAGTAATATAAGAAAACCTGAAGAAAATTTAACTGATTAAAAATAGGCGAATTTCATAAAAAGTCCTCCTTTATTGAAGAACTTAGTTTCTGAATAAAGTTTGCTCGATAATCTTTCAAAAATATAGAATGTAGTATCATATACAGCTAACAATATTAATACAGAAGAGTAAAATACTAATAAATTACCATAAGATTAACTATTAAATGCTTATCAAAAGCCGAAAAATTCAGGCATTATCGATAAAAAATCAATTATTATCAATACAAGCAAATAGGTTTAAAACATACAGTAAAACAAATAATTTTCATAACAACATTTGACACGTGAAAAAATAATAGAAAGGTAAATTAATGATGTAAACTAATAAAAAAAAGATTAGCCTGTTAAAATCAAAACTAGTCAGATAGATCACAGAGAATAATCTAAAATTTCTGATAGTTAACTCAATATAAAAAATAATATTTCTCACTTATAAAAGATTCCGCTTGAATAATAAAAAAAGCAAGAAAATAATTAGTTCGAGTAACATCATCTAAAACAAATTTTACAAAAAAATAATAAAATAATTGCTAATTTATAGTTAAAAACTAAAAAACTTTAATTTTTTTTGGCAGATTAGAGATCTATCAGTATGTCTTTGTCTAGTCAAATTAGAACATATGAAGAAAGAATTTAGCAATTCGTTCAATAAATCAGACAATATGAGCACAAAATTGAAGTCTTATAAGGCCAAAATTTATTAAAAGCAACTAAGATTTAGCAACTATAGTTATAACTTAGTTAAAAAATAAATAATTAAAAAGAAAAATCAAGTATAAATAAATCAAGCTAATACTAATCTAAATAAAAATAAGCATTGTACATCAGAAACATGAATTAACTTAACTAATTAACGATTCTATATGAATAGCTAAAATTAAACAATCAATAATTAACAACAAAATATGAAGAATCTTTAGCCTCGATTAAAGAACTTACAGTTGCTTTATAAAATATCAAAAAAACACAAAAAACTTCAAATATTTTAAATAAACCTACTGTTTAATAAAATATTATTGTCGTTTAGTAGGAGGTTGTCGAAGAATAAGTTGTTTTTAATGAACAAGTTGCCCCTTTGGGTACTGCTAAATCTATACACACAATCAACATGCTTCAACGCCAAGAAGAAATAAGCAAAATTTTAAAAAGTTAAAATTAAAGTTTGATTGCCTAAAAATAGATTCTTCTTAACTTAAACAAAAATTACTAAACTTAAAACAAGTAGCTGCTATATAAAATAGAAAATTTTGAAAATAAACTATCATCTCTAAAACAATAACAATCAGGAAATTCAGAATAGCAATCAACTAGCACTAAAATAAATTAACTTGCTAAGAAATAAAATTAAAAGTTGCTATCAGAAATTAACAGACTTAAAACAAACAATTAGTTTTCTATGAAAAAAATGCAAACATAAATAGATTCTCTCATAAAATAATTGAGTTAATATGAAGAATTGCAGAGTATTAAGTAAAATATTGAGCATTAAAAATAAAAAATTAGAGCTCAAGAGAGTGTTTTAGAAGTAAATAAATCAATATTGTAAGCCGAACGTGAGCAAATACAAGCTGATCAGTTACAGTTATAAAGTGACAAGGAACAGATCAATATACAAAGAAGATAACTGGATCAAATGTTCATTCAAATTTAAGCTTAGAAGAATTCTATTCAAAAAAATCAATAAAAATTGTAAAATTAAAGTGCCAATATAAAACACGAAAGACTAACTCTATAAAGCTAAAAGCTTTTATTTGACAATTAAAAGCTAAATATAAAAAAAATGAAAAGCGACCTATAATATGAAAAAACTTAGTTAGCGAGAAAAAAATCTCCACAACCTCAAAATGCAGGCACCGACCGTATTCTATAAGATAGACTTAAAGTATACTAGGAGACTATTTCTCAGCTTAACAGTAATCTCGAAGAACAAATAAATCTGAACAACGAACTTTCTTAGACTATCATAAGTTATATGGAGAAATAATCTAAAATGAAGTAGACTCTGGCAGTGCTTGAGACTTAATCTAAATAAATTATTCAAATCGTTAAAGAAAAAGAGAGTAATTAAGAAGCGTATCAAAGAATCATAGGAGAACTTCAGTAAGAATTGAAGAATTATGTTGATTAAAATAGTCCAAAACTTTTCAAAGGCAAGTTAGATGTACCAAGTCCAATAAGACTATCTTCTCAATCGATGTAAGGGGTTAAAAATTCATCATAAGAATAAACACGCTACTTGCAGAGAGCTCATGATAATCTTCAAGAAGAAATACTGCAATTGACTGCTAACTATGCAGAAAATACTCATAAATTATAAGCTGAAATTCAATAGCTAAAATAAAAAATAACTTATATTGAAGATTACTCGAAAAAAGGTGGCTCAGCTATATCTTATACAGTCAGATAGCTTGAAAAAAGCTTGAAAAGCAGAGATAAATAATTGGATACATGGAGAAGCAGAGATAACTAAAGATAAGAAGAACGGATTCGTTTGCAGTCGTAAATAAACGCATTGCAAGAAATGTTGGAGCTCGCAGAAGAAGAAAAGTTTAGTATTTAATCGGCAAGCAATTTAAAAGATATAAGATTTTAGTAACTTTCAGAAGCATATGTGATTATTCAAGAAGAGCTCAAAAGAATCAAAGAGCTGAGTCCATAAGTATAACACTAATACACATAACAAAATCATCAGATAAGACTGCTCGCACCTACACAATAAACAGTCCAAAATAGACATCAGGATAGCAATCTAGTTGATACTTTCAGGCTATTACAGGAAAGATTGATCCCTAAAAATATGCCTTCAGATTGGTAAACTTTGCTTCAAAACACTTTGGATAAAAGTATTTTAGGCTAAGAATCAACAAAGCTTATACAAATCGAGGAAAAAAGTCGTTTGCTGTCTAAATAACTACAAAAACTTAAATCGCAGCTGATAAAGAGCTAGTGGAGAGTTCCTCAACAAAAAGTTTTAGTTTTAGGATTGATAAAGCAATACTAGAAAATCGTAGCAGGGCTCATATCTTCAGCTTAGACCCTTAACAACATCAAAGACCAAAGTTCATTTCTTTGATTATAAATGCATCATTATAAATATTACATTCAACAATGAAAGAATACGTCACTAAAGATAATATGAAGAAACAAAGAGCTCGTCCAGTATAGAGCAAGTAAGAGACTACCGAGGATAAATAAATGCCTAAAAAAGGTAAGCCGTCAAAGAAAGAGAAAATTGAGGAGAAAAGAAAACGTCAGATAAATGCATTAAAAGTTTCAAAAGGTTAAGTTGAACAAAATTTGACAGCTGCCCAGTCATCGACAAAATCAGTTGGACGATTTGACAAGAAAGCACATCAGGAATAGCGTGAGCATAAAGTGAGAAGACAAAAAGAGTATCGTAATTTTTCTTCTTACTAATAAGAAACGAATAGAAATATGTAGATTTTCGAGCTTGTCCGTAAAGGAGGCCAGAAAAAATTGCAGCATTCTTTGTGATCATAGATATTATTATGTATTTAACTTCTTTTTAATTCTGAGCAAAAGCTTACTTAAATTGTCTAATAGATATACGTCATATTATAATCAAACTATGTGCATCACTTTCTTCTGTATTGAACCTAAAACCAAGCCTGAGATCAAACTTATGTTTTGTTTTAATAGAGAAGAACTTACCTAAAGAAAAACCATTAAATTTCATCAGTTTGAAGATGATAGCAACATTTATGCTGGCAAAGATATTCTTTCGGGAGGTTCATGGCTTGGATTCAATATCAAAACTGGTTTGCTTGTTATACTGACAAACTATGTTATGTAGTTTCCTCGAGTTGCTAAATCAAGGGGGCATCTTGTTAAATATTTTTTATCATCTGAGCTTGTAAGTTTTTAACAGCAATAAAAAGTAGACTAGATAATATACAAACATATGAAACAAATTTCTTAAAAAAGTCAATAATATTCACCTTTTAATCTTACAGTAATCAATATGAGAACTGGTTATGCCACTTATATTTGCAGTTAAACTCCAGAAAATCCTCCAAAAAACCTTACAAAACATGAAGTTCATGCAATTTGTAATTCCCATATTGATACTTTATGGCCGAAAACTAAGCAAGGAATAAATCTTTTTCAAAATATTGTAAGCTAGATTGCATAAATGAACTAATAAAGTATACTTTCGAGTATGCACATTGTTCTTAAAGATAAAACTAAATTTATAGAAGATGATAGAAAATAATCAGCTATATTTGTGTAGCCTTATTGGTCAATAAGACAGAATGCTTAAAGCAGGACTAAAACTTCATTCATGCTGTTAGTCGTTGAAAATTAGGGAAAATTATAAATTGGATGTAAAGAAGTTACTTACTCTGGAGCTCATTCTGAAAACGAAGAAGAAATCAATTTGAGAGTTTAAATATGATAGGTTCGTTTTTGAATATAATAAAAACTATATTATGTTGTAAAATTCTTTGATTAAAATTTGAAAAAGAGATTATTTAATCGACGTCATATTTATCATCTAAAATGTGCATAACCTTCTTCTGCATTTAGCCTAAGACCAATCCTCGCATAAAACTAATGTTTTGTTTCAACCGTGAGTAGCAGACTCAAAGAAAAACATTAAAATTTCATCAATTCTAAGATGACCCTAACATCTATGCTGGTAAAGATATCATTTCAGGAGGTTCGTGGCTTGGATTCAATATCAAAACAGGTCTGCTAGTATTATTGACGAACCATGATCTAAAAGTTCCTCGTTATGGTCTATCGAGGGGGCAACTTGTAAAACATTTTTTGTCAACCTAGCTTATTTCTAGTTAGCAGTACGATAAAATCGATTAAATAGTCTACAATAAACTTAAAGAGATATCTTAAAAAGGAAAATAGTATTCTGCGTTTAATCTGGCTGTAATTAACATGCGTTCTGGAAATGCTTTTTACATATGCAGCTAAAATCAAGAAAATCCAATAAAACTTTTAAAAAACAAAACTCATGGAATATGCAATAGTCATATTGATATAGTGTGGCCAAAAACTTAAAGAGGAATGAAGCTTTTTGATCAAATCGTAAGCAAAGCTGGATAGATCAATTAATAATAGCTAATTAATAGTATGAATAATATTTTGAATGACAGAACTAGTTTTTCAGAGAACGATCAAGATTAATCAGCTATTTTTGTTTAGCCTTACTGGAATATCTAGTAAAAAGCCTAGAGAAAAACAAAAACTTCTTTTATGCTAGTTTTGGTATAAAAATAACAAAAATACCATCTCGTAGCTAAATAAATTACACATTTAGGACTGCAATCATAAATAAAATAAGAAACAGTTTTATTGCTTTAATTGTGATAGAAAAATGATCGAATATTTTGTAATTTTAATCCTATATAAAATCATCATGCATCTTCTAAGCGTTCTTTAAGATTGATTATATTCTCTCTCTCTTTCATTCTGACCTCCTTTTACGAAAGAGTTTAATTCGACATATTATGTGAATTTTGTTTCAAAATGAATTAAAGACTCTTCAATATGAGTTTAAGTGAGCTTTTTCTATCTTTAGCCGTCGTTATAACTCCCATCGAGCTTCGCAAAGATCCAAGTAAAATAAAAGTAGCTCCATACTTGTTTTAAAGATCAAATGAAACTCCTCCCATTCTGCATAGTTGGAAAAATGAGTTGACTTGTCTATCGGAAAATCCAAAATGAAGAATGTAAGGTATATAGCAAAAAGTTCTTGGTTAGACTGTCACATTTTCTTACTAGACTCCGCCTTCTTTTTAGAAAGTTTCTACGATTTTCGCTAAGTAATCACCTTGTTAGTCAACCTCTCCATTTGACAGGAAATTGTAGTAAATGAGCGAACTACCAAGATGCGTCAAATAACACTGGACTTTTTACAAATATATTTATTGCATTTAATCGACTAAAAAAGTCAATTAAGCATCTCCATAATGTCCATTTTAATACAACTTCGCCCCGACCCTTCTTACTTTTTCTGCCAGTCTTGAATGTTAAACCCTCGCTTGAGGGAAATTATAAGCAATATTTACAAATCCTGAAGATATTTTTTAGAAGCTTCCTATTATATTTACATCACCTTGAGTTTATATATTGAGGATGACTGTTATAACACCTAATTCTTATTAGTATTTTTGGATTACGCCACCTTTTTTGAGAAGTAAATGGTAATATTAATCTACAGTTTTTCCTTATATTATCAGAGTAGTGTTTGAATACATCTAAGGTAATGAGTTGAAAGGCGCACTGAGAAGGGCAGACCCATGACTACGATGAAAACCATTGATTTTGATGATGAATTTATCCCGCTTTTTACCAGAATGACAGTACTAAGTTATGTAGTCAGAAAGAGCAGTAATATTGGACAATTGCTGGCCGATAGTCAATTTGTCGATAGTTTAAGTATTGAAAAGATAAAGATTAGATCTTTTTTCAAGAGAAAGTAAGTCTAGTAAATTTCCACCTTTTATAGGGATTTGCATAAATTAAGAGAGTTTTATGTCGATTTAGGAAGGGTAGCTGATGACAAAATATGCTATTGAATTTTTTACTTTTCTTTTTATTTTTTGAAGAGTTTGAGTCGAATAGTAAAGAGTAGTTGACAAGTTGAATCTTTGTTGAAAAATATTTTTAGGATCGACTTAAATGAAAGTAACTCTTTATTTATAGTTAGGTATCTCTTCAAGTTCCATGATTTTTTGATAATAATGAATAGTTTATTCTTAAAGCTGACTAGACAGTAGATATATGATGTGTTTATTGACATTACGTAGATTGAATATTCTAGTGAGTTGTATGTTCATGATTTCACGATAGGATCGCTTTCCTGTGATATTTTCATTAACGATATGGATCTAGTAATGTTTTTCATTTTATAAGTTATTGAATGTTTAATTGAATTCTGCTTGCTGATTACGATAATTTTATTAAATTCTAATTCGTTGTTATTTTATTTTTTATCTATTTTTTCTTAATTACCAGCAACTAACAGCCCAGCCGTATATATAATTTGCTTTGGATTTCTTCAGCATATAGCTTTTGAATTTTTTGTGATTCAATACAAGTTTCAGACTAGAAACGATCTTATCTAAAGCCATTTATCTTTTTTTCTATTGAATTCCTATATTTGCTATACTTCGCCAGTTTTTGTTATCTTTTTGGACTAAACATTCTAAAAGTTCTTTTTGACCTGGTCTTTTGATTTAAGTTATGTAATTTAATAATTTGCTGACATTTGCGTAGGCTATTTAAATGCCATAAACTGCCATAGCTTTTCCTAGTTGGCTAAGAAGTTGAATTAGATCACTTTTTATTAGATGATTTTTTTTCATTACAGATGCGTAATTTTAGTCCTTGACAGTTTCATAGTGTCTCATTTTTATGTAACTGTTTTATTAGAACCCTAAAATAATATTAGATTTTTATGGATATAAGACGGTAAAAGCTGAACTCGGTTCTTAGTTTTTAGGCATAGTCAAAGCCCAACTGTCTTCAAACTGTTTTTCGCGTATTTATACATTACGCTCTGCTTTTTTCTAACCTTTTTATTGTCGAACTTGCTGAGGTTTTGCTGAAGCTAACTCGTTAACCATTCCTTACAACTCTGCAAAGCGTTCTTATCCTTGATGAAAAATTGCCTTTTGTGTATTGAGAATCGGATTTCCTTTTTAAAAAGCTGTGATGATGTTCACATCTTTCCCGATTCTTCCTTTTTCGATCAAGCTGTACATTCCTTTTTCTAATTCGTAAGCTTTGATGGCATTTCTTTAATGAAAAGGGTTATTTCTGACCTACCTCGGAAGAATATCAATTTTTCGTTTATGAAATTTAGGCTTGACTGCTGAATAACTCCCTACTGCTCTACCTTAAGCTTATGCAAAAGTTTTAGCAGATTAAAGTTTTTTATAAGTACCTCTGAATTCTCTCATTTATGCATCTAAGGTAGTATCCATCAAAAAAGAAACATCGGTTTGGTATGAAACACTTTTAACCCTATCTTTCTGCTATTTTTTTCTAGCAGGCTCTTAATATTTCTTAGGAACAATAGGCTGCAAAGGAGGATCTATAAGTTTTTTGGTATGTCCTATGATCTAAATAAGGTCAAAAATACTTATTGGACTACTTGTGAGACGCGATTGTCAAGTTTTGTTTAGTATTAGCTAATGATGGAGTTAAATCTGTTGAATTGATATTTATTTTTGCGTTAGAGTATTGCTGCGTCCATAATTTTATTTATAGATTATTAATAACTGCTTAATCAAAAGTTCAAATGATATCAATCTTGATCAGAGTCTTCTTCGCTTACTTTTCTGAATTGTTTTGTCGATTCGTTGATACGAGACTGGATCACTTTAGCGTTCGCTTTGTAATTTTGACTCAAGTAATTGGGATCGTTTTTGACTACATCGTACATGCATCTTAGCTTCTCGCTTAGAACCTTAAGATCTGATTAAAGAGACTATGTATTTGATTATCCTGCTTTGTAAAAGGCTGTAAGCTCCTTAAGATGTGAAATTCCTGCTTTGATGTTGATCATAGAATTCGAAAGTTTATTGTGTTTCAGACTGGTTCGCTAGAACTGATTGGTCACTTTGGCGAGTTCACCTTCAATTTAATCTAATCTTCGTCTTTAAGGAGTTTCTTATTATCTAACAAACTTTGAATCTTGTATCATTTTTTTAAGCATTTCTTTTTCTTCTTTTAAATTTTAGATTTTGTTTGCGTAGTTTTGTTGCATTTACTCTAGAGACTGAGTTGTGAGTCCTTGAGTTTTGAATTTTTGTATGATTTAGTTGGCATCAACTACACCAGTTACTTCTTTTAGCTTTCTGAATGCTTACTAATAATCACTTAGCTATTGTCTCTGATAGTTTTAATCGTGCTTGTAACTGCTTCCAAAGTTTAGGGTGGGCTTGTTGTATCCGCTTCTTTCATTTTTAGCCATGGTTTAGCTATTTTTAATAGGCATGTCTTGAGTCATTTCATCTTTCTTTTCATTTAAGTATTTAGTTCTCATCTATTGAACTGTAACTCTTCTTTGTTAAAATCTTTTTAACTCTCCAAAAGCAGATTATTTTGCATGAGTAGCATCGTGAGCAAGAAGCAAAAGCTCTTCAAAATCATGTTCTTTTCCTTTTAAACAGTCTTAAACAGCTGCTAGTTGACTATCATAGCCAACTCTTTATTCTTTTAATCTTTTTACAACCTAGTTATATGTCTGTTGAATAGACTGTGCTTCGTTGTACTTGATCATGACCTTATCAAGTCTATTTTC
>Ga0169931_10010797_pt1 | contig 12972 bp, 8 predicted proteins | sample Kivu_15m_20L_FD_129675 | JGI IMG/M metagenome (GOLD analysis project Ga0169931, IMG submission 129675) | Freshwater microbial communities from Lake Kivu, Western Province, Rwanda to study Microbial Dark Matter (Phase II) - Kivu_15m_20L... | ecosystem: Environmental > Aquatic > Freshwater > Lake ...
CCGTCGTCGAACACGTGGCCGAGGTGCGAGTCGGCGCGCTTCGAGCGCACTTCGGTGCGCACCATGCCATGCGTGAGGTCCGACTTCTCCACGAGCGGCGACTCGGTGAGCGGCTGCGTGAAGCTCGGCCAGCCGCAGCCCGAATCGAACTTGTCCTTGGACGAGAACAGCGGCGTGCCGTCGACGATGTCGACATAGATGCCCTCGGCGTGGTTGTCCCAGTACTCGCCGGTGTAGGCGCGCTCGGTGCCGCTTTCCTGCGTCACCTTCCACTGCATCGGCGTGAGGCGCGCCTTGAGGGCCTCGCGGTCGATGGGCGCCGGAGCTTCGCTCGCGGCGAGCGGAGAGCTGCTCCCCGCTCCAGAGCTCGTGCCACTCGATGCGCCTTCGTCGGGGCGCGGCGTGCGCGCGCAGGAAGCGAGCGCGACGACGAGGGCGAGCAGCAGGGCGATCCAGAGCCAGGGCTTGGTTTCGAGGAGGGACATGGCGAGGGGTGAGGGGCTCACGGAGAGGTCCAGAGGGAAGCGCATCGTCTCCGGGAAGAGTCTACGCAAGCCCCGCGGGGGCTGGATTCCGCGGATCTTGCCGCGAGGAAACAGGAGCTACGTCGCGCGGGTATCCTGTTCGGCCCCATGTCGCCCCTCGCTCAGGTTCTCGAACAGGACGGACGGCTCGTCGGCGCTGCGCCGGAGCTCTCCGACGCCGAGCTGCGCGCGCTCCTGCGCCACATGCTGCGCGTGCGCGCCCTCGACGACCGCATGCTCAAGCTGCAGCGAGCCGGCCGAATCGGCTTCGTGGGCACCGCGAAGGGCCTCGAGGCCGCGATCATCGGCTCGGCCTTCGCGCTCGAGCCGCGCGACTGGCTGTGGTCGGGGCTGCGCGAGGGTTCGGCGGCCGTCATGCGCGGTCTGCCGCTGGCCGAGTACATCGCGCAGATGTACTGCAACTCGAACGACACGGCCAAGGGCCGCCAGATGTGCAACCACTTCCAGCACAAGGCGAGCCACTACCCGTCGTGGTCGAGCGTGATCGGCACGCAGGTGCCGCACGGCGTCGGCGCGGCGCTCGCGGCGAAGCAGCGCGGGCTCGACGAGGTCCATGCGATCTACTTCGGCGACGGCGCCACGAGCTCGAACGGCTTTCACTCGGGGCTCAACTTCGCGGGCGTCTGGAAGGTGCCCGCGGTGTTCGTGTGCATCGACAACGGCTGGGCGATCAGCGTGTGCTCGCGCGAGCAGACCGCAGCGGAGAGCTATGCCGACAAGGCGCTCGCCTACGGCATGCCGGGCGTCGAGGTCGACGGCAACGATGCGCTGGCCTGCGTGCGCGAGATGCGCGCGGCGATCGCGCGCGCGCGCCGCGGCGAGGGCCCGAGCCTGCTCGTGCTCAAGACCTATCGCATGATGGGGCACAGCTCCTCGGACGACCCGACCAAATACCGCGACTCGGCCGAGGTCGATGCGTGGGCGGCGCGCGATCCGCTCGACCGCCTCGAGCGCCACCTCGTCGCGCGCAAGGTGATCGAGGCAGGCGAGCGCGCGCGCGTCGAGGCCGAGCTCTTCGCGGAGATCGACCACGAGATCCACGTGCAGGAAGCCGCCGCGCCGATGGCGCTCAAGACGCTCGTCGAAGATGTCTATGCCGACGTGCCGCGCCACCTGCGGCTGCAGTACAACCGCTTCATCGCGGTCGCCGAGCGCCTCGGCCACGCCCAGAAGGGCGACGGCGCGTTCCCGCTGTAGCCGCGCGCGGCGCGAAATCGCCTTGATTTCGTGGCCTTGCGAAAAAAGCGCACTTCGGGGAAGGGGAATCGCTCCGGTGGGGCTAAGGTCCGCGCCACGGTCGGAGCGTTCCACAAGGACGGCACGCGACGCCCCGCTGCCATGGAACGCACCCAGACCGATCCCAACCTCACCCGCTCGCTCGACCAGATCGAAGGCGCCGCCACGTCGCCCCTGCCGAAGACGCCCATCGGCCAGCGTTGCGCGACCCTGCGCGCGACCCCGCTCGGCGCGCTCTCGGCGGGCGATCTCGGGGCGCTCATCGGCCAGCGGATGTCGCTCGACCTGCTCGTGCCGCGCGCGCTCGACTTGCTGGCGAAGAATCCGCTCGTCGCCGGCGATGACTACCCCGGCGACCTGCTCGGCACCGTGCTGCGCCTCGACGGCGCATTCTGGCTCTCGCATCCGCGCTGGCACGCGCGCGCCGCGGCGATCGCCGACGGCGTCGGCGCGGGCCCGGACGAGATCTCGTTCGAGCTCGCGGAGTTTCCGCGCCAGCTGACCGCCTGAGGCGGTTGCGGTCCTGCACATGCGGGAGCATTCTGCAGCCATGCTGCGGAATGCCCTGTTTGTCGCCTGCGGCCTCGCGCTCGCGAGCTGCGCCGCGTCGCCCGTTCCGAGTCCGCGCGCGCCAAACGTCGTGCTGATCGTGGCCGACGATCTCGGCTGGGGCGAGCTCGGGTGCTACGGACAGCGCAAGATCCGCACGCCGCGCATCGACGCGCTCGCGGCGGAGGGCGTGCGCTTCACGCAGTTCTATTCGGGCGCGCCGGTGTGTGCGCCGAGTCGTTGCGTGCTGCTCACGGGCAAGCACAACGGTCACGGTGCCGTGCGCGACAACTTCGAGGTGCAGCCCGAGGGCCAGATGGACCTGCCGGCGAGCGAGGTGACGATCGCGGAGGTGCTGCGCGAGCGCGGCTACGCGACGGGTTGCTTCGGCAAGTGGGGACTCTCGACGCCGCACTCCGAGGGGCACCCCAACGCGCAGGGCTTCGACGAATTCTTCGGCTACATCTGCCAGCGGCAGGCGCACGACTACTATCCCGATCACCTGTGGCGCAACGCAGAGCGCGTCGAGCTCGATCGCAAGCAGTATTCGCACGAACTCGTCGCCGAAGCAGCGCTCGCCTTCGTGCGCGAGCATCGCGAGCAGCCGTTCTTCCTCTACGTGCCCTTCACGATTCCGCACCTCGCGTTGCAGGTGCCCGACGACTCGCTCGCCGAGTATGTCGGAGAGTGGGAGGATCCGCCCTACGAAGGCGGCAAGGGCTACAAGCCCCATCCCACGCCGCGCGCGGCCTACGCGGCCATGGTCACGCGCATGGATCGCGACGTGGGGCGCATCGTCGACGTGCTCGCGGAGCTCGGGCTCGCGGACGACACGCTCGTGCTCTTCACCAGCGACAACGGGCCGACCTACGACCGGCTCGGCGGCTCGGACTCGGCGTTCTTCGAGAGCGCGGCGGGGCTGCGCGGCTTCAAGGGCAGCGTGTACGAAGGTGGGTTGCGCGTGCCGCTCGTCGCGCGCTGGCCCGGGCGAGCGCCCGCGGGCTCGACCTGCGCGTTGCCTTCGGCGTTCGTCGACCTCGTTCCGACGCTCGCGCGCGAGTGCGGTGCGAGGGAGCCCGCGGGACTCGATGGCGAGACGCTCGGCGCGGCGCTGCGCACTCCGAGCGTCGCCCGGCGCACTCGGCCGCTGTATTGGGAGCTCGCAGGTTATGGCGGGCAGCAGGCCGCGCGCCTTGGCGACTGGAAGGCAGTGCGACGCGACATGAAAAAGGGAAGCGAAGCGATCGAGCTCTACGACCTGCGCGCCGACCCCGGTGAGACGCGCGACCTCGCGTCGGAGCACCCGGACGTGCTCGCGGAGCTGCGCGGCGTGCTCGAGCGCGAACACGTCGATTCGCCGCTGTTTCCGCTGACTAAGAACTAGGCAGCGGGAGCGTCGCCGGCGTGAGCAGCTGCGGCAGGTGCAGTGGATCGCAGGATCCGCACGGAGCGGGCTCGGGCGCGGGCTCGCGGCGCAGCCTGCGCAGCAGCGGGATCGCTTCCGGCAGCGCGTACTGCTCGCCGGAGAAGCGCTCGACGAAGCGGCCGCCGCGCACATCGCCGCGAAGCTCGAGCGCGCGCAGGGCGCGCACGAGGTCGCGCCACGGAGTAGGGGAGCGTTCTCGCTCCAGCAGCGCGCGGAAGAGGACGCCGTAGCGTCGCAGGAGCGCCTTCGCGAGAGCCTCGGGTTCGGGGCGCGGGCGGCCTTCGCGCTCGAGCAGCGACCAGCGCCCCGGCGACAGCGCTCGGAAGTGGCGCTGCCCCGACGGACGCATCAGGTGCCTGAGCGCGCCGAAGCCATCGCTGGTGGCAAGCCCGCAGCCGACGAGCTCGCCAAGGCCGCGGTCGACGTCGGCTCCGAGCAGGCCGCAGGCGCGCGGCAGGTCGTCGGCGAAGCTCGCGCCGCGCGCACGCAGCGCATCGAGCACGGCGCGCGCGGGCCAGGTGAGTTCCGGCAGCTCGCTCGCGCGCTCGAACCCGAGCCAGAGGTTCGCCTCGTCGCGCGGAAAGAACGCGATCGGAGTCGCCCGTGGCGCGCTGCGACCGGCTCCCCAGAGGCGGCCCCACGCGATGCGACCGCCGAGCCCGAGCTGGTCGAGCCACTCGGGTCGATAGTCCCGCACGCGCGCGGGCAGGAGCTCTTCCTCCCATTCGGTGGGCGTCGCCTCGAAGCCCGCGAGCTGCTGCAACACTGCCTCGAGCCCGCCGGGGCCGTCGAGGGGCTCGGCGACGTGCTGCCACGCGCGCAGGAAGCTCAGGAAGACCGTCGCGGGCACGGGCTGCACCTCGCGGCGCAGCGTGTCGAGGGTGTAACCGCGGATGCGAGCGAGCAGGCGCCGCTCGCACCACGCCGGGCGTCCGTCGACGATCGTGCGCAGCAGGAAGCCCTTGCTCTCGAGCTGCAGGAAGAGCGGCTCATCGCCGTGCACCGGCCCGAGCGCCTCCATGCGACCGCGCAGCATCGCTTCCGGATCGCGCGTCGCATCGATGGCGAGCCAGCGCTCGCCCTCGCGCACCACGCGACCCGCGGAAGCGAGCTCCGCTAGCCAGGGCTTCCACGCGCCGGCCTCGCGCTCCTCGACCCAGCCCATCCACGACAGCGCCTCGTGCACCTCTTCCGCGTTGCGCGGATCCGGCCAAGCTTCTTCGCGCACGCGCGCGATCGCGAGCGGATCGAGGGCGCCGATGTCGGAGGCGTCGCGCTCGCGCAACGCGCGTCGATTGGCGACCGCCTGCGTGCGGCGCTCTTCGAGGGGCGCATCGTCGAGGAATGCGTAGGCGCGCGCACTCATCACATTGCGTGCGAGCGCCGAAGGCTCGGACACATCGACGGCCACACGCTCGATCGTGCCGTCCCTCAGGCCGCGCAAGACCTCGAGCATGCCTTCGACGTCCATCGCCTCGTGCAGGCAGTCGTGGATCGTTTGGCGCACGAGCACGTTTTCCTCGGGGATCGCGAGATCGCCGGGCGGGAGGTTCTCGCCGCACGCGAGCACCTCAGGGAAGGCGCTGGCGAGCAGATCATCCGAGCGCATGCGCAAGAGCGGCGCGGGCACGCGCTTGCCCGCGTGGAAGCGCGCGACGAGCAGTGCGCGCTGCACGTTCCAGCGCCAGCGCGACTCGAACAGCGGAGAGGCCAGAACCGCCTGCGCGAGTACATCGCGCGCGGTGCGCGGGTGGAGATAGTCGAACACCTCCTCGAGCGGGAAGCTGTGCATCGGCCCGAGTGAAAGCAGCACAGCGTCCTCGGTCGCGGCGGCCTGCAGCTCGAAGCCAAAATGGCGGCAAAAGCGCTTGCGAAGTGCTAGGCCGAGCGCGCGATTGATGCGGGCTCCGAAGGGCGAGTGCAGCACGAGCTGCATGCCACCGCTCTCGTCGAAGAAGCGCTCGAGCACCATGCGACGCGTCGTCGGCAGCGTGCCGAGCGAGCGGCGGCAGTCGTCGAGGTACTCGTCGAGTGAACGCGCGGCCTCGGGCGGCAGCGTCGCTTGGCGCTCGCGCTCCGCCGATGTGAGCTCTCGGACCGCGCACATTTCCTCGCACAGCTCGCGCGTGCGCGCCGGTGCCTCGCCAAACCAAAACGGCAGCGAAGGCGGCGTGCCGAACGCGTCCGCGACTCGCAGCGCGCCTCGTTCGATGCGCAGGATGCGCCACGACCGATTGCCGAGCTGGAACACGTCGCCGATCACGGAGTCGATGCCGTAGTCCTCGTCGACCGTGCCGATGAAGGTGCCCTCGGGATCGAGGTAGACCTTGTAGTGGCCAATGTCGGGGATCGCGCCGCCGCAGGTGATCGCGACGAGCCGCGCGCGGCGCGTTCCGCGCACGTTGCGGTGCACGCGATCACGGTGGAGCAGAGCGTGCCGCCCACTTGAGTGCAGCTCGAGCAACGCCTCGAAGTCCGCGCGCGGCGTATCCCGATAGGGCCACGCGCGACACAGTCGTTCGAAGAGCTCGCTCTCGCTCCACGTTCCGCTCGCGCACTCGGCGACGACTTGCTGCGCGAGAATGTCCAGTGGAGCGCGCGGCTGCGGCGTGCGATCGAGCTTGCCCGTGCGAACGGCGCGCAACAGAGCCGCGGCTTCCTCGAGCTCTTCGCGCGTCATCGGAAAGAGCACGCCCTTGGGAGTGCGGCCGACGCCGTGGCCCGAGCGCCCGACGCGCTGCAGGAAGGCCGCGATCGAGCGCGTGGTGCCGAGCTGCACCGTGAGCTCGACGTCCCCGATGTCGATGCCGAGCTCGAGCGAGGCGGTGGCGACGAGCACGCGCAGCTCGCCGCGCTTCAGGCGCTCTTCCGCCGCGAGGCGACGCTCCTTGGACAGGCTGGAGTGGTGGCAGCCGACCGTGTCTTCTCCGAGCAGCTTCGCGAGCTCGGCCGACGAGCGCTCGGCGAACTTGCGCGTGCCGACGAAGACGAGCGTGGTGCGGTGCTCTCGTGCCAGCTCCGCGACCCGCCGGTAGATCTCGCCCCACGTCTCGCTGGAACACACCGTCTCGAGCGGACTCGGCGGGATCTCGACGCGCACGTCGATCTCGCGCAGGTGGCCTTCGTCGATCAGGGTGCACCCCCGCCCGCTTCCGGCGAGAAAACGGGCCACGTCTTCGATTGGCTTCTGCGTCGCCGAGAGCCCGATGCGCTGCACCTCGCCTGCGAGCGCGCACAGACGCTCGAGCGAGAGCGCGAGGTGGGAGCCGCGCTTGTCGCCGACGATCGCATGGACTTCGTCGACGATCGCCGTGCGCACGTCGCGCAACATTGCGCGTCCCTTCTCGCTCGTGAGCAGGATGTAGAGGCTCTCGGGCGTTGTGACGAGGATGTGCGGCGGCCGCGCGCTCATCGCGGCACGCTCCTTCTGCGGCGTGTCTCCGGTGCGCACCAGCACGCGCACCTCCGGCAGCGTGGGGTCGAGCTCCCGCAGGCGCGCGAGCGGTGCCGCGAGGTTCTTCTGCACGTCGTTCACGAGCGCTCGCAGCGGCGACACGTAGAGGATCGTGGTGCGATCCGCGAGTCCGACACCTTGTCGCAGCAGTCCGTCGAGCGCCGAGAGGAACGCCGCCAGCGTCTTGCCTGAGCCGGTGGGAGCCGCGACCAGCACGTGCTCGCCGCGCAGGATCGCAGGCCACGCGCGAGACTGCGGCGGAGTGGGTGCGCCTACCTCCGCCGCGAACCAGCGCTGCACGGTGGGGTGGAAGCTCTCGAGCGTCACGGCTCCCTGATTCTAGGGGCTCCGCGCTGCTACGATCTCGCTCCGATGCTGCTCCCGCTCCTCTGCGTCGCCGCGATGGGAAATCCGACCGAACTGCGCCTCGCTTCGCTCTTCACCGACTCGATGGTGCTCCAGCGCGAGACCAAGGTGCCCGTCTGGGGCTGGACCGCGCCGGGCCGCGAGGTCAGCGTCCGTGCTTCATGGGGCGGCGCTCCGAGCGTGGCGCGCGCGGATGCCGAGGGTCGCTGGAGCGTGCACCTCGAGACGCCCGCTGCAGGCGGTCCCCACGAGCTCGTGGTCGCGGCGGACAGCGAGATCCGCTTGCGCGATGTGCTCGTCGGCGAGGTCTGGCTGTGCTCGGGGCAGTCCAACATGGAGTGGAAGCTCCGGCCGGGCGAGCTCGGTGGAGTGATGCAAGCCGCGGAGGAGATCGCTGCTGCCAGCCACCCGCGGGTCCGCCATTTCGATGTGGAAAATCGCGCTTCGTTGCGGGCGCAGGAGCGCTGCAACGGAGTCTGGCAGGCGTGCACGCCGGAGACGGCGGGTGAGTTCAGCGCCGTCGCGTACTTCTTCGCGCGCGAGCTCGTACGCGAGCTCGGCGTGCCGGTCGGCGTGATCAACGCGAGCTGGAGCGGCACGCGCATCGAGGCGTGGCTCGACGAAGCGACGACGCGCACGTTTCCGGAGCTCGAGTCGGAGCTCGCGACGTTGGAGCGCCTGCGCTCCGCGGGAAACACGGGACCGCTCGACCCGCAGGTCTCGACTGTGCTTCACAACGGCATGCTCGCGCCGCTCGCGCCCTTCGCCGTGCGCGGGTTTCTCTGGTACCAAGGCGAGGCCAATCGCGCGAACCACGGGCTCTATCGCCGGATGCAGCCGGCTTTCGTCGACCGGCTGCGCGAGCGTTTCGAGGGCCCGAGCACGCAGCCGTTCTACTTCGTTCAGATCGCACCGTTCGCGTACGAGGACGACGAGGGCGAGACGGGAGCGCTGCGCGATGCGCAGCGTCGCTGCCTCGCGCAGCCCGACACCGGCATGGCGGTGACGATGGACATCGGAGATCCGGCCGACATCCATCCCGCGAATAAGCAGGAAGTGGGGCGGCGGCTCGCGCTGTGGGCGCTCGCGAAGACCTACGCTCGCGAGGGCGTGGTCCACTCCGGTCCTCTGTATCGCGAGCACTCCATCGAGGGAGGGCGCGTGCGCGTGCACTTCGATTCGCTCGGCGCGGGTCTGATCGAGGGCGGTGATCACATCACGGGCTTCGAGGTGGCCGGAGTGGACCGCCGCTTCCGGCGAGCTTCGGCTCGCATCGATGGCGAGAGCGTGCTCGTCTGGTCGAGCGAGGTTGCGAGTCCCGTGGCGGTCCGCTACGGATTTGCGGCGGATTCTCAGCCGATTCTGTTCAACAAGTCGTGGCTTCCGGCCGCGGCCTTCCGCACCGACGACTGGCCTGTGCCTTGAGCTCCACCGAGAACTGGAACGACGCGTCCGACCCCGAGGCTCTGCTGCCGACGCCGGAAGACTGGCTGCGCCTCGCGGAGCTGCGCGAGTCCTTCCTCGCGGCCGAGGGCGGCAAGGCCGCGGACTCGTACTGGCATGCGCGCCGGGACTTCGAGCTCTACGACGCGACGTTCGCCGCGCGCATCGGCTGGAAGTGGGATGCGGTGCTGCGCGAGCTCGCGCTGCGCGGCCGCATGCCCGCGGGCGCGACCGTGGTCGACTGGGGTTGCGGCACGGGCATCGCGGCGCGGCGCTTCGTCGCGAGCGTCCCGGGCGTGAAGCACGTGCACCTGTGCGATCGCTCCAAGCAGGCCACGTGGTTCGCGCGCGACGCGCTCGCGGCGCTGGATCCGAAGCTCAAGCTCACGCTGCACGCGCCGACGGCGGATGAGCCGATCGACGTGTTGCTGGCGAGCCACGTCGTCGGCGAGCTCGCGCCGCAAGCCCTCGACGAGCTGCTCGCTCTCGCCGCGCGCGCCCGCTTCGTGCTCCTCGTCGAAGCGGGGAGTCGCCCCGTCTCGCGCGCACTCGGTGCATTGCGCGAGCGGCTGCTCGCCGAGTTCGACGTGCTCGCGCCGTGCACACACTCGGCGTCGTGCGGCTTGCTCGCTCCGGGGCGTGAGCAGGACTGGTGCCATTTCTTCGCGCGCCCGCCCGCCGAGGCGTTCACCAGCTCGTTCTGGCGCCGCTTCTCCGAGGAGCTCGGCATCGACCTGCGCGCGCTGCCCTACGCGTTCGTGGCGCTGGAGCGGCGCACGACCCCCTCCGCGCCGCGGGGAGCGCGCATCCTCGGCCGGCCGCGGCTCCTGAAAGGTCGCGCCCTGCTCGAATGTTGCGACGAGCACGGCGTCGCGACACGCACGCTCTTTGAGCGCGACGCCAAGCCGCTCTTCAAGCGCCTCGATCGCTCCGGAGAAATCCTCTTCGCCGACTTGCGCTGCGAAGACGAGCGCGTGGTCGAGTACACGCCGCTCGTCGACGGCTAGAAACGCTTGAATTCGAGCAGCGTGCTGCCGCGCGTGTAGGCGAGTCCGGAGGCGCCGATCGTGGGGGGCTCGTACATCGTGCCGCGTCCCTGCAGGCGAAATTCACCTTCGCTGCCGTCGGCGAAGCGCAGCTGGAAGAAGTAGATCGTCGCTCCGAGCTTGTCGGAGAGGTCCGTGCGGCTGCGGCGGTCGAGCACGCGAGCGGGGCGGCGCAGCATGGGCGCGTTGCGGGCGTTGCCGCGGATCGTGACCGCGCCGGCGAGCAGGAAGATCGCGATCGCGATCAGGAACACCGCCACGAGCACGGGCCAGCGGCCGATGTAGCCACCGCTGTCCATGAAGGCCGCGCCGACGCAGAACGCGAGCGCGAGCGTGACGAAGATCCAGCCCCACAACTGCAGGCGACCGGCCTTGGCCTCGACCGCGGGCTCGATCGGCGACCACTGCAGGGCCGTCGCGTAGGTCGGATGGGCTTGGATCTTGGCGAGCAGGCGCTGCGTCTCGTCGTCCGGCGGCGCGCTCGCGGCGCCCATGCGCAACGGAGCGGCGCAGTACGCGCACAGCGAGAGGTCCGTGCGATGCAGCTTGACGCCGCACGTCGGGCAGTGGGTGAGCGTTGCTTCGGCCATGGCTCCGTCCAAGGGGAGCCTACATCGGACGCGGGAGCGCTGTCGCCTGCGCAGGAGACGGATTCGCGCCCGCTTGCCTATAGTGCTCGCCCTTCGCGCCCCGGCAAGCCTTGCCGTCCGCGCCGTTCCAAGACCAGAGAAAGTCCTTCCACCATGGCCAACCCCCGCACGGTCGTCGTCCTCGGTGCCGGTCCCGCCGGCTACGTCTGCGCCATCCGCCTCGCCCAGCTCGGGCAGAAGGTCACGGTCGTCGAGAAGACCTACGTCGGCGGCACTTGCCTCAACGTCGGCTGCATCCCGTCCAAGGCGCTGATCGCCGCGGGTTCGCTCAAGGAGCGCATCGCCCACGCCTCGGCCATGGGCATCTCGGCCGACAACGTCCGGCTCGACATTGGCAAGCTGGTCGAGTGGAAGCAGGGCATCGTCGGGAAGCTCACGGGCGGCGTCGGCGGCCTGCTCAAGAACCACAAGGTCGAGCTCGTGATGGGCAAGGGCTCGATCGTCGATCGCAACACGGTCGCCGTCGCAACGCCCGAGGGCACCAAGACCCTCAAGTGCGACGACATCGTGATCGCCACCGGCTCCGTGCCGATCGCGATCCCCGGCTTCGCCTTCGACGAGCAGGACGTGTGGAGCTCGACGGGCGCGCTCGCCCCGAAGTCGATCCCCAAGCACCTCGTCGTGATCGGCGGCGGCTACATCGGACTCGAACTGGGCATGATGTACGCCAAGCTGGGCAGCGAGGTGACCGTGCTCGAAGCCACCGGCGGCGCGCTCCCCGGGCAGGACCGCGACTGCGTCAAGGTGATCGAGCGCTCGATGAAGAAGCTCGGCATGAAGCTCATGGTCGAGACCCTCGCCCAAGGCTACGAGCGCAAGGGCAGCGAGCTGCACGTCAAGGTCAAGACCAAGACCGGCGAGCAGGTCATCGTGTGCGACCAGATCGCCTCGATGGTCGGACGCAAGCCCTACAGCGAAGGCCTCGGGCTCGAGAAGGTCGGGCTGACCCTCGATGCCAAGGGCTTCCTGCCGGTCGACCGCCAGATGCGCACCAAGGTCGCGAACATCTACTGCATCGGCGACATCGCCGGGCAGCCGATGCTCGCCCACAAGGGCAGCAAGGAAGGACTCGTGGCAGCGGCCGTGATCGCTGGCCACAAGGAAGAGTACGACGCGCGCTGCGTGCCCGCCGTGATCTTCACCGCCCCCGAAATGGCCTCGGTCGGCGCACAGGAAGCCGAGCTCGCGGCCAAGGGCGTCGCCATCAAGGTCGGCACGTTCCCCTTCGCAGCCTCGGGCCGCGCGATGAGCCTGATGGAGACGGAGGGCTTCGTGAAGGTCATCGCCGATGCGAAGACGGATGAAGTTCTCGGCGTGCACATGGTTGGGCCCGAAGTGACCGAGCTGATCGCCGAAGCCGCGCTCGCCATCGAGCTCGGGGCCACCGCCGAAGACATCGCGCGCACCATCCACGCGCACCCGACGCTCCCCGAAGCGATGATGGAAGCCGCCGAGAGCGTTCACGGCATGGCCGTGCACATCTTCCAGCCCAAGCGCTGAGCACCTTTGCCTCCAGCCCCGCGAGCCTCGCCGCGCACACCCCGCGCGCGCGAGGCTCGCTCGCTTTCCAAGACTCTCCTTCCGCACGCACCTGAGCACTCGTCCACGCGCTCGCATCCACCCGCGCGCTCCCACGCCCCGCCGCTGCACGTACAACGAGCCGCAGTGCGCGAGGTGCGCCCCGATCGCTCGGGACGTCCCTCGTTTCGCGTCACGGGCTCTTGATGGCCCGTGGATCGCTCACGCGATCACGGGCACACTCGTGAACTGCAGCGCGTTCGACAGGGGAAGCCCGTCCGTCGCGTGCTCGCACGCGACGGCGCGGAAGACGCCTTGGCGTTGTTCGCGAGCGATCCACCGAGCACGGCCGGAGGCCGTGGGCTGGCCGAAGCCGAAGGTCGCGAGCGCACGTGACACAGCTTCGCGGTGGCGAAAGCGCGATGGGCGCCCCGATCGCTCGGGACGCCCCTCGTTTCGTGTCACGGGCTCTTGAGGGCCCGTAGATCGCTCACGCGATCACGGGCACACTCGTGAACTGCAGCGCATTGGACAGGCTGCTGGTGCCGGGGGCCGGCGGGTCACGGAAGGTAAGCCTGTCTTTTTCTGGTCGCTGCCTTGTTTCTCCGGCGACCAGAAAAGCTCGGGGGACGCATAGGCGTCCCCCGAGAAGGCCTTCGCAGGCAGAGCCTGCTCGGGGGTCCCTCGCAAGGACGCCAAGGCGTCCTTGCGTCGACGCTTGCGGTTGCAAGCGTCGAAC
>Ga0169931_10010799_pt1 | contig 12969 bp, 15 predicted proteins | sample Kivu_15m_20L_FD_129675 | JGI IMG/M metagenome (GOLD analysis project Ga0169931, IMG submission 129675) | Freshwater microbial communities from Lake Kivu, Western Province, Rwanda to study Microbial Dark Matter (Phase II) - Kivu_15m_20L... | ecosystem: Environmental > Aquatic > Freshwater > Lake...
ATTCAGCGGTGATGGTCTGCAACTTGCCTCTGGCAGTCGAGATAAGTCGATTCGACTTTGGGACGCAACGTCCGGAAAAGTCCTCCGCGTGCTTAACGGACACGATGCCGATGTGACGTCACTGGCGTTCTTCTCTGACGACGTTCGACTAGCCTCGGCCAGCCGAGATGCAACCATTCGAATCTGGAATTCACAGACCTCAGAATCCCTTGCTGTTTTGATGGGGCATGCCGCAGAGGTCTTAAGTGTGGCGGTTTCGCCCAGTGATACCACCCTGCTGTCTGCCGGCATGGATAAAACCATTCGTGTCTGGGATGTCGCATCCGGCACAGAACGCCTCCGAATTCCGACATCGCAGGAGCAGGTTGTTCAGGTTTTATTCAGCCCTGATGGCTCGAAGTTTGCTTCTGTCGGATCAGGGCATTCGATCATCGTTTGGGAGTTAGCAAACGGACAGCAATTGCAATCTTTTTCCGGCCTGCAGGAGGAGGTCCTGAGCGTCGTCTTTAGTCAGGATGGAAAACGACTGACAGCCTTTGATATCAAGGGCGATCAATTGGCATGGGATATTGAATCCGGGAGATTGCTGCAGTCATCGGAACAGACGCGAACGAACTGGTCGTCGTCATTGAATCCTTCAGTTGACGGAATGATCGCATTACCCAGCGGAATTGATGTCACTCTGATGGATATCAACCACCAATCCAACACAGAACAGGAACTCGCTTTCCGCAAGCACTTTGCCGCTCCCAAACCAAAATGGCACGAGGCGCAGGCCAAAGCCTTTCAGGCCAATGCGAATTGGTACGCGGCGTGTTTTCACCGAGCGTGTCTGCTGAAGATGACTCCATCGGATACGCGGCGATATGACGATCTTCATCGCGTTCATGATCGGCTTCTCGCCGCTGAACAGAGCCAGTCTGTGGTGCTGCCGCTTTTGGTAAGGGAAATGCTGGCTGTTTCGCGAGGTAAAGGCGTTCTATCGGCTGGTTTGGAAAGTAGTACCAGTGATCCTGTTAGAAAAAACGTGCCAGTTGCTAACTTGAGTGGTGACGAATTGTTGTCGATGGCATTTAAGAAACAGGAAGCTGGTGATTACGAGGAAGCCATCAAACTGTTCACCGAGTTGGCCGAACGAGGACCGACTGCAACCATGTATGCATTGTTAGGTGACTGTTACTGGAAGCAGTCAAAATTGGACGAGGCAGATGTTCATTATCGGAAAGCGTTAGAACTGGATCCAGGCCACTGCGGTGCTAATCACGCACTAGGAAGGGACGCCGTTCTTCAGAAGAGATACCAAGATGCAATACCCTTTCTCGACAAGGCAAACGACGTTTGTAAAGATACCGGTCTCCATGCCAGGAATTTGCGTTTCCGTATTGAAGCCTTAGTCGGACTCGACCGAGTCGGAGACGCGGAATCCGATATGCAGGTACTTACTTCAGATTATCCCGATGACCCGAATACGTTCTCTGCAGGAATCCTCATCGCTGAAAAGAAGGGCGATGATGGACTTGCCGAACAATACAAATCCAAATTAAAATCTGGTTCGAATGGAAAATGATAACCACGGATGGTCGAACCAAGCGGTGGTGGTGGGCACCGGTGCTGCAGGCTTTGAAATCACAGGTTCTTATCCGCCAACCTGGAACGCTTACATTCATAACGCGATTTGTTGCTCGAACCGGCACCTTCTTTACGCTACGCCCCAATGACCAACCAGCCCGATCCCGACCAAGATCCTGATGCCGCGACGCTGCCCCCTGCCGCACGTGCGGTCGCTGACCATTCCGAATCCGACTACCCGACGCTCGCTCCACCCGCAACCGGTGACCTTGTTCTGCACGGATCCGCTAGTCAAACAGTCAAGTACTTCGGCGACTACGAACTCCTCAGCGAGATCGCACGCGGCGGCATGGGGGTGGTTTACAAGGCCCGACAAGTGAACCTCAACCGGCTCGTCGCCTTGAAGATGATCTTGGCCGGTCAGCTAGCCTCCGACGAAGACGTGAAACGCTTCTACACCGAAGCCGAAGCGGCCGCCAATCTAGATCATCCGGGGATTGTGCCGATCTTTGAAATTGGCCAGCACGGTGGGCAGCATTATTTTTCGATGGGCTATGTGGAGGGCCAGAGCCTTGCCGAACGCATTAAAGATGGTCCGCTGCCGCCTAAGGAAGCTGCTGAACTGACGAAGAAGATTGTTGCGGCAATAGGGTATGCTCATGACAAGGGCGTGATCCATCGCGATTTGTTACATCGGTCCAAGATCCCACTGCGGTTAGCTTGTTGGATGAGTTGAGCCGCGCTGGGAAGGATGCGTTCCATCACATCTTCCATAAGTCGCAACTCAAAGGCACATGCACTACCCGCGAAGCGGATGACATCGCCAACCTTGCTTTCATTGGAGGCAAAACCAATCGCGTTATCAGCGACAAATCACCTGCGGACTACTTCCCAGCATTGATCGATAAGGCAGGCGAGTCTGCATTTATGGCCCAGTGCATTCCGCTCGATCCGACCCTGTTGAAACCGGATCGTTACAAGGATTTTCTAGCTGAACGGCGACGGCTGATCTCCGCAAGGCTGAACGAGTTTTTACTTTCAAATTAGCTTGGTTGCGACTATGAATCACAAGGCTGTAGGTCAGCGCGACCGGTAAACCTGAGCCAATGGCTCATCTTAGCGGTCGCACTTTCCAGAATGGCGGTGACCTCAGCCAAGCCAACGACCTAGCGTCTTTATTACCAAAGTTCACCTTCAAAAGTGTCCCACTCATCCTCTTGATCGGAACCTTCCCCAAGAATGCTATTGCTTGCGCAACTGGGCTCGTTTTCATCCGCAGGAGTCCGCTTAAAGAAGTGGTCGCGCAGATCATCAAAGTCTTGAAATCCGTCGAATGGAAGCTTTTGAAGCGTCGCAATAGCATCTATCCGACGACCTTCATTTTTAGATTTTGGTTTTGCCTCGATCAACAATTCTCCTTCTTCATATCGAACGACGCTTGAAGCGGCGACTGAATCAGCATCATCACTAAACAAACTCGCCAGAATTTGACTGGGGACCAGGAAAGAGTGAAAATAGTAGCCTCCGCCTTGGTAAACTGCTAATGCCGTGCCATTTTCATACTCTACAATTTCCACGAACTGGATTATGCCTTGTCGATAAGCTGCCACGATGCCCCTGTCCTTAAGGTCATAGAAATGGTCCTTCTGCTCCTTGCGTTTTGTAGCTAGCCCATAAACGCCCTTCAAATAGTAATTTTTAGCAAGGTCTCGCATTCGTTTTGCGGCGCGATTGATTGTCCAAATCGCTAATAGTAAGTCGATTTCTTTGGCTGCGGGTTTGGGTCGAAGAGGCTTCAATTCGGACACTCGATAGACTTCGCAGAATTGGCCGCCTCTCGGCTTGACATATCGAACTGCGCACGGGCTAAGCCCGGAAACGGATTTCCTCAAGCTCCTGTTTGCGTGAGTCCGTGTTGTTATGGCCTCTACATGATCCCGCGCAAAGTAGTCGTTGGACTCGAACGAGAAAATGGGAGAAGCTTCTTGGAGAGGGTGCATCCACTCTCGTAACCACTGTTCTACGGTCCTTGCTTCGATTGTCTGTTCGACCAAGTAGTATTCGCGTCCCCGATAAATCGCCGCAATTTGATCAGTCTTTGGCACCCGGTTGATTTTCAACCATTGCTTAATCGTCTTTTGCGAGTGTTCAGCGGTCATCTTTTCCCTCCCCACGAATGAAACTTGGCAGACTTGAAATTCAAAACATAAACTGGTTATTCAGGCTCCATGGCAAGCGAACGTTGCGATGAATCGCCCTTTGATGCGCGAGATCCCACCTGGTGTCCGCAGAAAGCTGGCTCCAGCCTTGCCACGAAGACCTTGATTCGAAATGGAATCGAACCAAATCTAAACTAAATGAAAAAACACGTGTTCCTACCGCTTCCATATATGGAAAGACGGGTCTCGGAAAAACTCGCAGTGACAAACCGGTGACCGAGATAAAACTCTCGTTAGCGGCAACCGGGCATTAAAAGTTTCAGTTTTCGCCACTGAACAGGCAAAATGACTCTCTCAGTCCATGTTCAGTATATCAGTCGGCACTCGGCGGACAAGCCAGATAATTCAAGTTTTTGGGACTGGACTTTAGGCAATCGTCTAGTGGCGAGCGAAATGGTTTCTGCGTCCTTGAAACCAATCTATGGATCGGTAACGGCTGACGATTTCGTGGCTGTCTTTCTTCCTTGACGCACAATTTCGGCAAGATGATGGTCACGAACGCTAGTAGGATCGGATTCGCTAATCTCTTTAAGCAAGACCGGCAAATTAGAGGTTAGGTGCATACGCAACAACGCCAGGGTGATTTCGATCGACTCATTTGTGCGGAGATTATCGATGATCAGCGGATCGCTCTTGCTGAAGTTCCTTCGCTCAAGGACGAGGCATATGCGATTGAGCAGTTCCACGATCCCTCGCTCAACGTAAATCTGAACAGAAATATATTTGAAATGGTCGCGGATCCGTACCATTCCCTCCATTGTTGCCGCTAAGCGTATCAAGTCGATATTCCGGGTGTTCGCGATGAACCATTGCGTCTCGGAACTTATCCCCAACTCTTGGGCGTTTCTTCTATCGCGGAGCCATTGATCGTGAGTGATATGCTGAAGGTCGTAATCCTTGTCGGCTTGCGGATTGTACCAAAGCCCTAGTCCCATGCCCATGAATAACGCTCCTTTGTGTTTCGTGCGATTGAGCTATCGCTTTGAATCCACCCGTAATCCTTTATACAGGTTCACCGCAGTGCACGTCTCGAGCCGTACCCGATTTTTCCAATACTGTGCAATGGACACCATAACGCCAAGATTTCGCCAATTGTAGCCTATCGGGTTATTCCGAGGAGTTGCGCGATCCTCTCCTTGGGACACTCGTAGCCGTCGCCCTTCACACCTTTGCCAGAACCGCTCAGTTTGCTGGCGAGTTTGGTGTGATTGGACTTCGAAACAAGCTCGAATGCAGCCTCCACGGGAAGCCCGGTCGCCACTCCATCTCCGAGGAGGACGAATAATCTATCGGCTAATGCATCGGTCGCCTCCACGAGATCTTCCTGGACGTGTGCTGCAAGCCATTCCGAAAGTTCTTCGATAGCCATCGCTGCTCGGCAGACCAGCTTATTCTCTGTATGTTCGGAAAACCGTGTGGATATCGTCCGAAGCTCTTTCGCCATCTGGTTTGCTTCTTCACGATCGCCAGGCAAGAGCGACGGTTGCGAAGCAATCCTTTCGCCGATCAACTGATGGAAAGTGCGAACAGTTGTTAGATGGCTTTCCAGAGACATTTTCCGATCCTCGAAAGATACGGTGATTATTTGTAAGTCCGACTTGATATATGGCAGTAATGCCGAAGTGTCGTTCAAAAACCCTAGAATTCTACGCTCGTCAGATCGGAACAATTTGGAGTGCCCAGGGATCACCCCCTTCTAGTTGACCCGAAATTTGATCCTGTTTATAGACTCGCTTGAACGTTTGCTCGGCTTTGAAGAATCGCTGCACCTGAATATTCTTCGGATCGAGCCAGTCGAGATCGGATCGCCTTCGCTCGAGGCTTCGATATAACGATGAATCGAAGTATCGAAGGCTGTTTTCATCTTCATTTTTGATTACACAAAGCGTGTGTTTATCTCCGAAAGATACTGTATTGATTCGCTGAAGCAACGTAGTGGGCTTCCCGGATAAAGTTGCAACTATCGCAGCCCCCAACATGTTGAAATGTGTACACAAAGCCGGACTGCGTGCATCATCCGACTGGCCAAAATACGATTTAAGAAACCGTTTTTGATCTTCCGAGCTGAGCGTTTTAAGAAAAGCTTCGCGATCCCAAGACTGGTGAGCTACGTTCACAGTTTTCTCGATCCCAATCGTTGAGCCCATTTTGAAAGAGTTGCGAACACTCCCAAAAAGTCGAGCAATTTCCTCGTTCAATGCGCGGAGTAATGTTGGCGATTGACGGTGGTTTAGTCCTTCTTGTCGCAGGTGTGCGAAGTATCTTCGGGGAACATTCACAGCGATGTCGATACTTTTTTCAATGCTCAGATTCCCGAGGGCGTGGTACCCTTGTCTTGCGACCAAACCAAGGACCGTCTGACGGGACTCTGCATTGAGATTTATTTGACGATGAGCGTTAATCATGCTTTGTACGGTACCACCTTTCCTATTGGTCGCCCACGCCTTTCCAGAACGACGCCCTGCCCCTTTTCAACCAATCGCCAAGCCCTCTCAAGCCCTGAGATCGAATCTACGTCTACTTTCACGGGACTACCTTCTTTCCCAGGAAGGATGCCCTCCAACTTTTCTCTGACGCTCCGCCACCACTTGGAGCGATTACGACAGCCGATCTCGTCTCGATACTTTTGACCTAGGGGGTAGGGTGGACCCCCATTAGCTTCGAAGAATGCTGCGAAATCGAGCATCTTGCGCGGATCCGAAGCGAAGCATTTTTCGAGAACGTTTTTCATCGACTTTGTTCTTCCAAGGATCTCGATTGCCGCTCGCGTTGAGTCGTCTGGGAGATTTCCGTCATTCCTTTTCGCCATGTTGACCTCGATTTTCGTTGATTCTTTCCCTCTCAAGATCCAGGTCCAGACGATAAGCCTCTCGGATCTGCGATGATGAGATCAAGCCCCTCGGCGGACCAAAGAACGAAATTTTTCCGTTCGTCAGATTCAGGACCCGACCAACAGACTGAATGCTCTTCGAGTCGCAGAAGAAGACCTTCATCTCGAAAACGCCTCGTTCAGTCTCGAGCAGCAAAGTTCGTTTGCGATTTCCCATGACGTGAGCCTTTCTCAAAAAGTTGTATACCTTGAATAACCCTATACCATCATTGGGCATCGCGTCCGGGGAGTCAAGGGGGGACATAAAAAGATTGCTTTAACGTTCTCGATGTTCCGATAACCGTAAGTTGGAAGCTTGATGGACACAACCTTGTTGTGGATGATTGAGGCAATGCTTGACTCCCACTGGGTGCAACCTACCTACCCGCCAGATATACCACACGCTTTGCTCCGCTACGCCAATAGTCAAGTGGTTGGCTGCGCGGCGAATCACTCCTGAACGAAACACATCGCCCCCCCTTGTGGTGTATTGCCACGAATGTCTCCCCCTCCCCCTACCATCAAGTGCCCCGAGATATACTCAGCACTACTCTGGAGAATGTCGATTGCCCTGAAAGCTCGTTTATGAACCGTATACTTCACGCAACAAAGTTCGCTGCCGAGAAGCATGCTCAACAGCGTCGAAAAAACGCAGACGCGACACCGTATATCAACCATCCCATCGAGGTTGCGGAACATCTAGCGCGCATAGGTGGCGTATCCGACGAGGATGTGCTGATTGCTGCCCTGCTGCACGATACGATTGAGGACACTCAGACCACCTATCAGGAAATCGCGGATCTTTTTGGGATCCGCGTTGCAGGTATCGTTCTGGAGTGCACTGACGACAAGAGTCTCGAAAAGGCAGAACGCAAGCGTCTACAGATCGTCAATGCACCGAAGAAGAGCCCGGAAGCCAAGTGCGTGAAGATCGCTGACAAGACCTGCAATCTCAGTTCGATCATCTCTGATCCCCCCAATGACTGGAGCATTCAACGGCAGAGAGAGTACTTCGATTGGGCAGAACGTGTCGTAGCTGGGTTGCTCGGTGTAAATGATCCGCTGGATGCGTACGTCAAAGAGGTTCTTGCTCGTGGCAAGGCTGCGTTGGAAACGTTGGCTGCAAAGTCCATTCAAAGCGACTGATTGCTCGTGGTCCAAGTAGAATCTACCGAACGCTCAGCGCCATCGGTAGCCTTGCAAGGTGCTCCATCCCGCAACGCCAATCGTCAAGTGGTTGGCTGCGCGGCGGATTACCCGTTCGTTTTTTCTTGGAAAGTTCCAGCGTCGTGACCAAACGTGTCACTGACCCGACCGATCCTGGGGAAATGGACTGTGTGGCCTGTAGTCACCGGTCGGAGGCAATGGTCCGAGAACTTGGTTTTTGGGGAATTTCCGACAACGACATTGCTGTTTGATCGCTGAAAAGTCTGATAAACTCACGCTCCGTATCGAGCTCCAATCGCTTAGGGAATGAATTATTTCAGTAAACCCAACGAAGAAAATCCCTTTTCCCGCTGAACCAAGACAGTTTTTGCAGCATCAGGTAATCGTTCTTGAAACCGCCTCGAAGCAATTACTATTTTTGAAAATTTGTCAGTTCAATACAGGCTAATATGCGAAGAGTGTTCAACCGAAATAGCAAGCTTATCCTGCGAATCGCCGGTGGGACTGTCTCACTATGGTCGGCTGATATCTTTGTATTCGACCGGAAAGGGAATGTTGCTGCGGTCTTCTACGAGGGAGACCACTTCTATTATGAAGACGAAAAGCGGGCGGGCTATTTCCGCGGTTGGATTGGTGACGTAAGCAAGTCTGATCTGATCAGTGAGTTAGGAAACCTTATCCGCCAATTAGAGGATGAGATGCGCTTCGGCGGTGCACAAGTTATTTCGGATCATTTCGGTCGGTGGGCAAGAGACTTTCTCAAGATGTGCTTCGAGCCCGAGAGCGCGGATGAAGCAAACATCGCTAATCTACTATGCTGTTTCACTACAAGTGAAATCCAGAAAATCTTCGAACTATTTGGTGGGTATAAGAACGATCTTCTGATCGGCTTGGCAGAAGACGCATGGGAATACTGCGGGGGAGAACCTGTTGAGCGTAATCTTTACGGAAAATTGATTGACTTGCTGGGTTCGCCGGATTCCGTCGGCTGGTTCAAAAAGGCTGCGGATTTCCTCCGAAAGGAAGTAAAGTTAATTGATTCAAGTCGAGCTCGCCTAGAAGCTAAGAGGCATGCTCAATCTGAAAAGAGATTCGGAAGCGTCGACCTAGTATCAAATGTTAGTGCATTACGTGAACGGTTTGGACATTCAATTCCCGCAGGCTTTCTTTCTCATGCAACCAGCTTTTTACGGCCCGAAGCCGATGATGCAGCATTGTCACTGCTGTTAGCATGGGGCACTATTGATAAAGCCCTACCTGAATTGCCAAGTCACCTTGATCGTCGTTCCGTCAAAATGTCTCTGAACCCAGATATGCAATTTTTGCGTTGGTTACTTGATGCGCGCGAAGCAAGTGTACTCTATCTCGTTAAGCAATTGCCAACAGAGACAAAAATGCCGATTGTCGAGAAACTTCGGCAGCTAGGTAAAGAATGTGAGAATCAGCTTGAACGTCTGGCGGGTGAGAAATCAGGAAACCTAGCACGTAAAGTGATTATTCATGCCGAGCGATCCGAAGCCGAGTATGGCAAGTATTTACTCGAGCTCGCTGAAAGAATCATCTGCAATCGATTTTAAGCGTGACGTTTGCCAGGCCGGTTGGTGAGCTGGTCGATGCGTCGATTGTTCTCTTGCTGGAGTAGGGTGGGATATGCACGGGAACGTCTGGGAGTGGTGCAGCGACTGTTACGGTGATTATCCCAAAGGTGCACAGTTAGCGATCCTGTTGCACCACGTGAGGGCTCGTTCCGCGTGCGCCGTGGCGGCTGCTGGTGCGGCGACGCCGCGGGTTGTCGGTCGGCGGTCCGCGACAGGGACGACCCGTCGGACCGGGACGGCCGCATCGGCTTCCGCGTTGCCCTAAGTTACCCATCCGGAATCCCCAAGTAGGCTAAGCCGGGATCATTCCAGAAGAGCGGAGCCAGTGGTCGTTAGCACGGAGAGAGGTGGTGGAACCGCGACCGAATTTTTTTTGCAACCAGTCATTGGTCGCCGCGTCAGCTTTTCGGCATAGTTCTTGGCTTGTGCCACAGCCAGCGTCAGCGGTTCATCCCAGGCTTTCGCTTCGACGACACCCCACTTGGTGTCGCGATAGACCAGCACGTAATCGGCAGTCATCTGCTTCCCACGGCGTCCAAACCCTTCCAGTCTTCTCCGAGTGATGGAGTATTTGCGGCGGATTTGGCTACCTTCGACGACGCCCAAGCCTGCGACTGCAAGCGCAGGGTCAATGTGTTCGGCGCGGGTTTCGGCTTCGTTCATGGGTTCTAAATCTTACTCGATCTGAATGTAATCACTCGAATCAAAGCCCAATCCGCAGTCCAAGTCATACGGGGTCACCGCATCGTAGGGTTCACCTGCATCGCCGATGCACACTTCGAACTCGAGTTCGACTCCGTCCGATGAGGTGACGGTGGTGGTGGCAAGCACAAGGTAAGAGCAATCCGGAATTTGCGACTCAGCGTAGGTCTCCTTCAGCAGACGGATTTCCTTCTTGGTGAGCGGCAGGTCCGGTTTGTCCTCGTCCTCCCTGATCTCCTCCACCAACTTGGAGAGTTTCTTATAACGTGCAGGCGGTAGCTGGTTCTTGATCAACTCAATGTGATCCGCATAGGGGTGACGATCCCCCAAGTTATCGAGATCCTCCTTTAGGCCGTAGTAACTCCTACACCAGTCGCCGGTGTCGTGGAAGTCCAACCCGAGAAGCTCACCAAGCTTCCATGCATCAATCCCGTCATACCTGTTCTCTCTAGACTCAAAGTCTTCCGCTACGCGGTCAATCCGCTGCTGGATGTTTTCAAGCGTGATTAGTTCTTGGATCAACTGTTCCTCGGTAAGGAGCGGGGCTTGTTTTAGTTTTTTCTTGGCCATGCGTTCAATCTCCAAGGTGATGCCATTGGCTTTCGTCGAGCATGCGGAGAAACTCTGGCACCTCCGGTAGATTGGCCGAGCGTAACCGTTCACGGGTAGAACGCCGTAAGTCAATCGGAACCTAAGTGATTGGCAAACGTTTGTCAAATAAATTTCCCTTCCTTCCGACCCTCGAATCCAGTGCAAATATTTCTTGTATCAGGCGATTTTTGCTTGCGTAGGTAGTATCTTTCGTTCGAATCCTCAACGTAGCTTACCAGATCCTTGGCAAAGATTCGTCGATCTTACGTCGATAGCCATTGCCTCTTGTGTCAAGTGCTGGAAGTGTATCGCTTGCAGTGTCTTGACGACGGCTCAGTCCGATTGAGATAGACGTTCTCGTCGTTTCGGCCGAGCAGGAACGGGTACTTGCTCAGTGTTACGCCCGTATTCTACTCAGCCGCTAACAGGGTAGGCATGGGCCTAGTGGCAACGATCACTTCATAGTTTCTCGAATGCGACTGACCGAAGCCTGGGCGAATCACTGGCTATCAGGCTGAAACGTGGACGCGAGGGCTGAAAGGACCGATCTCCGTCAAGCCGCGACGGGCATCGCAATAGCTTATCGAGAGAACATCCTGGCTGACGAAATAGATGGCATCCTGTCGGAAGCGGAGGCCGATCTCGCAAGAGGTGTCAAATGGAAGAGCGACAGCCCATCCAGGTTCCGCATGGCCCGTGGAAGGCGAATAGCCGGTGATCCGCCTGACAAGCTGTGAATGCTGACACAACTCTGCATGCAAGGCACGATCGGCGGCCTCGTTTACCGCATCGCTCCACTTCTCCCCTGTGGTTGCATAGCCTGTGATGATGGCGAACTCCTGAGGCCACTCGTCCACATGTTCGGCCAGGCGAAAATGGGTTTCCCAATAGGCTTCAGGCATTCCCGCAGGCAGCTTGCTTGATGACATACTTAAACCTTGAAACAACGAGGCGCTAAGACGGAGACTGCGAATTATTGTAGCAGAAGAACCCCTAGGGGCGGTGCGGTTGGCTACTCACTTCTCTTCCAACTTTGGCCGAAATGCGCAAAACCCAAGCGGCAAAACGCTGAATTCCAGATGCACCATGTCATCTGAAGAATGAGAAGAATCGTGGTGGTGGTCCATGTGAGCAACTGGTTTCCGAAAAGCCAGAGTTGATCAAGGTTGAGCATGTTCTTGTGCCAGATCACGCCCCGCCTCATTTTCGACGCGGGAGCGACGTAAAATGCAGGCGGTGGTTCGAATGCATCTCAGATCCCTTAGTGTGTCCTCTTGCGATACGCGACGAGCTTCTCAAAAGCTGCCCACTCATCCCACATTGCGCGCCATATGTGTCCGCAATATGTAAGCGTCTCGGCCAGAAGATGGAGATTATGTCTCGGGCAGGTCTTCTCAAGTTCCAGAGATTTTAGCCATTTGCAAATTGTTTTCCGGTCTTGTCTCTTCACAGCCTCTGAGGCGATAATCATTTGGACCTCGTTCTCCGTCAATCCATTCCGAATTTGCTCGGAGCAGCATTTAGCCGCGACATTCAACGATGTGTTGAATTCTTTGAATAGATTGTCATCCACGAAAAAGGCCAATTCGCCGTAGACATGGTGGTACGACCACTTAACTTTCTCAGTCAGTTGAAGGTACTCCGCCTCGTAGGCGGTAATGAAACACCCACGCACGTTAAACCATGCGCACGGCAAACTGGAGCGTGGTTTGACCAATTGGCCTTGCTCGTTCAGATCGGCATATATTCCTCCCACTTGGGTTACGATCTCACTCGCATTCTGTGGGTTCATGTTAGTTGTGTCCGGTCGGTGCCGTTGCTTCCAGAACATATCCTACGATCCTTTCTCGGTTGATCTGTAATTCATCCCGAACTTGTTTCTCTACGGATCGACCTACAACCCTGTAGGCTGCACCAATGCAGCCTATCACTCGTCGAGGCATACAGACGCCGAAACTCACGATACTGGATGCGTATGGTCCGATCAAACTTTAGATCGAATGACAGGATATTTCGGCCCAGTCTCACCACACCCGCTTTTCAGAACATCCCTCTGATAGTTCAAATCCTACCGACTCCACGGGCGTGGATCGGTGCCAGAATGGGAGATGCAAAACCCCATGTGTTTTGGCGACTCGCGCGACTCGAAAAACGACTCGATTTTCGGTGCGCGACGCGAAATACAACGCCGCAGGCGCCATGCACCGAGTTGCATGGACGTGCAGGAAAGCCAAAGCAATTGGCCAGAAATGCA
>Ga0169931_10010800_pt1 | contig 12969 bp, 8 predicted proteins | sample Kivu_15m_20L_FD_129675 | JGI IMG/M metagenome (GOLD analysis project Ga0169931, IMG submission 129675) | Freshwater microbial communities from Lake Kivu, Western Province, Rwanda to study Microbial Dark Matter (Phase II) - Kivu_15m_20L... | ecosystem: Environmental > Aquatic > Freshwater > Lake ...
ATATGTTCAATCATCAACTTGTGTGAGATACGATGATGAATATAATTTAGATGCTAAGGTTTGTAAATCGTGGTTTAATTACCCTGCTAAATTGGTTTTATGTAACTGCACTCAAACTGGTATGATAGTAAATGTATACAACAAAGAACTGGCAGAACTTAGTAGAGAAGAGCAATTCTTTAAAGAATCTCCTAGCTTCGGTATTATTTTATATAATATTTATTTAGTAAATCCCTATTCGATGGGAGTCGTATTTGGTTTGATAGTATTAGTCACTATCTTATATACAATTGGGTACGCTCAAGACGTGAGGGACCATAGGATAAAAAAATTCAAAACACTAAAACATTTCGATATGGCTCAATATGTTATCGTCGATTTTACGAAGCAAAAATTATCAGATTCTTATGGACTATTCAGGTTGTTCATATACCTGGTTAAGGTATGTATCATCAAATAATATTTATCAAATAGGTTACGCATCCTTTACTTTCCATATTTTATATATACAATCAGTTTTATAGCAGGGGAATGAGAATCTTCGATCTTTATATCTCAATTAAAATAACATTCCTCTTTACTCTTCTCCCTTATTTTATAACAGAAAATGAAGACTTTAATGATTTGAAAAACAAAAGAGACATAAATGATGTTGATAAAAGTGCTGGGGATCTTGCAGTTAAATTTACAAAAGTATCATTTTACTAGAATAATTTTTAGATATTACTCAGTTTCTCCTACACCATAGCCGCCACGGTCTGTTCACTCTTTCTAACAAATCTTTTAAATGCAATCCATTATGAAGATGTCTTAGTTAATGAATCTAAGGATAAATCTAAAGTTATGAATAAATGTCTTAAGATTTTATTCAAAACAAATATTTATCCTTACAGACATAAATTACAGAGAGCTAAGTCAAAAATTCTCCTCAAAATATGCTTGGAAAGAAGCCTGATGGAATTAAAAACTAAAATTGAAGGAAGGGCAAAAAAAACTCTGAAAAAAGAAAAGCTAAAACAAATGCAGAACAAATTAAAGACAGCATTTCAATTGAATAATAAAACTACCACACAAGTAAATATATGTGATCCAGAATTAAAAAGTTTCATTTTATCCGAGATTAATAATGCAAGGAACATACCTAAGAGGGATAGACATGAGAAAGATCCAAATTTCTTTCCGCAATTAACAGGAATTTTAGATATAGATACACCAACTGATATAATAAAGAGAAATGAAAAGGAAAGATTAAAAATTACATATTATTACCAAACTATACAAAAAACAACAACGAGAAACATTTTCGGAAGAATAGAAAATTATCTTACATCCATCTCTAATTTCAGATATTTTTGGTTGAAAGATCCAAGGAATATTCTAACTATCGATTCTATAAGTATACAAATCATAGATAAACATTGTTTGGATGAAGAGGCGATTAAAAGAAAATTTAGATCAAATATAAAGTCATGGTCATATGTTTCTCTTTTTTTGTTGTCTTGGATGCTTTTGTTTATAATGATCACAGATGTATATAACAAATATGAAAGTAACATGTATGATATTTCGATATCTCCTCTAATTTCTGTATTGATTGTCAAATTTTTAGTCACCCAAAACATTTTGATCTTCATTCACACCTTTATAATGTATTTTTTTGGAGAGAAATATTACAATGATAACAGGAAGAAATTGAGCCCCTTACATATGATTTTCCGATATGTAATACCACCCATAGCCAAAGCTAATCACAAAGCAATTTTGGCATTTCAAAAATTTTCTAAGGCCTTAGAGGATAGGAAAGGCTAAATAAATTTTTTATAATTTTTTAGAAATCATCATAATATGTAATAATAAAACGTCTATATTTATTAAAAGATATATTTTATTTTAGATATAGATTTTTACATAATTAATTTAATTAATAATTTAATTAATAATTTGGTTATATTTCTATTTAATAAGTTGTAGAAATATCTACATGTCAAAATTCGTCATTATCAATACAATCAATCAATCTTTAAATCAATTACTTTGGTACTCAGAAGGTAAAGGATTTTAGTATTAAATTGTGAAATCTCTAAATTAAACTCGAAATTTACAAGGTATAAGAAACATTTAAAGATACAATAAATTACAAATAAAGTATATAGATTAAAAGAAAAATTATTAACAATAATAATTTTTAAGATTAATTTTGAAAAAATGTTTCAATTGATAATTTTTCAAGAATTTTAATTATTTATTTATACTATATATATTATCTAAATTAAAGAATAATAATTTATTATTTCTAATTAATTAAATTTAAATTGTAAATTATTCATGGATGATTATAATTTATTTCAACTTGATTATCAAATGAGATTTTCGGTTTATTAAGTCATTTATCATATAGCCAAAAAAGGAATTAGCCCATGCAAACCATTTTCGAGTAAATGTATCATAATCTTTTATATAGAAAGATTCATGCATGAATCCTGTTGATTTTGCTGAATTCATAAGCAGATTTAAATTATTTCCAATTTCTGTGTCATCATCGGAAGTTAAAATCCTCATAATATTAAATAATGGCCAAATAAATAATCTCTCAGTATGAGAGGATCCTAAGCCTTCGATTAATCTTCCGTTGCTGTTAATTGAGAAATAAAATGGATTTTTATTTGATAAAATTCTTTTTCTAGTGTTTATGTATATTTGATTATCTTTTTTTACAAAATCAAAAAAAGGCAAAGAAATCAAAGAAGGATAGCCAGGATCATCCATAAAGTAAAAGTTTCCATAACAATCAACTTCATAAGCAAAAAATTTTTCTTGATTGTTTTGATCGACAAAAACTCCATGATTATAAATTGCTTCTTTAACTACTTGAGATATATCTAATATTTCATTTTTTAAGCTTTTCAGTTTGATGTTATATAAACCGTTATTCTTAAATTTATGGCTCTTTAAAAAGTTTTCTAACATATCAGCAACTTTTTCAAATGTGGAAACCATAAATGCGTTTTCGGGTATATTATAGGCAAATAACGCAGAATCGTCTGAGTTCCTAAATGCAGTTTTTACAAGTTTGCAACTGTTAACAGGATTACCTACACCTTGGTGAAGGCTATCAAATGGCTCCGATCCCTCTCTCTGGAAAAAATATTCTGGACCTGTTTTCGACTCATATTCTTCATCTGTCCCTTTCATTTGTTTTTTAGCTAAGTCAACTATTTTTTCTAACGCATTGATCCAGTCTGGATTAATGAATGATAGATCGTTCGTGTTCTTATAAAAATTGTAAGCGAAGAACAAAGTAGAGATAGGAGAATCCAATTCGTATTTTCGTTCCCAAATTTTTCTGTTCATTGCGAATACTCTCTTTCCGTCGACTATTTTGAAAGTACTGTCTTTTTTCCATGGAGAGTCTGCCTCTTCTTTGTTAAATGCATTCGCATATGGATCGATTAGAATACTTTTTGTATGACGATTGATTAGAGAAAGCATCATATTTTTAAGGTGGTTATCCTTAGCTGCAAAACTAAGATAAGGAAAAATTTGAAAGGAGGAGTCTCTCAACCACATAGCTTCAATATCACCCGTTATAATGAATGTGTCATCGGATTTTTCATCGTATTCTACTGTAGTGTCTAGGGTGTTGGGGAAGCAATTTTCATAAATTATAGCCAGATCAGGATTTTTGAATTGTGTTTTTAATTCTTCAATGTATTTGTCAACTTCGTAGCTTCTAAATTTTCTTTTGTTTGGATCTGGTCTATTTTGAATAGTATTCTGGCTAGATATAATAATAACTATTAGGAGTATTTTAATGCTTTTCACAAATTCAACTCTCATTATTTCTTTTAAATATTTAATAAAAATTTTAATTTGAAATTGATCAACAAATATAGTAGTGATATTATAAAATAATACGAAATGAACAAAATTATTTTTATTTTCAATAATTTTTGTTTATATTGAATAAATTTGTTTCATATCTCTTTTTAAGATTAGAAAATTTCATTTTAATATATGGGCGATATCAATAATTTCAATTACTCTTATCTTTAATACATCGATTAAAATATAAAATTGATTTTAATAAATAATGGAATCAACCACCCCCAAATCGTCTCTTGAAATATACGGAGATCTCCTGTCCCAGCCTATGAGATCGATCATAGCTTTCTGCAAATTAAATCGAATACCCTACGAATATAAGCCTATTAACATCGCAATAGGTGAACATTTAACAGAAGAATATGAAAAGATAAACCCATATAAGAAAATACCTGCAATTATTTTGAAAACTAAAGAAAAGGAATTCAACCTAGCAGAAAGCTGTGCAATTATTAAATTCCTGTCAGACTATAACAAAGTAGATGAAAAATGGTATCCTAGACAAGACGTTTTTAGAAGAGCGTTAATAGATCAATGGCTCGATTGGCATCATAACAACACAAGATTTGCAGCGATGAATTATGTTTTCAGCAAGGTCTTTAAACCCTTATTCGATTCGAGAGGGCTTAAAACATCTGCTTATGAAACGTACAAATTTTTACTAAAAGTTTTAAATTTTCTTAATAATATTTTAAAAGAAAGAAAATTTATAGTTGACGATTATATTTCAATAGCAGATCTAATAATAACATCTGAATTGAATCAATTAATCTTAACAGATTTTGATTTTTCGAAATTCTCGTATGTTAAAGAATATATGGATAGGATAAATTCAATTAAAGAATTAGAAGAAGTGAATGAAAATTTGCTGAAATTTAAAACAAGAATTAATAAAAAGCACAGTAATGCTAAATTTTAATTATTTAGTAGATAAATTCTATTTCTATTTAAGAAATATTTTATATGATTGATACCTTAACTTTAATTAAAAATTAAAATACCGGTTGAGTTTTTTGATAAATACTTAATAATCAATTCTTTAATTAAACATTTATATCTCTCTCTTTTAAAATTTATTAAAGTGTTCGAACGCTTTATCCATTGTTTCTTTCTTCTTACAGAAAGCTAATCTAATGAATCTTTCTCCGGATGATTTATTTTGCGAAGTGTAGAAGGGACTGCAAGGGATTCCTACAATATGCTTTTCGTGAGCGAGATTAAGAAGATAGTTAAAGTCCTTAGAATAATTATTTTTTTCAATTTCTTCTCCTTCGAAGGAATATTTTACTTCGTTTTTCTTGTTACTTATATCAGCTATTACAAAGTACCCTCCTTCTGGTAAATAAAAATTGCTATCGAAACTTTTTAATTTTGAGAGGTTGTTAACAAAATAATTTCTACTTTCTAGATAATGATTTCTCAGCCAAAGATAGTAATTAGGAAATCCTTTATAAGGTTGTTCAGCTATTTCTAACGAGTCGCTTATCGCCAACTGTGCAGGATCATACAAGCAGAATGAATTGTACTGGTGTATTGTATTTACTATCTGCAGAAGTTTTTGCGGTCCTATGCACCATCCGATTCTTATCCCAGTTGCAGAAAAAAATTTACCGGGGGACATGATACTAATCGTTCTATCCCACATTCCTTCCACATTTGCCATTCGAGGAAGTTCAGTATATAGGTCAAATATCATGTGTTCGTAAACTTCATCTACTACCACTACAACATTTGGATATTTTTTTACAATTTTTGCTATTTCGTTTAATTCTTGATAAGACAAAATTTTTCCTGTTGGATTGTTTGGAGTATTTAGAATAAGCAATCGAGTCTTATCTGTGAATGACTTTTCTAACTTTTCTAAGTCTATTTTCCAATCATTTTTTATTATTTTATCAGTTGTCAAATTTTCCAATTTAGGCTTTTCTATAAAATCAGGGGGGATCATTGGAACCCCAATAACTTTGCCTCCACTAAATTTAGCCTGGGGGAGGTAACAATCATAAAATGGTTCAAGTACTATCACTTCATCGCCTTCTCTAACTAATCCTGTGATGACATTGTATAAAATATTAACAGCTCCATTTGAAATTAAAATTTCATTTAGACTGTTGATTTTCCTATCGAATATCTTTGAATACTTTTTGGCTACAGAATCGGCTAGTTTTAAATTTCCAAATGATCTTGTATATTGGTGATTAGCTTTTGGATCAGTTACATGTTTAGTAAGAGATTCAAGTACAAATTCAGGCGTATTCCAATCAGGAAATCCTTGTCCTAAATTAACAGAATTTGTTACCATCGCCAATCTTGAAAATTTATACCAAATTGTAGGTTCTTCAAATCCCTTTATTTTTCTTGGAATGTCATAGATTGAACTATTGAAGAACTTTGTGGGTGTTTTAAAATTATTTTTCAATGAAATAAATTTTCCAAATTTACATACACCATTCATTAAATTTTTAATAAAATATTTATTTATTTCTATATATCTCCGTTATATTAGCAAAACATAGTAATTGTTAAGGAATGATTAAAATCACATATACTAGTATATACTAGATATATGTGCCCTAATTTAGATTTTTGATATAGCATAAATACATAATACTATCATAAATACATATTTATATTTACTGATTATAATTTTTATGTCTTAATAATTTATCTGCATGGCCTAATCCAGTTTTACTAAAAAAATGAAACAACCCAGGTTCTTCAATATAATTAATGTTGAATCCTAATTTTATCATATTTTCATAGGAATTTCTTGCATGTTTTAACAAAACCACCTCATCCCTCGTGCCATTTATCATTAAAAACTTTACATTCTTCTTTTCCACATCAAGCGGAGTAAAATCGAAATTAAACCCCGAAAAAGCAATACATCCTCCTATATTTTCCTTATACGTTAGTGTAGAATAAATTGACATACATGCGCTTTGTGAGAACCCCCCAATAAAGATATTATTGTAATTTCCGATTATATTGTACTGATCTTGTATTTCTCTGTGTATTTCTTTATTAAACACGTCGATCTCTTTCTTATTTATGTCCCTAAATCCGCTTGCATTAGGAAGGTCCAAAATATTAAACCAATTTCTTTGTAAAACAGAGGAGTCAAAAGTGATCGGATTTACTGGAGCCCTGAAGAAAACTATTTTATAATTTCTAGGAGGGAAGTTGTTGAATTCTAATAAATGCTGAATAAACATTTCAAGCCAATCCCCATCATAAAGCCAGATCAAACATGAATCATATTTACTTTTTTCACCGCTATTTGGGATTAATTCTACATGTGGAGATTTCAACTTAGACTGAGAATTTTGGATTTTGTCAAGGTTTTCTCTTCTCACAATTAAATAATCTTTGTATATTTCGTTATGAAACATGTCGTAGTTTATTTCTCTCCAATACCATTTAAGAGATTTGCTATCGAAATATGTTTTATGTGGAGTGTTAATAATTGTTTTTGGAGTTTTCCTTATATAAGATTTAAAATTCGTAAGATTATTGTAAGTAATTCGAAATGAATTAAGGAAATTTGTGTGTTTATTAACCTTGACCAACATATTTAAATGTTATTTTATTTTTAAAATTTTATTTGAAAACATATGTTTATTATATATTATTCAATAAACAATTACGAATTAGCTAAATTTCTTATTTTCAAGGTGGCATTAAATTTTAATTTTATATTAAAATCCTTAGGATCAATTTTACATCCATATCTCTGTCTGTATTTTAATTAATTAAAAATCGAATTTTTTATAAAAATTTATACATATATCAATTAATTTAACGAATCAGATAAACAACCTATAGTAATTTTATTATTTTCTAGTTTAACGAAAATAAAATTATATATATGAAATTCTTAATCTAAAATTAATATAAACCCTTCTCCTTCAATAATAATTTAGATAAATTCCCTTCGTTGCTATTAATTTCAAAATATTAGTAGCCTTCAAATTTGGATCGTTGTGAATTTTGAAAATATTTTTAATTAAATCTTGTTCATTACCTCCGAAATCTGTTATATAGTCTTTCAAGAATTTCGGAATGAACAAAACTTTTTCTTCCTTTTTTACAAACTCAGCAACCCAATTTTTACAAAACTCTTCAATCTGTTCCATTACGGAGACATCTCTAAACTGAATGAATTTAGGCTCATAAGGACACTCTTCGTTTAGGCTAATCGGATCCATGCAGATTATGTGAAGCTTCATAAGCATTGAATCATCTTCGTCTATAAAGCTTATTCTAGGATCTGAATTATTAACTAATCTGAAATAAGCGTCGAGGGGTTTTCTGTTCCTCCTAATCACTATGTGTTTCATTTCGTATAGAGAAATTGTTTGATTTGAAATTTGATACACAACTTCATTTGTGTTAGAATTCTTCTTAACAAATGATTTGAGAGAATCCAAGATACCTCCTTTCTGCTTTTCGGCATCTGAGTATAATATATTTTTTATCATGTAATGTATGTACATAGTTTGATAAATATTCAGAATTATCGCTAATTTCTGTTTAGATGAGTAAGAAGACATATGTAAGAATTGAAGCTTTTTTATATCGTATAAGAAAGAAACGAAATCTTGTGATGAAATCAAATCGCATTTTGCCAAATATTTTTGATCATCATCGTAATTATATTCTATTTCTTTTAGTTTAGAAAATATTGTATCTGCTTGCGCAAGGCATTCAATTGTTAGTATAACAGGATCTATAATTCTTTTGCTATCGATCTCTACAGGAAACATTAGGCTATTATCGATTTTGTTATCTTCGTACAGTTTCATTTGATAATAGACATCATCTGAGAAGTCTAATTCTGTATTTTCAGGATGTATTACATCTACTAAAATATTTTCTTTTATTAGTTTTTCCATCTCCGCATTAGATATAGAAAAGTCGCTTGCGCATGCTTCTAAATCCGAACCTTTTATCAAATTATGAATCGCTGCAGAGAACATCCCAGTTTTGTAAGAAGATTTCTGAGACATCCAATCGATTTTAAATGCAAGTTTGTAATTGTTAAAGCTCTCTCTTAATTTTATAAACTCTGGATTCTTGTTATTAGAATTATCTATGATTTCTTCTTTGTCAGGCTGATTATTTCTTATTGGGTTTTTTGGATCTATTAAGGACATTATTTTATTATACAGACTGGAATTCACTACAAGTACTTTAGTATCGATTAATTTTTTTAAACGGGCAGCAATAAAGTCCATGCATAATATTTCAGCAGCTGAATATCTTCTGAAAGCATCTAAATCTATACAGCATTCTACCAACTTTTTCAAACGTTCATCAGTATTTTCAGCTAGTGGGGGGTATTTGGCACTTTGAATTTTTTTTTGAATCTCTTCGGTAGTATTTCCAGTGAAGGGTTTCTCTAACATAATAAGTTCATAGAGGACGACACCTGCAGACCAAATATCAACAGCAGAGTAATATCCTTTATGATTGAATACCTCTGGGGCCATATATGAAATAGTACCGCATAAAGTTTTAGTAGGATTATCGGTTGCTCTTGCTTCTCCGAGATCTCCTATCTTTAACACATTGTCTTTACAAATAAATAGGTTATCAGATTTGATATCTCTATGAAGTAATCCTTTACTGTGGAGATAAAACAGACCTAAAAATAATTCTGCAGCCCAGTCTAGTATAGTATTTACTGAGAAATGCTCTTTTTTATTGATTTTTTCTATTATATGCTTTCCAACAGTTCCATTTTCGGCATATTCTAAAACCAGATATAGTTGATTATCTTCTATCTTATATTCTTTGAGTTCTAAGACAGTGGGGCACTTTGCGTTTTTATACATTCTACCTTCATGCTCTCTTTTTTTCTTCAACTTCGCATCACAAATTAATGGAACTGTCTTCAGTGCAAACAGTTCTTTAGTCTTCTTATGCCTCACAAGGTCTACTTTAGCGGAGGTACCCGCACCCAAGTACTTAATAAATTTGTAATTTGGTAGGGGGCATTTTAAGGAATCCAGATGCTTTTTAATTTGAAAAGATTCATTCATAAAGCTGGTTTTAGTTACAGGTTTTCTAATAAAATTTTGTATTTTGTAGTTGTAACATTCCATGACAATATCGTTATCCTCTATTCCTGACATGACAATGATCAAAGCATTTTCCATCCAATTGTTCTTTTTTATCATTTCCAAGAATTGAATTCCAGTTGAATTATCTCTAAGATATATATCTAAAAATATAACATCGATCGAGAGGCCATCTTTTGTTATGTCTAAATAAATTTGCTTTGCTTCATTGACTGTCTCTGCGATTCTTGAATCGATATTCATTTCTTTCAATTGATTTTCCAAAAAATTTTGACAGATTTTGTCATCCTCTACTATTAAGGCTAGAGGACGATCGTCATATTCTTCGCCTTCATTATCATCAGAGGAATCTGCATATATTTGATTCGTTTCGTCTAAAGTATTTTCGTCCGACGGAGGATTATTGTAAATACTATTTTCCATTAAATTATTTGATTATTTTTAATTAAAGGGATACATGTACTTTTCATTCTAATATAAAGAAAGAAATTGAAATTTTTTTTAATTAGTAAGAATTCTAGGGGGGGATATTGTAAGTAAATATTTTATTTAAATATTTTCGAGATTAATTAAATATGTATACTAATTAACAGGCCTGACTTATATTGTGTAAATTAAATTAATTAAAAATTAAACCAAATAAATTTCTTTTTATTAAAATACTTGAAAATAAATTTTATTTAATTAATATATGAATTCTTTTTACACCGTTTACCTTATAAATAATATTTCAATATTTATTTCTATCAAATAAATTATGTCAATTTAGGGTAAAAACATTAAAAATTTTAGATATTATTAATTAAGTTAGTCTATCATTGCATTAGATTCGATTGCTGACTTATTCCATCATGATTATTTAAAATAAATTCGATTATAATCCCCTTATTGTATTTATTTTTTAATTAAATTAATTAAATTAATATTTAATGATTAAGATATTAAAGCTCGAACATATTTAAACATTTTTTCAGTAAAATATTTATATTATATAAATGAGCTTCACGAGACAATCCATTTTATTCATCAGCGGATTAGACAAAACAGTAAATGAGAACATGCTATACCAACTTTTCAACGAATTCCCCATTTCTTATATAAAAATTGCCAAAGATCACACTTCTAGAGAGTCATTTGGCTACGCTTTCGTAGGATTCAAAAATCATTCAAAGGCGGAAGAAGCATTGATGAAGTTAAATTACCAGAAATTGGGTAAAAAAACCATCAGAATCTCCTGGTTCAATAGAGAATCAAACAACTTCAGAACAAACTCTGAATACAACGTGTTTGTAAAGAAAATTAGTAAAACTGTGACTCACAAGGAATTTCATGATTATTTCTCAAAATTTGGAAACATTGTCTCTGCTCGTCTTGTCGAAGATGAGGATGGAGAAGTCATAGGATACGGATTTGTTCTCTATGACAATCCAGAAGCTGCTGCCCTAGCCATCAAAGAAACAAACGGGGTTGAATGGAAAGGAAAAAAAGTTTTCGCGGGACAATTTATTAAAAATAAACCAAAGAAGGCTCCCAAGTTCAATAACATCTATGTCAAGAACATCCCCAAAATTTGGACCAAGGAGCAAATTCATAGCTATTTCTCCAGATATGGTGAACTTGGCTCCACTTTGATCAGAGATCCCGAACCAACCAACTTGGAAAAGTTACCTGAAGGAAAGAGAAATCAAATCCTTTCTCACAAATTCGCATTCATCTGCTTCAAAGATTTCGATGCTGCTTCTAGAGCTGTCAACCAAATCCCCTACCTCAAGGTTCATGACAATGAATACAATCAAGAGATTAACAGACTTGTCGAGCTTCTTACCAAAAACGGAGTCGAAGAAAAAGACTTATATAGAGGAGCTGCTTATATAATCGAAAATGTCGAAAACTACATCAATGTTTTCGGCGATCAAAATCTATTAGAAGAATCATTGGAAGCCTTTAAGAAACATCTTAGAGAGAACGATGACAATTACATCGTTAAAGACAAAGAAGACAGAATGGACTGTTGCCAGGCCTTAAAGAGAAAAGACAGATTAAAGAAGCTGAATCAAATCTTAGAAAAAATTAAAAAACAAACTAAGGAAAAATTCAGATTTTGCAACTTGTATGTCAAAAATCTTCCAGACAATATGGATGACGAAACCCTTACTAACTTATTTTCCAAATTCGGACAAATCCGCTCAGCCAAAACCGTCAAGAAAGAATTAATGTCCTCCTACTTAGGAATCAAGCGTTCAGTAAAAGTTTCCGGTTTTGTCTGCTTTTATGACGCAGCACATGCTAGAGATGCTAAGACAAATCTACATGGAACAACTATCCCAGGAACAAACACAAAATTGTTTGTTGACTATCACCAAACAAAACAAGAAAGACAGGAATATCTTAAGCTTAAGATAATCAATCAATCACACAAAATGTTCCAAAAACCAAAACCAGGACAAGAATTCCCCCCTATGATGAAAAATATGCAAATGGGTCCAATGAGACCATTTGGAAACACTATGTTCGCTCCACATATGCTAAGAAAATTCCCCCCACAAACTGGATTTATGAAGGCCTCCATGAATATGCCACCAATGAGCCACATGCCAGTTCAAAACATGCAACCAAAAATGGATATTGTTGATTCAGGGGCTAGAAGAGATTTCTACGGTGAAAGATTATTCACAAAGATCTCAGGAAATCCTCATTACACTGGATTAGCAGAGTAAGCTATTCTTATTTTATTAAATCCAATTTAGTGCCTTCTCTAAGATTGTTGGTATTTTCCTCGACTTGGAAGACTCAATTATAGAAAGATTGATCAACGATGATGCCTACTTCCACAACCAAGTTATGGAAACCTTCAGGGTATTTAATTTATATTAAAATTTAGCTTCTAAATGAAAAAGCTCATGCATAAAAGGTAGTCGATAAAATGATTTAGTCATTTTATCATGTTCATTTTCAAAAGAAAATTTATAAAAATTAAAAAAATAGTTTAAAAAATTTAAAAAAA
>Ga0169931_10010801_pt1 | contig 12967 bp, 3 predicted proteins | sample Kivu_15m_20L_FD_129675 | JGI IMG/M metagenome (GOLD analysis project Ga0169931, IMG submission 129675) | Freshwater microbial communities from Lake Kivu, Western Province, Rwanda to study Microbial Dark Matter (Phase II) - Kivu_15m_20L... | ecosystem: Environmental > Aquatic > Freshwater > Lake ...
TTGTTGACAGAAGAAATACTTGACGCGGTGGAAGAGGTGGACGTCGTAGCGCCAAGTGTCGAACCCGTCGGAGGATTCTGTTGCCACGTTCCCATGGCAATATTATTGGGAGGATAGTACGGATTCCCTACCATACGTGGTCCTACATGATATGAGTGACCAGGTTGTGAATAGTAAAACGTATTCGCAGTGCCCTGGAGTCCACTCGTACCCGGTACCGCGTTGGTCACTCCGTAATTTGTCGAGTTTACGTTTGTGCCACTACCTCGACCCGCAGCTCCGTTACCTCTCCCATTTACATTATTTGGATAGGATCGACCTGACATATTAAAGGTAGTCTTGGTTTTATTGGATTGGAGATTCGCGTTTTCTTGGAGATACAGTAGGAAAATGTAGTGGCCTACAGTATTGTAGTATCATCCATCCAAGCCATTTTTTAATTTCGTGGAGTTCGTGCTGCTGGGCATACAAGAGTTCGTGTGACTTTGGTCGTCCGTCATTCGTACGGGAGTACATACAGGCTACTGTATACATAGTTGGCCTTACATAGGGTAAGTACAGTAGTAGCATGTAGCACACTATTTTCTGTACTGTACAGTACAGAAGAACTCTGTCAACAAATGCAACAGCAGACAACAGAAAACAACGCGTGAACCGTTCTTGCGTTGAAAAGAAACAAGCGTCGGTCCGAGTCTACATACCCATTTTCGTCAAATATTCCTTTTGCAATGCTCAACATGTAAACGGCTTGGCCAGCATTTGAATGACTTTCTAATTGGGTTGATTTAAGTATTGAGGAAGTGAAATGTTCGATCAGTACTTATCTCAAACGATTGTGTCGTATTTGCGGAATTTCATTCAAATTGTCGATGATGATTCTATACAGATATCATTATGGCAAGGGCGGATTGTAATGAAAGATTTGCTATTGAAGCCATCGGCTCTTGATTACATCATGAAGCAACTGAATCATTCTGACAAAGACATAGATCATCATCACTTGGGAAGTTTTGCATTTAAAATTGAGTATGGAAGAATTGGAACCTTGGAGCTTAACATACCTTGGAAAATGCTTCGAAGGGCCATGTACACATCGACTGTAGGATCGAGTGCAGACATTCGACTATCGGCCCCAGTGCAGGACGAGGACTTAAGTTTATTACAAGATCGATGTTCTATTCTACTCAGTGATTTATACATGCTTGTTGTACCAGTAAAGTCCTTAGAGGACAGGGATCTGGGTGTACAGGACACGGACTCTTCTAGAACATTACTTGAAACAAGACGACGAGTAGAGAAAGAAAGGCTTATACAAAAACTTATTGAGAAAGTACTATTATACAAGATGTTTGACTTCAACGTACATTCTCAAACGAATGATATACAAAAGTCTTGGTTTCGTTCTTTCATGGAATCAATGTTGTATACTACATCAGTAAAAATACGACATGTTGATGTACGGTATGAAGATACTGGTACCTGTTTTGGTTTTGTCTATTCCAATCATCCACAAGTCACAAACGAAGAAGAAGAAAACGTGGTTAAGAGTCCATTCGCATTTGGGATAAAATTTAAGACTTTATCCATTCATTCTACGCACGAAGATGCTAAATCTAATTCTGAACTTTTTCAACTTCCTACATTTGAAGACTCAACGTTAGGAGAGAATCCATGTACGCCTGATTCAGACTCTGAATCATCAGAATACTTTGAGCATTTATCTGTGCAACGCAAACGTTTGTTCATGGAAGATTTTGCCCTTTATTATGACGATCGAATCATGGTTGATATACAACGATCCAAATTAGACGCTGTAGATCCAACAAAGTACTCATCTAGAATCAATTACGAAGCAGAGAGTGTGTATGACTATTACTTTCATAAAACTGATGCCTCGCATTTTTTCAAACGGGCTTTTATTATTGAACCCATGAGCTTAACAGCATGGTTGACATTATCTAGGTCCAATAGAAATGAATGTCATACAGTTGATGATGAACATGATTACTATGAACAAGATTCGCCCAATAAACCTATAATATATATAGGGCCACGGGTACGAATGGTCTTATTAATTCCATCCTTTCGGGTTAATATTAGCTCAGCTGTGTTGACGGATGCATCCTATCTTTATCAATCTCTATCATTTTTGCAAAATGTACAAAGGAATGTTACCATGAGAAAAGCATATATGAATCTTCTCTTACTTCGACCTAAAGTGAGTCCTCTGAGGGACCCTAAAGGATGGTGGAAATACGCTCTTCAAATGGTTATGTATGCATCGTATCGTTCCTGTGAATGGAAATGGCAATCATGGCGAGGAATCATAAACTATGTCCGGCAACGAAGGCGGTACGTTGATTTGTACAAAACACTGCTTATACGTAAGTCTTCTCATGCAGAAAAGGAAGCTGCTTGTAGCCAACTTATGCATATGGAAGATAACTTAGAACCACGGCAAGTAGCGACTTTACGAATATCAGTATTGCAAGTTTTTCTAGATGAAAGCGCCTTTGATACTTTCCACGATGGACGACACCATGAGTTGATCTCCGATAGATACCATACCTTGATAGCTTTGAAACGGTTGAGTACACAAAACGATATCTTATCATGCCAGTACAGAGAGAGATATCTTTTCGAACTTATGTCAATGCTTCATGTAACTTTACCGCTCGAATCCAATCTAATGGATGACACAAACGAATCTATTCATTATCACCTCAGGTCTCAGAGTAACAATCTTCATATAGTGGCTGATTGTACTGTACTTTTACAGCAGGTATCAATCGATATACGGAAAACCTTATTGGTATCCATGAATCAACAACCTCTTTTACAGCTCTCGACTATCTTAGTCGCGACGTCGAAGTCATATTATAATGGTTCCAAACAGTTCGGTCTAACGTTGGCGTCTACTGAAATCAAGAACTTTTGCGCAAGGATGCATAGCACTGAGTCAACAAACATACTTGGTCGCAGCACGTGCAAATGGGTGAAGCATACGACGTCTCAACTTCCCGTTGAAACAGTTGCCATTCATTCTCCCATGCGGGTTTGTAACACAATATGTTATCATACGGCCAGTATAAACTTTCATTTTCATGCGGATGCTCGTACCGGAAATAATGTGCAGCGACTGTTTGTTCGATTGTCTCCGATGGAAGTCGACTGTTCCGTAGAGACTGTCAGCGTACTTACCTATGCTTTCAGTTCAAGATCTGTTCATCATGATCAACACTTGAATCGTCTTCAAATCATTAACTCCCTCTTGCTGAATTTGAACTACCCGCGAATGGTAGATGTACGCCATCATCGAAAAGGCATTTTACTTGACGTGGATCTTTGCTCTCCGATTTTCGTCCTTCCTGATGAATCGAGTAATGGCGCGCTTATCGTTGATTTCGGTAGAATCACCTTGACTAATACTAGTATTGCGCATGAAAACTCAAGCGAAGGTCTTATTTTCGATGAATCAAGATGCTGGCACGTCGCGATGGAGGGCTCTCAGGTGCTCTGTGTATCCCGTCCTTACAGTCCGAGTCAAATAATAAATTATATGGATAACAGATATTCATACAAGCATCCTTATTGCGTGATTGAACCCTTCTCGCTTAGTTTGCGATCGATGAAAACAATATCTGGAGGAAGTTTTGACAGTGCTAGTGACAATCAGTTGTGGGTACAGCTTAATCTCTCACAGCTATTTTGCAATGTTCGAACGTCATCTGTTCGATTGCTCTCTCGTTTGCATAGAAACATGACAATAACACGAGCTTCAAAAGCAACGTCTACAACAACTCGTTGTAGCTTCGCTCATGAAAACACTGTTGTTAACTTTGAATCGAATATATCCATCATTTCGGTTTCTTTGTCCAACGACGTTGATATTATGGGATGGTCGTTCCCCATCTACCAAACGAATCAAATGAACGTAAAAGGAGAAGATTTAGTACAATTGAAACTGAATTCGATGCACATACTACTAGAGTACAGTCTTAATTGTTTCAAGAGGAACACTATTTTTGATGTCTCTATTCAGAATATCAGTGCAAGAGATTTGTATCAGGATGGAGGCGACGATTTCGTAGAAATTTTTTCAATTAATCGACCTGATTCAATGTCCAGTGAGAAACGGATTACAGACAAATCCAAAGGTCTATGCATTCAATTCAGTGTTGATAGTGCGGGATGTGAACATGATCCAAAAATGGTCAATACGCTCGAAACTCGTAAACTGCTGATTTCTGTACCTTGTTTGCTCGTAGAATGGAATCCTGAAACAATTGCACTTGTACAAAAAGCAATGCGGTTATCTCAACCTGAAAAAATACAGAGTATGAACGATATCGGGACAAGGAAGAACTTTAGTTTCTACTCCGGAGACATCGAAATCTATGATTTATTTTACGAAGCGTTTGATAACCTAGAATCGATAAATGAATCTGATGATCATTTATTCTTTGACGCGAGCACTATAATCAGCTTCGTAGATGCACCTGGATTTCATGAATGCCATCTTACAGGTACTGAGGCGCTACAATTAACGAAGAAATCGTTTAGAATGGATATTCTTTTGAATACAGTTCGCATCAACTTCAATAAAGAAGTTCGCCGCCGCCGACTTGCTATCGCTCATTTTCGTGAGGTTAGGATTCATCACTTCTCAAAGCCTCATGGAGGATTCAAGACCTCTGTCGATATGGTGAATTTCACATTATCAGACCCTCGCCATATATATGGAGGTACCTTGTACAATGAGATCCTCGGCTTGAAACATGATTCAAGGAGTACATCCTCTATTTTCCACCTTACTTTTGAAAACTTTCCTCGGCTATCGGATCCTATGACGACTGACATGTTGACGGAGCCATGCGTTCATCCCAATAGAGAATCCTTTCGACTAGATAGCTGCGATTCGCTCTTATCGCTTCACTTTAGTCCTATGCGCTTCGTGTATTTGCAGCAGTTGTGGATGGAAATAATTGATTACTTCTTTGAAGGGGTCATTGGCTATGAAATATTTGGAAAGGATAGACCGAAGCTATCGACTGAAGCCATTTTTATAACTTCTAAAGTCATTCCAGATGATATGCGCTTTTTACGATTTGATATAGATATTGATGCACCGCTGATTGTTATCCCAGCTATGTACAGATCGCCCTCCTTTTTTTCTGTTTGTTGTGACAACATTTATGTGTCAAACCACTTCGATATGAAATTTCTTGGCGCATTTTCCAGTACATCCAAGGCAGAGAATGTACAATTGTTTAACAACTGTAGTGTTAAATTTTCTGCACTATCTCTCAAGTCATGGTGTGGCGCACAACTATCTTATAATTACATCGGTGGCAATTTTGATAATGCGTCAAAGTCGTCGGGGAAACCGGGAATGGTTTTACAAGTGCGATGGCCCGTTGGGGCGTCTGCAAGTAGAATTGTACCGAAATGGGACGTTTGCTTAGTATTGCAGCCCATTCGGTAAGTATTTTTCTCTAGACATGTAATATTATGCACCTGCACATGATCAAACTCAGAGAGTTTTGTTTGTGTCAGTCTCTGTCTTCGACCTAGTGATTACTCCTTATTTCAAGGTATCATTCAGCATAACATCGGTGAACAAAGCCGCTATCTCAGTGAATGGATATCACTGATGAGCATGGATTTTACGAAAAGTCGAAAACATCTTGATCATGTGCTCGTCAATTTCGGCTACGACAAGAAGGATTTACCTTCAACGACATACTCGTTTACAATTGTTTCCGATTCAATAGAAATTGTTTTTTCGAAACAGGACTCAAGTAATATAATGATTTTGGATTGTTCATTCCTTCAATGGAATCTCAGTAAGAACTTGGATCGTTTCGTTAAGCAGTTGGTCTCCTTTCGCCGCATGTTCATTACTAAGGATGTGAATAGCGAAGATCGAAGCCTCCATGCAATATTACGACCGTCCGTAGAAAATCCTTTGGAAACAAGTTCTCTTTCGCAATTGACATATAGTTCTCATACACGTCCTGATGGCTACAATGCACGTTATCTTAATATCAGGGAAACTTCTATATTTCTGTTCCTCCCAACATGGCTCTCCGCAAGGCAATTTTTTGTTGATTTACCTGACATTGAGGTTTTTAGTCCTGATGAGGTTCTCAACAGTATGCAAATCGGTGATAGATGGTACAAAATCGAGAGAGGTCTTCTTCGAGAATCTTTACCCTTTTCTAATTTTCCTACACAACTGCAATTCGGGCAAATAGAAAACCGAAATCTTCCACTTGAGTTCCAATTTCGGATACTTCTGGAACTTACCTCATTCATATTTGTCTCCGAGTTTACGTCTTCATCTGACTGTGATTCTGCAGGCAACGATCCTTTTGAAGCTCTTTCAATCAGAACCAATCGCTGTGACTATCTATCTGTAAGCTCTTCGATGTCGACAAACTCTACTAAAACTTTTTTATGTGATGGTATTGAAGTTCATATGGTCCCGGCACCTACTTGTACGACAAAACATAGTCGCCTATTGATGGAACCGTCGAAGTTTGGTTTAATTTTGTCTATACATCATCATACTGATAAGATAGAAAACAGGATGCTTTTTTTCTCTGAGGTGCTTGCATTTCAAGTGTCACACTTAGATCTGATCTCTGCGCTTCGTTTATATTTAAGAATGATGGACGAGATCTATCGAGCGCAAGGTAGTAACACTTCTGTTAACATGGGCTCTGGAACTATTGCTGGAACATCACATAGAAGTCAGCATACAGATGTTGATTGTCGAAAGCTATCTATTACATTAATTGACGACAGCTTGCGCCATTTCTCTAGCTCTCAACGATTGATTGAATTGAGATGCACTGATATAAGATATAAATCGTTCCAAACATACATATCGTTGTTAAATGCACACGAAACCAAACAGTTCCGAACTACGAAATTGGAGGTTGTAGATCATCTTCAGAGTGTCCTTTCGCCATTTCATATCATCCTCACCACGGATAATACAAGGCGGATAAGAGACAGTGCTAAGGAAAACAACACGCTGGCATCGTTCCGATGTAGCGAATCATGCGAGGCCGATGATCAAATATCTTGGGATTCGTATTCCATCATCGCTTCCCATGATTGGGGCTTTAGCTGCTCTACTAGTGTCCAGGATCGCTGTGGACGTGTTACGGCTAACCATCCAGTACTGCAACATGTAATAGACGTGAGTGTGGAGCGCCAAGAGAGTGGTAGGGTATTCTCGTGCAAAGTTCAAAGTTTAATTTTGCAGTGGAATCCTTCTCTTGTGGTTGCTACCCAAAGTTTCTGTGGTCGCGTCCGAAAGAGAATAGTATCCATACTGAACATAGAAGTACTTTCTTTGAATGAATCCACGGAAAGTAACGCCTCAATGGATGATTCAAAAGATACCTTAAGGTCGTTTTCGTTTGATGCTTCATGTGGAAGCGTCACTTTATGCCTCAACAAAGAGCATCAATGCCGCCGTCTGCTAGAACTGACAATAGATAGAGCTCACGTTGAGGTGTTGAGTACTCTCGGAGATCAACTAAGTATTGCAGGTAGTATTGATGATCTAATGGCTTTGGACACTAATGACTATTCTGGAGATCCTTTGCAGTTACTTGACAAGAATAAATTGCTCATCAGTGTTCAGCGACATAACGTTTTCGCGCAACATCGAGAAAAGTTTGTAACGTTTGAGTACTTGAAGAATGTCTCCCCTAACTCGCCACCTGATTTTCTAGATAATCGGATTGTAGGAGTACCGATATGGATACGGCAATACGTGTCCACAGAGGGCGATAAAGTTGACGATTTTCTGTCGATTCAGGTAGCTTCGTTGAAACTTAATTTCCTCCGTGATCGAACCGCCGAAATCGTAGATTACTTGTCGAATGGTCTTCCAGGGAAAGGAATGGGAGCAACTTCCAGAGCCGCAACTGGCTTCATTAGAAAAAGAATTAAGACTCGCAGTTTCCTAGATGTTTCTGTTGACTCACCTGAAGTAACCATTCCGATTAACCGTGGTAGTGAGGATGGCATCGTGCTGTATCTCGGCGATTTCAGATTAAAAAGCTGGTTCGATGAGGCTACTGAGTATGAAAGTACTAAGTTAGCCGATGAGCAATTGCGAAACTTGAATGGTCATCGTGAAATTCATTCCACGCGCCATGATGACGATGAGAGAGCAGAAATAAAAGATCTTTGGAGAGTCCTATCGCTTTCAATAACCCGCCTTGGTTGGCATACTGAATCACATCGTGAAGATATTATTTCGATGTCACTCGACCAGAAGTCCTCTATTGATGTACACGCCGTTGTTCGAACACCTCTATGGAATAGTCAGTGCATATTTGTAAGGGCTAGCTCATCAAGCGTTGAGTGTGTTTTAAAGTACAACGAATACGCTCTTATTCGGGAAATCATTCAACGCAATATCTTGGCACACGTAGACATGGACAGATGGGACAACATCGAAAAGGCATATGAAGAGAACTTGATGTCTACCGATATGAATGACTCGGCGCGCTCGCAGGATGAGTACAGTTCCGACGTCAACGTTCAGTATGTTGAGCATGCTAAAGTTGTGAGATATGGAACTTCGGCTAAAGCGCGAACATCTGAGAATAATTGCCCACAATCACTGAATCAGGATAAAGAAAGAAATATTTTAAACCTTGCATTTAGAATGTTCGGGATGAAATTATTCCTCCACCGCGATGATGTAATAGAATCCTACAACTTATCTTCGATTTACACAGGAGATGATTTTAATTATGATATATTATTGTTATATGTGTCCGGCATCGAAATTTGCTCGAAAATCACTGCATCAGGCGAGCGCATACTTTCCTTGACTTTTCAAAAGTTGGGTTTATTTGATCTTGGAGATAATGGGAGGAGGTCTCGAGAGCGCATAAATCATCCGCTAGAAAAGATGCGGAAACCGAGTGCATGTAAGTGTTCAGAGTAGAAGGATCCTTGAATCTGCTATCGTTGGAAACTATAACCTCATCACTTGAGGCTTTTCTCTCTCTGTTAGTTCATGTATTAGCCGAAGGCTTTGATCCATCGCCTGCAGACAATTATGGTACAGTATCTGATATAGATAAACGGAACATCGGGGAAACTCGTGGAATCCCTCAACTTCAATTCACGTTAAATGTGCGTTCTTTACCGGAGAAATCCGCTGTGGCTCAAGTTTTCATCAACAACCTTAATATTAACCCCCTGGATCGATCAATACGAGAGGCTGTAGAATTTTTTTCTTGTGCATGGCCGAAGAAGCATACCAATCAATCGGCGTTTGTCGAGAACAAGATGCCACGCTCCTCAGTAGGGACCGAACAGCAGCAGCAACCAGTTGCGCCTTCATTCAATTGGTTTGAACTGAATATCACTGCACATTATCCTACGATTTTCTTTTTAGCCGATGAAACTGACCCTCTCACTCGATCTCTTGTTCTCCGAGGTCGGTTCGTGGTAAAAATGAGAATGGAAAATGAATGTGTGGGTGCTAGCTGTTTGTCAAAACGCAAAACAGTAAAAGCTCATTTACAAAGTATGGAGTCATATATTAATCCGAATGCTGCTGTTACATTAGAAGACACATCGTCTATGCAAGAGATATTGCACTCCGCAATCGTAGATAACGGAGATAGTTCGAGCTTTCCGATCACTTTCTTAACGAAGCCTGAGGCGAAAATGCATCCTAGTACCCTTGGTATAGCTTTGATTGAGCCTGTAACTGCGTTACTTGAATTTGCTCAAGTGGAAAGGTTGCTGTTTCCAACATCACGCAATATCTCCCTTTACATTGAGCCCTTGTCTACATCATTGAGCTTTGAAGATTTATGCTTAATCGATAGAATCCGGCGACGATGGACCTACGACCAACAACTGGCAAGAGAGGCCGGCAAAGTGTCCAAACGATCATCATCACACTCCTCTCAATACTTAAGTCATGAATATCGAGAGGAAAAAACGGCTGAACATCATCAATCATTGAATACCGACGATATATACGAAGTTGAATTTTCAACTACCAAATTGGGCATCATCCTTCGGAAACAAGGAGATAAAGTTGTTATCGACCATATCCAAGAAAGTGGTCAGCGTGAAAAAGAGTTAAACGTGGGTGATGAAATTATTTTGATCAATCGAGAAGCTGTCGGGGGAATGCCGTTCCAGACTATTTTAGATCTCCTGGCAACTTCATCACGCCCGCTTTCAGTCGTCTTTCGTCGAAGAACGTATGATCATCCGATACTGACAACGGTCTCTCAGCAAACAGACATGGAAGCATATCATATGCAGATGCTTGTAGGTGAAGCCTTGTCAAACGATAGTATGAGTGCTACTCCTTTAGGCTCGTATGATATATCGCGTTTCAATGTTATCTTTAAGATAGGTAACCGAACTGGTTTACGATTCGTACGTAGCTTGTGCGGAAACTTGGCTGTCGTCGACGAATGCAATATCGAAGCGTGCCGACGAGCTATAATAAGTGGCACTCGTATTCCTAAACCTGGCGCAGTTGTCCTAGGAATAAATGGTTCACTTGGAATCGAATACGAAGAAGTGCTTGACAGTATACGGAACTTTGAAGAGTTGTCTAATCTTGCGAACGATACAACTCGAATTACAAGCTTCAAGTTAACTTTTCTAGAAGCACCCTCAGTCTCTTGGGGAACCGTAGATGACATCAGCATCGAAATCCTAAGACTGAAAGTATCGCTCATCGATGATATAAATGGCCGTGATATGCCATTGCTTCGGTCAACGCTAGAATTGTTATCTCTATCCTTTCAACGCGCATTTGCATTAGAAACTTCATATATACGTGCTCACTTGCCTTTTTATCTGATTTCTGAAGGTGATTTCAGCTCTTCGAGCGCCAACGATTTCTTCAACGATTTCATCGTAAAAGGAAGACTTGAAACTGCTGTTGGTATGGACTATTACAATTCCCGGATTTCTGTCTGGGAACCTTTGCTCGAAGATTCACCAAGCATCAGATGTCTGTTTGAACGACAGAAAGGTAGCAAGTCGAAAAAGCTTCCAGGAAATACAGCATTTATTCTTTCTGATTATTCTATGGCCCAACATGAGTCTTATATTTGCTTAAACTTAACTGACGCTGCGATTGACATTTTGACAGCAGCTGTGCAGGATCTTAGGCGATGGATGGTAGATAATACTGGTCCAAGTGATGTTGACATCATTCAAGGCTTAGATGGATCAATGGCTCGTTCGGTAGACGAATCGAAGAGCTCTGATTCCGAGATAACTCCATCGGATGTTTTCGACGCCCAAAAAGTTGCTGCTGATGCAGCTTTGATTTTCGCCCAGCGGCATGGAAGAGAGCCTGACGCGACTGAATCAAGCAAACCGTTTGTTTTGAGGAATAGAACTGGCTTAGGGTTACGGTTCTTTTTGCGAGCAAAGGACGACTCCGATAGTATGGAGAGGATTTTTGTTGGGTCAAAAGAAATCAAATGTACCCACCCTGATGGTATCCAAGTGATTGACGGCGAAGAAGCGAGATTCAGCATGGACATAACTGAATTTGTATCATCCAACACAAGTAAACGAGTAAGAGACGCTGAACATTTCCCATTTTTGAACGTCCATCTACTAAGTCCAAAACCAGAGTTTACAATTGATATCCTTAGAACTCTACCAGTCATGAAAATTGGTAGCACAATCCGAAGACTTTCAATTCACCGATCGGATAGCCTTGGCGACACGGATGAATTCTCATCATTTGTTGCCTGGACAGTATCCATAGAAAGTAATCGGCGAATCATCACCATAAGTAATGCTGTTAGTATATCTTCGTCCATTGGAATACCTATAGAGTTAGGTGTGAGAAATGATGCAACAAGGGAAGTCGAATTTCTTGGGACTGTCTCTTTTGACAAGCCATATTCTGTACCTTTGTCTCTTGATCTCAGCGTCAAGCATACTGAAATACTAATGCGACCTAAGGCACCCTCCTCCACGCCGTTGTATGAATGGTGCTCAGAGAGCATACTAGAATTGAACCTTGTCAACGCTGCATGGAGGTGGGTTACTTCGTCAGGTAGAAATAAAATACGTTGTCAGCGAGAACTAGGTGGTGCTGCATATATATCACTCCAAGTATTTAATGATCATAATGGGCTAGCTGATAACGTATCGACGAAAAAAACTAAAGTGAGAGGTCGTAACACTTGTGTGATCCTTGACTCTTTTCTAAAGTTGCGTAATGCGTTACCCGTTGATATCGCATGGGAAACGTGTCATAATCCTGCACCCAAGAATATTCATCTCGACTCGTCTACGAATTATTCGGTGACAAAGCATTCACTAAAATCCGGAGAATGTGTTGATCTTATAGAGTGTGACATCCATGATATCGAGTCTTTGCCTATAAGATTCCGTTGCTCCAATAGTAATACATGGTCATCTTGGACAACGATAAGTGTACGATCAGATATTTCACCCTCTAATAGCGACGCTTCTAAACGCGAAACCCCGACATTCGAAGTTCGAGACACTATTATAATCAGTGCTGAGAATGAAGGTACAGCTGAATGGACCATTGGTCTTAAGCGCTCTTTTAGACTACCTTATGGCATAGATTTTATTTTATTCAGTGAACTGTGGATAGCTAATTTCACCAATCTACCTCTTGTATTCGGAGCCCCCAAGGTACAATTAATCCCCTCATCCAGTGATGTTTATTATGGTCCAAGTGCAGCTGAGAGTGCCCTTCTAGAAATATCATCCATTTTAGAGTTTGGTGAAAGAGGTAAGGGGCTAGAAAAAGAGTACGAGGAAAATTTCTTTATGGGATCTGACGCCCGTGAGTTCGGTCATCAGCTTAGTGATGAAGTCATAGGTGAGTTCAACAGTTTCAACGGTGACCATTCACTTCGCATATTTTAATGACGTTTTTGAAAAATTACAGATGAAA
>Ga0169931_10010802_pt1 | contig 12964 bp, 12 predicted proteins | sample Kivu_15m_20L_FD_129675 | JGI IMG/M metagenome (GOLD analysis project Ga0169931, IMG submission 129675) | Freshwater microbial communities from Lake Kivu, Western Province, Rwanda to study Microbial Dark Matter (Phase II) - Kivu_15m_20L... | ecosystem: Environmental > Aquatic > Freshwater > Lake...
AGACAAGACTACAATCATTTCCGCCCGCACTCATCACTGGACGACACCACGCCAGTGCTGTTTGCCACCAAGTTTTATGAATCTCAACCCGTCCGGATTTTCTAGATTCACCATGTCCAATCCGTGGGAGGAGGTCACTGTCTCAATTTAGGGGGAGACTACACGCCCACTACAACACTGTGCACCCGCACACCGCTAAAAAGCACATAGCGCCAGAATGCCCAGAGAGCGAACGCATACTAGTGCCGCTTAACCTGCAACAGAGACCGAATCGAGTAGGATTGCATGATGGCGATCTACGTGACAAAACCAGACATGCCCCCACTGGATCTATTCACTGAAAAGCTTAAGGTAATTTGGGACTCGGGCCAGATTACCAATGCCGGCCCAGTCCATCAAGAGCTTGAGGAACGATTGTCAAGCTACCTTGGGGTACCGTATATCTCGCTTTTCTCTAATGCCACCCTCGCTCTGATTGTCGCACTCAAGGCACTCGATTTGAAAGGGGAGGTCATAACGACCCCCTATACCTTTGTCGCAACCCCGAATGCCCTTCTTTGGGCCGGACTGGAACCGGTTTTCGTCGACATTGATCCCAATACATTTAACCTTGACCCAACTCAAGTGCAGCGGGCGATAACCGAGCGAACCTCTGGCATCCTCCCTGTCCATGTATACGGAACGCCCTGTGATGACAACCAAATTAAGCAAGTTGCCCAGACTCATGGTCTCAAGGTCCTATACGACGCTGCGCATGCTTTCGGGGTGAGGCGTCACGGTCGGAGCATCCTCTTGGATGGGGACTTGTCCGTTGTAAGTTTCCACGCCACCAAGGTATTTAATACCGCTGAGGGAGGCGCAGTAATCTGCCAAACAAGGGATCTAAAGCAACGGGTTGATCGTCTAAAGAACTTCGGCTATATCAGCGAGTGCCACGTGGAAGAGGCTGGAATCAATGCAAAAATGAGTGAAATTTCCGCCGCCCTGGGTCTGTTGCAACTTGATCGGGTGGAACAATGCATAGCAGCGAGAAGTCTAATATCACAATGCTATCACAAGCATTTAAGAGTGTCAGATCGAATGAGCATACATGAGCCGCTCGGAGATTTTTCTCGGAATCACAGCTACTTCCCAATACTTGTTGGTGGGCCGAATGGAGCGTTAAGGGACTCATTGTATGAGTTTCTTAAGGCCCAGGGCATTTTTGCAAGAAGGTACTTTTATCCATTGGTAACGGAATTTGGACCATATAGGTACCTTGCAGAGAGATTATCCACACCAGTAGCTGACAGCATTTCTAAAAGGGTGCTTTGTTTACCAATATATCCAAGTCTAGCGGAGAATGAGGCTCGTAAAATATCAGAGCTGGTAAATCAATTTATTGCAGGCGAGATAAAGGGATTCGTAAATACTCGCTCGAAGAGTTTATAGTAGGGTCTAGCGTTCTCGACCCTCTTCGGAAGTATATAGAAATAGATTACATAAAGTAATGAGGCATAAGAATTTTTTCAAAAGACTTCGCGAACACAGAACGACATGGTCGCTCCATTAATATTCAGTGGTTACAACGAGAGAGCGGTCCTCGCATTGTGTCGCTTCCTCGATTCCTTGGGCAGACCGTTTTTCTTGGTCGCGAAAAGCAGCATCGATAGTATACTTGGCTCGAAATACAACGCGCATGTCATTTACACTAGGGAATCTATAGAGATTAACTCGGATCTAATAATTCGTATCGGACGGGAAGTGTTTAGTCGAGGATGCACGCCGGCACTGTGTCCGACAAGCGAGTTTCTTAATGATTTTGTCCTCGACAATTCAGAATCTATGAAGTCCGACGGGTGGAAATGGACCTTCCCGCCCAAAGAGACTTACCGGGCCATTTCCGAGAAGGGAACAAGTCCGTACATATTTTCTCAAGTGGAGGGGGTTCTCAAGCCGACGGAACAAGAGTCCGGCTTTTGGAGAGCCCCTTGTGTGCTGAAACCAAGAGTCAATATCTCAAATGGGAGAGTTCTTTACCCTATACTGTGCAAAGACTCCAGTGAGCTGAACAAATCGATGGGAGAGATCGAACGAACGAACTGGTATTGTCAGGAGTGGATCAACGGGCAAAGCTACTACCTTCTGGCGTACATTGACACAGCTGGAAACTGGTCGGCGGCCTGGCAGGAAAACCTGCTCCAGCAACCGGGGGGAAAATCGATTGTTCTAGCGAGAACCTGCGCAAATCCGGGTGTGCCGGTCAAACGAATCATGGCCATGCTCAACGACATGGCCTACAGAGGTCCTATCATGATCGAGTTTCTCGTAACTTGCGACAACCGACTGTATTTCATTGAGGCGAACCCCCGGTTTTGGGGGCCACTTGAGTTGGTAAGACTGGGATGCTCATCGATCCTCCATCGTTACATTTCAGATCTCGATGGTCTAGTGTGCGGGGAATCTCGGGAAGAAAACTGCGGACGGATCTATTACGCTTGGGAGAGGGGTGCTAGGGTGGGCCCATTGCACAGATATCCTTCAGCGAGGCAGTTATCGGATCGGAGGCTTCGGCAACTAATCGCTGCTAACGATTTGTATGAAGGAGGTTCCGAACAAGACACTATTGGACCCATACTAAGTTGAGAGACGCGCAAGGTTCACGGAGAGGCAGAGGCAATAAGGCCGTAACCCCCACAACAATTAATCAGTACCGCGAGGAGTCAGATTTTGACCTACTTGATCTAACCTTCCTAGGCGGTCACCCATTACACCTCACATACTCTGAAGTCTATGGAGCCGCCCTTATAAACGGAGATGTCGACCATGGCCGCATACAGCCGGGCGTAAAAATTGCGAACCACCCCTACACTTCGGCGGCAAGGATGGAGGTGGAACTCCGCGGGCGAGAGACCTCAATGCCTCGAAGCCCTTCGCAGATTGCGCTATCAACGTTCTTTGCCTCGTTTCAACCGAGGAATGGAGCGGAATGGTTTGGCGTTGACAACTCATCAACATTCCTGAACTGCTGCAAGCCATGGGAGGCCCTTCCACCATGGCGCGCAAGAGACCCCTCCTTTTATGGGCACCTTATTTTAAAGTCAGCCCATGAAGAACTCGTCGAAAACCACCAAGAGCTGATAAAAGAATGCCCGGGCGGCACTTATTGGGCGAAATGTGGGCCAGTTAATCCTATAGTTTTAGACTCGGAAGATAAGCGCCTCAGAAATTTGATAACAAGTATGAAAATTCGAGGGTTTTTAAGGAGCAATGACGTAAGAGGAGACATTAAAGCAACTGCGTTAGTGAAGAAAAATGGAGACTGGCGTTGGCTCGTTAGTTCAGGCTACCACCGATCGTGCGTCGCCGTCGCGTTGGGACTGCGGGAAATCCCAATTCGAATCAACCTCGTGATCCGTGAGGGAGAGAGTGATTATTGGCCCCAAGTGCGTGCGGGGCGTTTCAGCAAAGCCTTAGCCAACCGAATCTTTAACAATATATTTGACGGGATACACAGTGCGTTCTAATAAACATCACACATACCATCGGACCCCGAGACGGTTTGAGACGGAAATATCCGGCGAGGGGAGGAGATACAGAGACGAAGATCGTTTCTCGTATATATCAAGCCGAGTGACCATCAAAGGCAAGAGGATCCTTGACATAGGATGTAACACTGGGTTCTTCATGTTTGAGTGTCTAGATCAAGGCGCAGAGTTCATCGTTGGATACGAGGGGTCTGCACTTTGCTGGGAGCGTCTTCAGCAATACGCTGCAAACTCCGAAGGCAAAGTTAGTTTGCAGCTTCGTTACTACGATTTCGAAACCATACCCTCACCATTCCAGGGTAAATTCGATGTCGCATTAAATCTAAACGTCATGCATCACCTTGGAGACGACTTCGGGACGACGAGTATCTCAAAGAGGGAGGCAAAAATAAAGATGATCGAGGGGATAAACTCGCTGTCTAGGGTGGCGAAGGTTCTGGTGTTGCAGCTCGGATTCAATTGGAAGTCGGACACTAAAGAGTGTTTATTCGATAACGGTACAAAATCAGAGATGATCGATTTTGTGACAACCGGGGTCGATGGGTATTGGCGCGTAAAGCACGTGGGCGTGGCCGAGAGCGAACACGGGGAAATTGCATACAAGGACGTTAATTCATCTAATGTCGCTCGATTGGATGAGTTGGGAGAGTTCCTTAATCGACCGATTTTCATATTGGAAAGTTTGTTCTAAATTAATAAATGATTAACAAACCACAAAACTGCATAATAAAGTCAAATGCCGACACTCCATGTCTTTAGGGAGCAACGCTTTGCAGACGCCGCGATAGAAAAATTTGAGCGCGTAAGTCCCGGAAATGGTCATTACGTAATCCTTGCCAGGACGGGGTTTTCTTTTGGTGTTCCCACTTTAACGCCGAGGATCCAGCAAAAGTCTCACAAGGAGTTAATTAAAGAGATTAACCACGGACGTTTCAACGCAATAGTTTTTCACTCCATCGGTGAGCGAGCGAAGCGTCTGATACTAGATATTGACGAATGTGTTCCCATTGCATGGATTGGGTGGGGATTCGATTACTATTCCCGTCTCTTGAAGTCAAAATTTAATTATCCACTTGGTCTCCTAGAACCAAGAACGACGAAAGCCTACCTCTCAGGCCGTGAGGGAGCCTTTTATAGATATCAGCGAATTGTGGAGTCGTTGAGGCGGGTTGTTTCCCCACAAAGGCTGCCACCCGAAAAACCTTGGATCGATAAAGTGAATATATTCTCCCCTGTTCTTAGGAGTGAGTTCCATCTTATAAAGAAGGAGAACCCCTGGTTAGCTGCCGAATTTAGGCAATGGGGATATGGAGGAGTACCTTCAGAGCCTGTGGCGCAGTATCTGAAAATTGCGAAGTCAAATATTCTGATCGGCAACTCAGCCACGTGGACCAATAACCATCTCGACGTGTTCGAGCAGGTCGCCTTGCGAAATGAAAGGACGTTCGAGAGGGTGATCGTACCTCTGGCGTATGGAAATCCTCGAGTAAGAAGTTTGGTGATTGATCGCGGGAAGTACTATTTTGGGAAGAAATTCTCTCCGATACTTACTGAATTGGCGAGGAGAGATTATTGGGAGTTGCTATCTACGGTGCACACTTTTTATTTTCACAATATCAGACAGCAGGCGATGGGTTCGGTTAATATGGCCATAATGTGTGGGGGAAACTTGGTACTAAATGGCCGGGGACTTCTTTATGACGAACTGATCTCCCGTGGAGTGGCTTGCTCAACACTGGACAATCCAAAATGCGCAACTTTTGACGAAAAATTGGCACTTAAAAATATTAAATCACAGGAGCTTTTCTTGCTTAACACGCGTAGTGATAGGCATACAGAGGAGCTCCTATCCTCCCTCGTTTATTAGAGAGGTTCCTTCGTTGATCAGAGCGTTGGAATTTAAATTTGCAAAAGTCATTCTCACTGTACTGTATGACTTATATTGGTGTATGGCGCATCCGCCCCTAAGAAAGAATCTTAGTTGTCTCGCGAGGCCCGATGACATCTTAAGTGAGCTTTATGATCAAGAGACATCCACTTCAGCAGACTTGAAGAGACACTTCAGGCGAATGCCCAATGTGGTTTTTGATGACGATCCCAAAACAAGGTCGTTTGATCAGAATCGAACCTACATCATGGTTCAAGACGTAATCAAGTTTGGACACTCATGGGAGCAGGTTGGGGCGATAGACTGGCTGTTGGGGAAGGTGAACGCTCTGGGTCGTTATGACGGTTGCCATGACTCTGCGTCGGTTGAGCGGCGATACCGGAACTTGAACAGCCTAATCGCGGATTTGCGGGAAGGTCGCAGTATGTGGCGGCGAAGAGCGCTTTTCAATCGCTACAGGAGCCCCGACGAAGTTGCAGTTATTCTCTCGAGCCAGGGACGCCTAATATTTGCCGGCTCCGGGACGCATCGACTATCAATCGCTAAGTGCTTGTCAATTGATTATATCCCGGTGATCATTGTTGGTGTGCATCGCTCGCTTCTGGGCCGTGGCGAATGGAAAAACAAACTGATCATCGCTGAGGGAGACTACAAGCGCGACCGCAGGATTTAGTCAACATACTCCTGACAATTGGAATCGATGAATCTTGGACTAGGGGTTGGATGGGTCCTACGATCAAGAAGGAACTGATGTGGATTCCGCTTCCTTTCTAGCGGATGTTTTTTGGATATAAATGGTGGTTGCCCGTGGCCGGTGAATCCAGTTCGGCGTCCCACCTATGACGGAGGGGGAATCGTGTGTTGCAAAGGCAATTTATGTATAACGTAGTTTGCATCAAGTGGGGCTCCAAGTACCCGTCGTACTATGTGAATCATCTCCTCGCTGGCGTAAAAAGCAATCTTTCTCTACCCTTTCGATTCTTTTGTATGACGGATAGCGCTGAAGGAATAGCGAACGAAGTAACTACGCTTCCCCTTTCAAATGAGCCTTTCGCCGACGTTATATCAAGTGAGTTATCAGCTCAACGTAGAAAAGGAGCCTTTCCAAAGGTTGGTCTATTCAAGCCAGGATTATTTCCTGCAGGCCCCGTCTTGGGTTTCGACCTTGACGTAGTCATCACCGGACCGCTCGACGACTTGTTCGATTACGCTCCGGGAAAGGTCTGTATGCGCCGTGACTGGCTTGCTGCCCGAGTCGGACGACCCGATGGCCACGGGTCGGTATTCCGTTTCGATCCCGAGCGACATGCCTTTCTCTACGAGGACTTTGTGAAAGACGCTGCAAACCTGATGAAAAAGGCGAAGTACTCCGAGCAGAAGTACACCTCAATGCAAGCACAACGTTACGGCGAGTTTGCCTACTTCCCGGGCGAATGGATTGCAAGCTATAAAAGAGATGCAATGCGCCCCTTCCCTTTGAACCACTTCCAGGAGCCACGCCTTCCGAGCGGGGCAAGGGTGGTCTGCTTCCATGGCCGCCCAAAGATGGAGGAGGCGGTAGCCGGATACAGCAGAGGCTTGCTAAGAGCCGCCAAACCCTGCACATGGCTCGCCGAGCGCTGGGGCCCAATGGAAGATCCGCTCGGTCACTCCATTCATGAATAGGCACAGCATCGTCAATGAACCGAGTTGACGTTCTCATGACCGTCTATAACGGTGAGCGATTCATCGCCCAAGCCGTCGAGAGCATTCAGACGCAGTCAATGCGGGATTGGCGCCTGATTGTGGTGGATGACTGTTCCACAGACTCCACGCCAGACATTCTCGCCTCGTGCGCCAGTCGAGACCCCCGCTTGCGAATACTAAAAGGGGAACACAAGGGCATTGCAGCTGCCGCCAACATTGGCCTTTCAGCGGTAACGGCGCCTCTTGTCGCTCGCATAGATTCAGACGACATTGCAGCGCCGAGCCGGCTTGAGACACAGGTTCAATACATGCTCCAGAACCCATCTATCGCGGCTGTGGGTTCTTATGTTCGTCTCATTGACCCAGAGAATAGGCGCTTGGGCCTGCGAACGGCCCCCACCGACCCCGCGGAAATTGAAGTAACGCTCAAGACCAGGAACTGCATGTGCCACCCGTCCGCCATGATCCGAACAGAAGCAATGCGAAAGATCAATGGCTACCGTTCAAAGTTTCACAATTCCCTTGATTACGATTTGTGGCTGCGCCTATTAGACGTCGGCCAAATATCGAATCAGGCGCAAGAATTGCTCCTGTATCGCCGCCATCCAAGCCAAGTTTCTGCCAAGGGGAACACTCACCGGCAGACTCTCTACAGCGTTGGAGCCGCTATTGATTACTTCTTTCGTCGCTATGGGGTGGTCGATCGTGAGTCTGTGATTGACGAAAAAAACAATGACAACCTTAGCAATTGCCTACGAGACGTTTACCGACTCTCTCTAAGTGCAGCAGATAGACGAGCAGTGAACCGACATTCCATTCGCCTTTTGAGGCATGCCCGAGCCCTGAGCAGATCCGCTCGAGACGACCTGGTCAAGACAATGCTTCCGAACCTGTCGATCGCGGAACGGCTAAAGCATCAGCTTTACGTGTTGCTCGCCGGACCAGCCCGTTGATTAAAAAAGCCTACTGATAGCCGCCAAAAACCGCTTTGAGTCGGGCGGAGAACCCATGACGGCCCTGTTCGCGCTCGACGACCGATTGATCGGTGACCCAGTTGAGTTGAATCGCGCGGCGCTTACCGGCATAGGGATGGTGCCCGTGCCATGAATTATCGGAGCGCTTAAACACAATAAGAGTCCCACCCTTGGGCGTGATTTCATCAACGTAATTCTCGAGGTCTGTCCCGTTGCGAAGAATGCGCAAACGCCCACCATCGTTGGGCCAATCGTCGTCGTTCAGGTAGAGCAGCACGGTGATGATCTTTGTCTTGGAGTCGGTGTGGATCTTGCCATCTCGCTCTCTGCAGAACCCACGGACTGTGTACATGGTGGGCCGATTGGAGAGATCAACCCGAAACTTTTCCTCAACTGCCGCCCTAAAAACAGGGCCCTCAAGTTCCTTCATGAGCTCTAGAAAAGGACCTTCCACCTTGAGAGCGGAAGGAGGGTGAGAGCCTGGGCCTGGCACGGAAGGAAACGAAGCCCTTGCCGCGTCTAAGGCGTCCGGGGAGATGAAGTCATTGATCACAATGTACTCAAACGGATCCCGCCTAAGGGGCTCGCCAATAAATTTGTAGATGCAAAGGCTCATAGAGGCTTAAAAAAATAAAACGCGGTTCAGTAAAATAATCAAGGGGAATAATATCTCAGACAATTTAAACCCTCGAGTGGACAAAATATCTTCCCAAATTTCAACGAACGCTAGTCAGGCACCTCAGACCTCCTAATGATCCCCCTCTACGTAATCAACCTTAAACGCCAGACCGAACGCCGCGAGTTAATGAGCGCCCACCTTGAAGGAGTTGGGATTTCGCCAATATGGGTAGATGCCGTTGACGCCCAGTGCCTCAATCCAGATGAGCAAGCTGCCTTCGAGACCTTGGATAACTGGGGTCCGTGGGGGGTTGTATCCAACCATGCCAAGGGCTGCACGCTCAGCCACTTAAAGGCACTGAGAAGTTTTCTATCGTCGAGCGAGCCCTATGGATGCATTCTAGAGGATGATGTCTTTGTATCCAGAGATCTTGCCAACTGGCTGGGCGACACTGCGTGGTTGGATGCGCAGGTGGAGGTGGTGAAACTCGAGCGCTGGAGAGACAACAAACTCCTTGTGATGCTCGGCCCCGTTAAATCTTCATATAGGGGGCGGGCATTGCGCCCTCTCTATTCGAAGCACTCTGGTGCGGCTGGCTATATTGTTTCAAGGGTCGCTGCTGAGGCCATTGTTAGGGATACGCGCATCAATGTCCCGTTCGACCACTTTCTATTCCATCCCAACGTCTCAAGATTTGCAAAGCAGTCTCGAGTCCTGCAAGTGGTTCCAGCGCTTATCGTTCAGGGCAACGAACCCATTAATCACTCAAAGAGGCCGCGGACCAATAGTGGCTCAATATTGAGGTTTAAGCAGGCATGGGCCCGAGGCTTCGCCGAACTCCACTTCGTACTGCACCACGTTTTTAATCTGTTGATTCGTCGGGCATGGCTGCGAAAGATTGACTGGCGAGACTAGCGCTCGCTCTCCTCTAGGGCCAGTCGCTTGGCAAGCCCAATGTACTCTTCCGGGAGCATTGTCAGTAAGCGAGCCATGGCCTCCTCGGGCAACTCCAATCCGGCAACAAACTCCCGTATTGATTCCTTGGTCATTCCACGTCCGCGGGTAAGTGCTTTTAACTGCTCATAAGGTTCGGGCAAGCCATGTCGGCGCATCACGGTCTGTAATGGCTCGGCCAAGACTTCCCAGGCTTGTGTGAGGTCGGCGTTCATTCGCTCGGCATTCACCTGCAGTTTGCTCAACCCGAGCAAAAGAGAATCGATGGCCAAAAGGCTGTGTCCCACCCCCACCCCGAGGTTACGAAGTACGGTGGAGTCTGTGAGATCTCTCTGCCATCGACTCATTGGTAACTTCTCTGAAAAGTGTCGCAGCACCGCATTGGCCATCCCCAAGTTGCCCTCGGCATTCTCAAAGTCAATAGGGTTGACCTTATGTGGCATGGTTGAAGAGCCTACTTCACCCTCTTTGAGGCGCTGCTTGAAATAACCCAAAGAAACGTATCCCCAGGTGTCTCGACAAAGGTCGATCAGCACGGTGTTGAACCTTGCAAGTGCGTCGCAGTACTGAGCTATCCAGTCATGCGGCTCAATCTGGATGGTCATCGGATTCCACTTCAATCCAAGTCCCTCGACGACGCTCTGGGAAAAAGCGGGCCAGTCGATCTCTGGCGCTGCAGCCAAGTGGGCGTTGTAGTTACCCACTGCGCCATTCATCTTCGCCAAGGGCTCGACGGCCGCAAATACGTCTCGAGCCTGCCGCAGGCGTGCACGAAAATTCGCGTACTCCTTGCCTAGTGTGGTCGGCGACGCTGGCTGACCATGGGTGCGGCTGAGCATGGGTTGGTCTGCGGTCGCACGAATAAACTCCGCAAGTCGGTCAATAAGGAGTTGCATCACGGGAAGCATGACCGCTGAGCGGGCGGTACGAAGCATCAGGGCATGGGAGGTATTGTTGATGTCCTCTGATGTACAGGCAAAATGAATGAACTCGCAGGCAGAGACCAATTCCTGCAGGCCACTCTGCTCGGCCTTCTCCTTCATGAAGTACTCCACGGCCTTCACGTCGTGGTTGGTGACCGCCTCAATCTCTTTGATGCGGGCCGCATCGGCGGTGGCGAAATCAGATACCCAACTTCGAAGGACTTCTCGCGCATCATCACTGAAGGCTGGGAGCTCTGACATTCCAAGATCCGACAGACCGACAAGCCACGCGACCTCCACTTGGACTCGGTGTTTCATAAAGCCCGCCTCGGTTAGAAGCACTCGCAGGGGGTCCAACTTGGTGGCATAGCGGCCATCAATTGGGGACAAGGCGAGAAGCCTTGAGTCCCGTTCGAGCAGGGGGCTATTCATAAAACGGATTTTACACGGGGGCGACAAGGCAAGCCGGCAAGCCACGGCGGCGGCCCGAGTTAGTGTGCGGTTGGTGGCAATTGGCGTTGGTTTCGCTTCGATAACCGATGCGCCTCGTGGAACCCGGAAGCGTATACTTCGCACCAGTTTTCACTAGAGGCGCAATCTCAAATGAAATTAATCGGCTCGTTGACCAGCCCTTATGTGCGAAAGGTTCGCATAGTGGGCATTGAGAAGAAGCTCGATATGGAGTTTGTGGCCGAGGACGTCTGGTCACCTGCCACAACGATTGGCCATCAGAATCCGCTCGGGAAAATTCCGGCCCTGGTCCTTGACGACGGGGTGGTATTCGACTCGCGAGTGATTGTCGAATACCTTGATGCCCGAGCACCGACCATTCGCCTGATCCCCGCGGGCAATCGGGAGCGTACGGCCGTTCGAACTTTAGAGGCCCTGGCCGATGGCCTTTGCGATGCAGCCATCTCCATGCTGCTGGAGAAGAAGTTTCATCCCGCAGAGTCGGTCAGCCAAGACTGGCTCGATCGTCAAGCCAAGAAGGTTGACGCTGCCCTGGCCACCATGAGCCACAGCTTGGGCAGCAGCCAGTGGATGAACGATCGGGCCTTTTCTTTGGCCGACATTGCTTGCGGTGCGGCGCTGGGTTATCTGGAGCTTCGCTTCCCCGAGAACACCTGGAAGCAGACCTATCCTAACCTTCAGGATTTCTATGGGCGCATGATGTCCCGGCCTTCTTTCTTGGGCACCAAGGTCTAGAGATCCCGAAGCGCCTGGCTTGATCGGCAGACTCGCCTCCGAGGCTGCCTTCAATCGCTAGGCAATAATCCCCCCGCCCAGGCAGACCTCCCCCTGGTAGAGCACAGCCGACTGCCCGGGGGTCACCGCCCACTGGGGCTCATCAAATTGCAGCCCGAAGCCTTCGGACTCGTCTCTGTAATGCGCAACGGCATCCGTCTGCCGATAACGGGTCTTCACCCCCAGTTCAACGCCCACACATGGCGGCTCGCCACTCACCCAACAGGCATCTAGGGTTCTCAGCTCCCCGCTCATCAGCCATGGGTGGTCGTGGTGCTGCGCCACATACAAAACGTTGTTGGGTAGGTCCTTTCGCAGCACGAACCAACCCTGCCCTTCTTGGCTGGTGAACCCCTTGCGGCGCACGCCGCCAATGCCCAGCCCCTTGCGTTGGCCCAGGGTGTAGAAGGACAGCCCCATGTGCTGCCCCACCCGCAAGCCCTCTGGCGTAAGGATTGGACCTGGCTTGGCAGCAAGGTATCGATTCAAGAACTCCCGAAAGGGCCGCTCACCAATGAAGCAGATTCCGGTGGAGTCCTTCTTCTTGGCATTGGGCAGACCAATCTCCGAAGCAATTCGGCGAACCTCGGTCTTCTTGAGTTCCCCAACGGGGAAGAGAACCTGAGCAAGTTGGGCCTGGGTGAGACGATGCAAAAAGTAGCTCTGGTCCTTGCTGGCATCCAGGCCCCGCAGCAGGCTCACTTGCCCTTCGGCCTCCTGTCGCACCCGCGCGTAATGGCCTGTGGCAATCCACTCGGCCCCCTGGGAAAGCGCATGGTCCAAGAAAGACTTGAACTTGATCTCCGCATTGCAGAGCACATCGGGGTTGGGGGTGCGCCCCGCCTGGTACTCCCGCAAGAAGTCGGCAAAGACCCGCTCGCGGTACTCCGCGGCGAAGTTGACTGCCTGTAACTCGATACCTAAAAGGTCGGCCACGGCGGCGGCATCCAAGAAGTCTTGGCGGGTGGAGCAGTACTCGGAGTCATCGTCGTCCTCCCAGTTCTTCATGAACATGCCCACCACCCTGAAACCTTGCTCCTTAAGTATGTAGGCGCTCACGGCAGAGTCGACTCCGCCCGAGAGGCCCACCACCACAGTGGCACCAGGCCGCGGCGGCCGGCTTGGGGTTTTAGCCGTGTTTCTCATAT
>Ga0169931_10010803_pt1 | contig 12964 bp, 13 predicted proteins | sample Kivu_15m_20L_FD_129675 | JGI IMG/M metagenome (GOLD analysis project Ga0169931, IMG submission 129675) | Freshwater microbial communities from Lake Kivu, Western Province, Rwanda to study Microbial Dark Matter (Phase II) - Kivu_15m_20L... | ecosystem: Environmental > Aquatic > Freshwater > Lake...
CTTAGGATTTGCTACTGAGTTTTCATTAATAATAGTATTATTGATTTCTACGATTTTTGTAACACAAAGTAGTGTGAAAAATTTACAGTTGGCCTTGTTAGTGTCGTGTTTAGTATCCTCATCATATTCTGTCTTACAAAGGATGGGTCTTGATATTTTTGATTGGACGACACGAACAAATGGAATAATCGGTACTTTAGGAAATCCAAATTTTCAGGCAAGTTTTGCTTCTATGGCATTGGTGTGTTCAATAGTTTATTTTCGGAAAAACCATTTTGGTAAGATTCTTTCAATTCTCTCTTCTATACCATTAATAATTTTAATTTATATTAGTGAATCAACTCAAGGTTATATAACTGCACTAGCAGGTTTATCAGTTTTTGGATTGATATTTTTTTGGTACCGGAGTAAATTGTTATTTTTACCGCTTTTATTTGCTTTTACCGTCTCAACTATTATTGCTGTTTTAGGGATGTTAAATAAGGGACCACTTGCTCAATATTTGTATAAGATATCGGTCCAGTCACGTGGAGATTTTTTTAGAACTTCAATAAATATTGCAAACGATAACCCATTTTTTGGGGTAGGTCTAGATTCACTAGGTGATAATTACCTAAAGTATATTGACCCTCGCACTGCTTCGGGCATCGGTGAATTTACAGATCATTCCCATAACCTTTTTCTTAACTATGCAGCAGTTGGGGGCTATCCTTTAGCCCTTTTACAGTATTTTCTTGTGGGTATAGTCCTGTTTAGTTTTATTAAAATCCAAAGACTAGGTAAAAAATTTGATATCGAAAATACTGCATTATTTTGTGCATGGGTATGCTATCAGCTTCAAGCTTTAATAAGTCCTGCAAATATATCCATGTTGACTTGGAATTCAATTATTTCAGGATCTTTAATTGGTCTGTATCTGAAGCAACTTAATTCTAATTCTAATTATATAAATTCAAGAGTTAACACATTTTTATTGGTTAAACCATTCTCTTACCTGCTATTAATTATTGGTTTTGTTATCTTTTATCCACTTTATAGTGCCGACCATATGCAGGTTATTGCAAATAAGACTGGAAATGCCAACTTAGCAATTGAGTCGGCCAAGTCCTATCCCGAGTCAGTTATTAGGTACTCTAGAATTGGCCAGGATTTACTCAGGTCAAACCTGCTACCTGAGGCACTTGACCTAGGGCGAGCCGCAGTTGAGTTCAACCCTAATGCCCCTTCAGCGTGGGGCTTGATTTTAGTAAATACCTCGGCGCCTATCGAGGAAAGAATACGAGCTAAAAATGAGATCTTGCGTTTAGATCCTTTTAATAAGGAGCTTAGAGGATTTAGTATTTCTGAAACACTGGAAAAATAGTTTACAAAACAGTGTTAGGTAACTTATGAAAATAGCAGTGATAGGTCAAGGTTACGTAGGATTAACTGTTGCGGTTGGAGCAGCAAGCGCAGGTCATATTGTAGTGGGTATAGATACAAATGTTTCACTCATTAACGAGATTACAAAAGGGAATACACATGTACCTGGTATCGATATTTCTTTATTAAAAGCGTCAATACGTAAAGGTAGTTATATTCCAAGTAGTAATTTTGAACTTCTAATCGATTGTGAAGTCATAATTATAGCAGTGCCTACTCCATTAGACAGGAATCGCAAACCTGATTTAAAGTATTTAGAATCAGCTTCTGTACAAATTGCAGAATATATCTCCGATAATGTTCTAGTAGTAAACGAGAGTACTTCATACCCAGGAACTTTAAGAAATTTCATTAAGCCATTAATTGAAGTAAAATCTAATAAAAATTTGTTATTTGCTGCTGCACCGGAAAGAGTTGATCCGGGGAATTTAGATTGGAATTTATCAAATACACCGAGAATTATTGCTGGGTTAACGGAAGAATCGAGCATAAAAGCAACCGATTTTTATTCTACATTCTGTAGTAGTGTTCATAAGGTAAGTTCACCAGAGGTGGCGGAGGCTGCAAAACTCTTCGAAAATACTTTTAGGCAAGTTAATATTGCGTTATCCAACGAATTTTCTGTAATCTCCAATAGGATTGGTTTCTCTAGTTATGAGGCCATAAAAGCCGCAGCGACTAAACCTTTCGGGTTTATGCCATTTTATCCAGGTGTGGGAGTAGGCGGGCATTGTATACCGGTGGACCCAAGTTACTTGAGCTATGTAACCGAGCTCTCAGGTGGAAAAGCTGACTTTATTGATTTAGCAAATAAAATTAACTTGAACATGCCAAATTTTGTAGTAGAACGAATAGAGCAAGAATTGAATGTCCCCTTGAGAAATTTACGAGTTCAAATTGCAGGTATAGCGTACAAAGTTGGAGTCTCAGACCTTAGAGAGTCTCCAGCATTACTACTTATAAATGAACTTGAAAGCAGAGGAGCTATAGTTACTTGGTGCGATCCACTAGTCTCTATTTACCAAGGAATTAGCACCACAGACTTAGATCCATCAGTAGATTTAGGATTAATTGTGACACCTCACTCACAAATTGATTTCAGTGTATGGGCGGAAGCCAAGACAAAAGTACTAGACTTGTCAAGTAATTCTGTAGATTATGGTTGGCCAAAGTTTTTATAGATAGTAATTTTTTGTCAAATGTTCAAACTTTAAGTAGTAATTACTTTAGTTTAGCTTAAATTTTTCGGTAATAATTACCCATTGTTTTTTGTAAGTAAATTCATGTCTATAATCGTTCGACGCATGTGGTCGCGCATATCGGTGCGCGTATAGTGGAATTGATAATTCTAAGCTTTCAATAAATGCTGCAAATGAACTTTCAATCACATGAACTTCTCTTGCATTTTCAATTACCTTACGATAGTCAAAAACACTGAATTGATCAGGATCAGCTGATGGAGTTACTACATCAAATTCATTACTAAGAAAGTCACGATTTATTGTAAAATTTCTACTAAAATCTTCATGTAAAAAAATATAACTATTAGCTTTGCAATTCAATAAACTGTATAACTCTTCCTCTTTTGAAATATTTCTTTCAACTCTAAATTTAGCCCATCTATTTTCGAAATTGACATTCGCCTGATTATAAAAATTTTCATCAAAGCGCAAGTTCGGTGGAAAAAAATTTTTACCATATGAACCAAGTCCTACAATTTTAATTCTGAAAATTCTAGCAAGTATTTGTATAACTCTAGTGGTAGTCCAGGTCCTTGTAATCGGGATGTTAATAAATATTATATTGTCTAAATCTGACAACATTCTTGATATCTGCGGTCGATAAGTTCTCTTGACTGTAATAAAAACTATTTTATATTGATCAGCGAGTTCTCTATATATTCCATTACATAATATATGGTCGCCAAGACCTTGATGCGGAGTGACTATGACTACTTCACTTTTTCTTATAAAAAAAATTCTCATATAAACAATAGAATAGCCTATAAAAAGGCAAACTTGGAAGTGTCACTAATTCTTCGCTACTGGAATGGAATATACTTTGAAAAGCGATTACTAGAGTCTACTATTGCACTATGAAAATTTTTACCAACGGTTGTTTTGATATAATACATAGGGGTCATATCGAGCTTTTAAAATATTGTGCATCACTTGGAGAGGTAATCGTTGGACTAAATAGCGATAATAGTGTTAAAAGATTAAAAGGTCTACATCGTCCGATCAATAATGCGACTGATCGAAAATTTCTTTTAGAGTCCCTTCGGTCAGTTAGTAAAGTGATAATTTTTGAAGAGGATACACCCTATAATTTGATAAAGTCGATTAAACCTGATCTAATTGTAAAAGGGGGAGATTATTCACCTAACAAAGTTATTGGTCAAGATTTGTGTAGAGTAGAAATATTTCGAACTATTCAAGGCTACTCTACATCAGACTTCATTAAAAAATTGCTTAAAAATGAGTTATCCTAATCTAGTGATATTAGATAACAATCCGACTATTCACCCCAAGGGCTGGGGATATGAAAAATGGATAGTAAATAATAATTTGTACTGTGGCAAATTATTGAACTTCGAAAAAGATAAAAAGTGTTCCTTTCACTTTCATAAAATTAAAACTGAAACTTTCTATTTACAAAGTGGATTAGTAAAGCTGTTTTATTCAAATGCTGATGACCTTAATATGGCAAGCGAATTGGTTTTAAGGCCGGGCTTGTCCTTTCATGTACCGGTCGGCTTAAGACATCAAATTTTTGCACTAGAAGCTTCAGAGTTATTTGAATTTTCTACTCAACATTTTGAATCTGATAGCTATAGAATTGTAAAAGGTGATTGATTGAGAGCAGCCATACTTGAAAAAATTAATTATCCACTTGTTGTGAGAGATATCGATGTTACTGGGCTTAAAATCGGACAAGTTCTTGTAAAAGTTTTAGTTAGTGGGATATGTGGGTCTCAGCTTCATGAATTAAATGGCAATAAAGGAAACATTCAGTTTTTACCCCATTTATTGGGGCATGAAGGCTGTGGAATAGTTCAGGAAGTCGGCCCCGGGGTTACAAGTGTTGAACCGGGCGACAAAGTCGTCATGCATTGGAGGCCTGGGCTAGGAATAGATTCAGAATTTCCTGCATATCGAATGAATGGCTTGGAGTTTACAAGCGGCAAAGTAAACACTCTTTGCGAGCTATCAATTGCCTCAGAAAACAGATTAACAAAAGTTCCTATAGATACAGATTCCGAGTTTGCTGCGTTACTAGGTTGTTCACTTTCTACATCTCTAGCCATTATGGAGAATGAATCAAACCTTAGGTTTGGCGAAACCGTAATGATAATCGGCTGTGGAGGACTTGGCCTAAGTTTAATTTCAGCGGCTCGATTACGCGGTGCAGGAAAAATTGTTGCAATTGACAAAATTGAGTTGAAAAGCTCCTTGGCTTTAAAGCAAGGTGCAAGCGTTTTTTTTGCATCTGTGAAAATGTTTTTGAGCAAAGCCGATTTAATTATTGATACAACTGGGAGTCCGGAAATTATTGAGAGTGCTTTTGAAGTATTAAGTGGTGCTGGGAGATTATTACTCGTTGGTCAACCTATTCCTGGTGAAGCAATTACTTTTCCAAACGCAATTCAACTGTTTAGTGGAAGGGGCCAGATTGTTAGAGCTACACAAGGTGGAGGAATGACTCCACAGAGTGACATTCTTAGGTATGTGAAAACATATGAGCTTGGTTTAATATCCTGTAAAAGTTTAGTAACGCACCGGTATGATTTAAAAGATATAAACTTGGCATTTGATACTTTAAAATCAGGATTTGCCGGTCGAGTAATGATACGAATTGGATAATAATCTTATATGAGAAAAAAATGGAATAAAGATGAGTTAATTTCCTTCGAAAATAAAATTGGTGACCTATATTTGGATAATAAGCTACCCTTCTTATTTCATCTTTCTGGCGGGAATGAGGACGAACTAATTTCGATATTTGGGAAGATACACCCAAATGACTATGTAATTTCTAATCATAGAAGTCACTATCATGCTCTTTTACATGGAATTCCACCAGAGGTTGTAGAAGATAAAATTCTGAATGGCAGAAGTATGTTTATCTACGATAGAAGTAGGAATTTCTTCTGCTCTGCTATTATTGGGGGTACTCCTGCAATAGCTGCTGGAATAGCTTGGGCTTTGAAAAAAAAGGGATCGAAAAATAGAGTCTGGTGTTTTGTTGGTGACGGTACAGAAGATAACGGACACCTTTTTGAGGCTATCAGGTACGTAGATGGCTGGGAACTACCATGTAAGTTTGTTATCGAAAATAATGATCGGTCTGTAGAGGCTTCAAACTCAGAAAGGTGGGGAAAAGCTGGAGATTACATTTGGAACTCACCCTCAGTCCTCAAGTATAAGTATGAAATAACTTACCCTCACGCAAGAAAACTAGGCACTATCGATTTATCAAAAACTATAAAGAAGACAGACGAAGAGTATTTTCCATTACTTTCTCAAGTCCCGAAAAAAAATTACCATGATTTAGATAACTTTAATTTGTCTTATAAGGAAGCCGTAAATATTGCCATGAAAGAGTTAAGTGATAGGGGTGCAATTTTTATTGGATACAATGTGGTGAAGGGCGATGCCATGGGGACTCTTAAAGAGGTTCCAAGGGAGCAAAAGTTAGAAACCCCTGTTGCAGAAAACTTAATGTCGGGAATAGCTATTGGAATGTCATTTGAGGGTTTTTTGCCAGTCCTTTACTTCGAAAGGCATGATTTTATGATGATCGCTATGGACGCCATTGTTAACCATATCGACAAAATTGAGAGAATTTCACACGGAGAATTCAAAGTTCCCGTGATAATCAGGGCTGTGACGGCGGATGGAGGACCATTCTACTCAGGCATAACTCATTCACAGGATTTTACTAAGATGTTCAGAGCAGCAGTAAGTTTTCCAGTTTATGACCCCGTTAACGGCAAGGAAATTCTAGAATACTTCAGAAATGCGTATGATAGTAAACGTCCTGCAATAATTGTAGAGAGAAAATCTAAATACTAAATGACAAAGATTCAGGTAATCGGAGAAAGTTGCCAGGACATTTTTGTTTACTGCGATGCTCTTCGTCTTGCACCTGACTTACCAGTCCCAGTTTTGCAGGAGAACAGAATTGAAACTAACCCTGGGATGGCAGCAAACGTACATAGAAATATTTTGGGTCATTTATCGGATTGTTCACTCACTACAAACAAAAATTGGAAGCAAATTACTAAAACACGGTATATTCACGAACAATCAAATCATTTATTTTTTCGTGTAGACACACCTCACGTAATTGAACCAATTAGTGAATTAGAACTGGACCTATCTGCTGATGTTATCGTGATTTCAGATTATAATAAGGGTTTCTTGACTGAATCAATCATTGAGCACATTTGCTCATTGCATAGTAAGGTGTTTTTAGATACAAAAAAAATTTTAGGCGCTTGGGCTGCGGGTGCGGCTTATATCAAGATAAATGACTATGAGCATGCTAAGTCCATTCCATTCATTACAGAAGATATGAATAATAAGTTAATTCACACTAGGGGCTCAAAAGGTTGTAATTTTAGAGGGGTTAACTATCCTGTTGAGAACATTCCAGTAAGAGATACATCTGGAGCAGGGGATAGTTTTATGGCTGCGCTTGTACTTGAGTATATTGAGAATCCTGAAATAATTCCAGCTATAAAGGCGGCAAATCTTGCAGCAACGAAAGTAGTCAAGACTCGTGGCGTGGGTGTAATTTGATTAAAGTTTTAGTAACTGGATCAAAGGGTTTTATAGGAAAGAACTTATCCCGGTACCTTACGCAACAAGGTTACAACCTAGAACTATTGGACTCAGAATATTTCCAAGAAGGATTTTGGATTCAATCATTATTCAAAGAATTAGATAGAATAAATCCTAAAATTGTTTTTCATGTTGGAGCTTACTCCAATACACTTGAAAAGAATGTCCAATTTATGATGGAGAGAAACTATGAATCCACAAAAATTATTGCAGATTGGTGCAACCAAAAAGGAAGTATGCTCATTTATTCAAGTTCTGCCGCAAGCTACGGAGTAAATGGAAATTACCCATCAAACTTGTATGGATGGAGCAAATATGTGGCTGAAAACTATGTGTGCAAAAGTGGTGGAGTCTCACTTAGGTACTTCAATGTATATGGGCCGGGCGAGGATAATAAAGATAAAATGGCTTCGATTTTGTATCAAGCATTTTTAAGGAAAATTAATGGTGAACCAGTATATTTATATCCAGGCAAGCCAAGTCGAGATTTTGTTTTTATTAAGGATGTTATCAGTGCAAATGTTTACGCAATGAACAATTTTTCAGAGCATCAAGGAAAATTTTATGAAGTAAGTACTGGACAATCGAGGACCTTTGAGAGTGTTATGGATTTGGCAGGTATTCAATATTCATACCTTGATGCATCTAAAATTCCTGATGGATATCAGTTTTTTACTTGTGGAAACCCTGCGAAGTGGCTTGAAAGCTGGTATCCAAAATATTTTTTAGAAGATGGGATTACGGAATATTTAGATTTTCTTAATTTACAAATTCGATAGGGAGAAAAATATTACTACTTATGTATTTGACATAGATGGAACGATTTGCACATACACCAACGGTGATTATAGTCTTGCAAAGCCTATTAAAGAGCGCATAAATGTCGTTAACAAACTTTATGACGCTGGCAATGAAATTATTATTTATACTGCTCGCGGAATGGGGACATCTAGAAATAATTTCAAAGACGCTTCTCTTAAATGGAGAGGTTTAACTGAGGTCCAGCTACTAAGTTGGGGCGTTAAATTCCATAATTTATTTTTTGGAAAGCCTGCAGGAGATTTATACATAGATGACAAAGCCATTAGAGACGTTGATTTTTTTAAATTATAATTTTAAGCTGCACTAAATTAATAAGCACTTGAATGATGTAGTTTAGTATCATAATCCAAAGTTATTATTCTAACTCGAGGTTTCATAATTCATAAACTTAATCGAAGTTATTATAATGGCATCGCCATGTGACAAACTTTTTAAATTTGAAACTAATTCTTTGTTAGGTCCAAAATTATGTCAGAAATGATATTTTCTAAAGGAATTTCTGGCTTCCAACCTATAAACTTCTCGATTTTTGAAATATTAGGAACGCGCCTTTTCATATCTTCAAAGCCAATTCCATATGCATTTTCATAACTTGTAAATGAAATTTCAGATTTCGAATTAGTTAAAGCAATAATAAGTCTTGCAAGATCAATTATTTTTATTTCACCTTGCCCTCCAATATTAAAAACTTCTCCAATAGTCCTGTCCGATGAAGCTAATCCAAGTATTGCTTTTACCGCGTCATTTACGTGACAAAAGACTCTTGACTGATTTCCATCACCAAAAATCTTTATCGTATTGTTTTTTAATGCAGAACTAATAAATCTTGGCACAACCATTCCATATTTTCCAGTTTGTCTAGGGCCTACCGTATTGAAAAATCTGACAGTAGTAACCTTTAAATTTCTTGAGATAAAAAGATAATAGGCTGTAGCTTCTTCCAACGCTTTTGCATCAGAGTATGTCCAGCGTAGCTTTTGGGGCGTGCCAATTACGCGATCATCAACTTCTGACAGTGGTTGTTTACTGTTCTTTCCATATATTTCAGATGTGCTAGCAATTAAAACTCTTTTGTCATACTTAAGCGCAGAATTCAAGACAACTTCTGAGCCGTAGAAATTAGTTGCAATTGACTCCAGTGGGTTTTGTAATATGTTGTCTACTCCCAATGCAGCTGCCATATGCAAAACAAGATCAGAATTCTTGATTAGCTCGTCTACTTTTGCCTTGTCCCGAATATCACCTTGATTTAAATTTATTTTTCCATGCAAATGTTCAATATTCTTTAGGTTCCCTGTACTAAAATTATCCAAGATGCTTACAATGTGGCCACTATAAATTAATTCGTCACATAAGTGTGAGCCAATAAAGCCCGCTCCTCCAGTGATGAATACTTTCATCAGTATATCCTAGTGCATAAGTTTTAATACTCAGAGCTATTAAAGTTAAATATTGTGAGTCTGGTTTTTAAGTGTTTAAAGTGCCCATACGAATATCGATAAGAATTCTACTTTACAAAACCACTCCAGCAAGTGTTAAACTACCTTCATACAGATTTTAAAGAGGACGATGAATTATATGTGGGTAATTTAGCATACAAAAAATTTCTCGAGAATTGCTTCTTTTACCGAAATGTTAACAGAGAATTGGAATATTTATCACGCAAATTTACCGCAATCTTTACCTAATAATTAAATCTGAATTGATCTAAAAGAGGGAGAAGTTTTTAAACCATCACTCATCTTTTTTTGAAAGCTTAGCGATAATTATTATGGCCTAGATTAGTACAATAAGATCAATTTGTCAGATTATGCGTTTACAATTCATGGTGGAGGATAAGCAGAAATGACAAAAACAGAAGGTTTGGCTGCAGTTCTATTAATTAGCGAACTACCTAAGATTGTAAATCAGAAGTTGGGGTTGAGGTGTTAACTGAGTTATTGGTTCATAGGGATAAACTGCTTTGAGTAATCAGGTTTGGGTATGTGGTGAGGTATTAATTGACTTACTCCCAGATGGCACAGAGCGCAAGGCTGTGGTTGGCGGGGGCCCTGCGAACACTGCTAAAGCATTAGCAAAGCTTGGTATAGATGCTCAATTTATTGATGGCATATCAACTGATAAGTATGGCCAGATGGCTCTTAAGCAATTACACAAAGTTGGCGTACTTCTTGATTTCGTTAAGTTTTCAGATAAGCCAACAAGTTTAGCAATAGTTTCTTTAAATAAAGAAGGATGTGCGTCCTATGAGTTTGTTATAGAAGGAACTGCCACCTTTGATTTCTCTGCCACCTGGCTGCCAGATCCAGTTGTAAATAAGCCAACCTTGTTACATATTGGTACATTAGTTACTGCGATAGAGCCAGCAGCAAGTGTTTTATTTGAGTGGGCAAAAAAGGTAGCAAAGGTTTCACCGATTGTATTTGATCCAAATATAAGGCCTGCGGTAATAAGTGATCGGGCCGAGTATGTAAATCAGGTAGAAAGATGGGTATCAATCTCATCATCGGTAAAGGTAAGTGATGATGATATTTACTGGCTATACCCAGGAGTTGAGTTAGATCTGATAGCAAATAAATGGCTTTCAATGGGGCCAGAGTTAATTGTAGTTACATTTGGTGATAAGGGCTTAACTGGATATCGAAAAAATGAAAAGGTAGCAGTAGATGCTAAAAAGGTAGTTGTGGCAGATACGGTTGGGGCAGGAGATACGGTGGGTGCCATATTGGTTGAGGCGATAATTGAGGATGGCTTAGATAAGTTAACGGGAGATAGATTATCTGTGATGCTAGATCGAGCGGCAAAGGCAGCTGCTATTACCGTATCTAGGACAGGTGCCTTGCCACCATCAAAAGCTGAGATTAAATAAATGGGAGTATTACAAAGTGCTTAATATTGATGGCGATCAAATTTCAATTGCAATTGATTTAGATCAGGGAGCACGTCTGGCGTCGGTGCAGTGGCAGGATATGGAGTTTGTGCTGCCCTTTAGAGGACAAAGTTACACCTGGGGTTGGTTTGCCATGGCTCCCTTTGCTGGGCGAATAAGAGATGGTGTTATAAGAAATTCAAAAGGTGAAGAATTCCAATTACCAAACAATTTTGATCCACCACATGCCTTAATTGGCTTTGGTGCCTCATCTTCTTGGGAGGATATTGGAAATGGTTCTCAATACTTAGAGCTGCCACCACCATTTAATGGTGCATCTGTTACGCAAAAATTTGAAATCTTAGATGATGCACTTAGATGGTCATTAGATTATGAAGCAGCAGGTTGTGATCTGCCGGTAACACTAGGTTTTCATCCCTGGTTTCCAAGAAATATTGGTAAGGGAGGTAGTGCTGAAATTATTTTTCAAGCAAGGAAGATGTTTGAGCGAGGAGATGATTACTTGCCAACTGGAAAATTGATTTCTCCTACCCAACCACCCTGGGATGACACCTTTACTAAAGTCATTGGCCCACCAGAGATAGTTTGGCCAAGGGCAGCTAGACTGAGCATGGAGTTTGATTCACCATATTTGATGATCTACTCCCAAGATAATGAAGGTATTTGTTTTGAGCCAGTTACCGCACCCCCTGATGCTCAAAATCTAGGAATAACAGGAGATACCTATATCGAAACCCTTATTACCTTTAGTGAGGATTATTAAGAACTATTTAAGCTTTTAACTTGTATAAAATATCCATACCAGATTTAGTAAAGCCTAAACTTTGATAGAGATTTAATGCTGCTTTATTATTAAAATCAACATATAACATTGCGTTACTTAATCCTTGATACTTTAAGTAATTAAGTGCGGTAATTGTTAATACCTTGCCAATACCACGGCCGGCATACTCTTGATCTACTGCCGTTATATAGATCTCACCTATTGCTGGGTGAGCATGGCTTTCTATATCCCCTTCATGTTGGTGAGTATGAGAGCCATGAATCTTGGTCCAGGTTGAGCCAATTATTTTGTTATTAACTTCAGCTAAAAAGAAGCCCTGCTCATCAAACCACTCCTCACCGAGTCTGATATTCAAATCGGTTAACTGCCAATTTCCTTGCTCAGGGTGCTCTTTAAACACCTTATTGTTTAGCGATAACCAAGCATCACTATCGATGCCAGGTAAAAAGCTGCGAATCACAATATCTTGATCAACCTCTTTTTTATTTACATTTGGTAATTGCTGGATATCGGTAAGTGGTTTGCTCATCTGTAAAACTGTTCTAATCTTTTCAAAGCCAAATGAGGTTGCAAGGGCGTTTGCTGCTGGTTGATCTCCATGCACCCATAGTCGCAACGCTTTACCACAAATCTCAATCGCCCTACTTAATAATTGTCTGCCAATTCCTGCGCCTCTAAATTTAGGATCAACTACTAACTCAACTGAGGGGCCAGCAACTAGATCGGTTTGATCTAGGTGGGCATATCCAATTACTTGATTTTCTTGCTCTATTAAAAGGTGAGAATCTGCCTTATCCCCACCATAGCGAAGATGTAGCAGGATGTGTTCTGCTATCGGGGGCGTGCTATCAAAGGCGGTGGTACTGGAAATTAATTTTAAGATCGCTTCTTGTTGGGTATTGGTAAGTTTTGGTAGATGTAGCAAGGGGTAATTTAACTGGCTTAAGTTAGATTACATCAACTGGCGTTTGTGAACCATTTTGACTAAATCGATATCCAACATTGCGCACCGTATCAATTACTGATTCAAACTCAGGTCCTAGCTTTGATCGAAGCCGTCTAATATGAACATCAACAGTTCTAGTTCCGCCAAAGTAATCATAACCCCAGATCTCTTGTAGTAATTGAGATCTAGAAAATACTCTTCCTGGATGCTGGGCTAAATACTTTAGTAATTCAAACTCTTTAAAGGTTAGATCA
>Ga0169931_10010804_pt1 | contig 12963 bp, 15 predicted proteins | sample Kivu_15m_20L_FD_129675 | JGI IMG/M metagenome (GOLD analysis project Ga0169931, IMG submission 129675) | Freshwater microbial communities from Lake Kivu, Western Province, Rwanda to study Microbial Dark Matter (Phase II) - Kivu_15m_20L... | ecosystem: Environmental > Aquatic > Freshwater > Lake...
TGGGCAGATCCTAAGCTCAAAGCTAGACAAAGTGCTGCAGTAAAAGCTTACTGGGCAGATCCTGAATACGCAGCTAAAATAAGTGCTGCACGGAAAGCTAAATGGGCAGATCCTGAATACGCAGCTAAAATAAGTGCTGCACGGAAAGCTAAATGGGCAGATCCTGAAGTCAAAGCTAAACGAATTGCTGTAATGAAAGAAAGATGGCGTAAGCAAAAGGAACAAAACAATGTCAATAGTGCCACGACTTGAAGAGCAAGAAATGCTCGATACGTTTCAGCCGCTCCACGATTATGTGGTAATTCGCAAGTGGAAGGCTCCCGAGACAACAGAGGCGGGAATCATCGTGCCAGACGACCGCAAGGACTATCAGTCTAAGCGAGGCACCGTGATTAAGATAGGCAGCTGTGACAACCTAAAGGTTCGTAAGCTGCCCGTACCCGACGTCAAGGTAGGAGACGAAGTTCTGTTCACGGCGTTCTCCGGTTCTGAGATTCCTATGCCTGAAGGTTATCTGATTATGCATGTAACAGAGTTGTTAGGAGTGCTGGACTAATAATGCTATATGATAAATTCTTGCTGCCTGTAAGCCCTTCTTGCAAATTGCAGTCGGCACAACGTACGCTTAAACTGCCTAAAAAGCCGCTGTACAATCAACCCGGGAAAGCCATGGAAGTCTTTAAGCTAATGAGACTAGCGCTTGACAAACTTAATTTAGTGGGCCGCCCGCTATCAACCAAAAATCTTGTGGAGATAGCTAGAGCAGCAGCCAAAGTAACAGGCTGTAAAGCAGAAATAGCTAGAAATCTCTTACAGCCGTTTAACTCCTGCTATATAAACAAAAGAACGCAAGATATTATGTGCTGGCAGGTGGCCGGAAATAGAAAAAGAATGAATAACCTGCAGCCCCACGTCTATAATTCTGCTACATTTAATTTAAGCTGGATGTTTGGGGTTATAGCGGAATATGTAAGCGAAGACACTTCTAAGATCGGGGCATACCGAGTAAGGATAATAGACGGTCCCGCTGCAGGATTAGATATGTTCATGCCTGCACCCAAGAGAATAAAACTTATGTCTGATGTACTGGGGGCTACCTATAAAATAGACAAAGACAAAATGCAACTGTCAGATTACAGACAGGCAGTTCAGATGCAGGTTGCAGTGTATCCGGAACAGTTGGACATCGTGCAGTTTACGTCAGGAGCCGGAAATATAAATTTTAAACATCTTACTAAGGTAAATTCGATTGCAGCTTTAAAGACAACTGCAAAACAAAGAAAAAATAATCTAGAACTTGTAAAAACAAGAAACAAATTATGCCAATTTGGCTTTAGACATCCTTGCCATATTTGTAAAATAGGCTATGATGAGTGTTCAAGAGGATGTTTGCCTCGATCCATAAAAGATGTTAAAGAAAATGTAATACTATTAATCAAAGGAAAAAACATATGTCAGAAAACTTTAGAAGAGGCTTAGACATACCGGTAAACTTTCCTCTGCCGTTTAATCCACGGCATATGCTGTCTATAAATCCCCACGGATCTACGACAGCAAATGAAACATACGTCCCTCAACATGACATCCTGAATTGTGTTCCAGGAGCATTTGTAGGAATGTGCAAGTTAATCCAGTCTGTGGACACCGAGGTATCTACTGGCACATTGAATATTTCAGAAGAGGAAATGCAGAAAGCCGTTTTGGCCCTTAGATATATCCTATCAAGAGACGGCTTGTCCCATGGCACTGTGGAAGAGGCGTATGTGGCCTCCGGATTTGTCAATCTATCCTGGCAGGCAAGGACATGGGTTCTCAAGAATCTTGGAGACATAATGATCAGAATGTGGCATCAAGCAGCCGTAGCCAGGGTAAACAACATTAAAGACTTTAGAGATTTTCCTATCAATACGGCCGCTGAATCTTTGTTAAAATCTCTTGGAAAGGGGTTAGACTAATGTCAAAAGAAGATTTTTTAAAAAAAATTGCCATTAACGAAAATTTTGAAATTGGGTTTATAATGGAAATTCAAGAACTTGCCGGCACAGCGGTATATATGGGTATACCTTTAACCGGAACTGGAAACTGGGTGGCTATAACTCCCCAGATATTTGACGCCCCTGTCAATGCATCAGCACTTGTAGAAATAGCTATGCATGTGAGCCCGCCCAAAAAACTTTTAGAAAAAAAAAGTTTCTCAATGGAAAAAATGAATGATTCAATTGCAAAATGGGACACCCTGTTTACAATGGAGCCCGGATCAGACCTTAACAATATCATAAACTCATTGTTCAAGCTAGACCCGAATAAACATATGGATCACAATATCGGCGATTTTTACGTAGATAACGAAGACGAAAAAGAATCTAATTGATCTTATCTGCCTCCAACTCAACGATAGTTTGCCTTGATCTAGCTCTTGCCAACACTGGCGTAGCAGTTCTTGCAATCAATCCCATTGAGGATGAGCTTCTTTACGTGAATACCATTCATACAGAAAAAACAGATAAAGCAAAACTGAAAAAGGCTAAGATGCGAGTGTCGGACGACGAGTGGCGCAGAACTACAGAATTAGCACAATCTTTAGAGAAACTCCTCATGGAGTACTCTCCGCGTCATATATTTATAGAGTGCCCTACAGGTGGATCAAAGAGTGCTCAAGCAGCCAAAAGCATGGCAATTGCCAGAGGAGTTGCTTGTGCTGTTGTAGATGGATTCAAAATCCCCGTTACTCTTGTGACTCCATTTGAGGCTAAACGTGCAGCCACTGGCGACACGTCGGCCTCTAAAGATAAAGTTAAAGAATCAGTTGTTAATCAATTTCCTAAATTTAATGGATGGATAAAAGGAAAACGTGGGCAAATACTTGAAGGAAAAAATGAACATGTCTATGATGCGCTGTCCGTTTACATGGCCGCAAAGCAAACAACTATATACAAGGAGCTAAAAAATGACGCAATCAACAGCAACAACAAAAGTATCTCTACTCAATGAAAGCACTTCGTTTACCAGAATCCCTAATCCAAATGGAGAAGGCGAAATGTTGGAGGTCAAAGTAACCACCAAAGTTCGTACCCCCCTTGGAGTCACGCACGATACCACTCAATCCTTTTTTCTAAACGGGGAAGAAGCTAACGATACTCTTGCCTCTCTAAGAGTAATCCACAACAACTTGCAGCTTGCTCTCATGAAAATGCAGCAACAGCAAGAAGCTAAAGAAGCCGATAAAGGCGAACCTGCCCCTGGCGCAGAGCTATCTGTAGCCAAGTCCGCAGGAGAGTAACATGCTCACCCCAAGCGATAGGATATTCTCCCCTGCCAAAGCAGCAAAAACTGCAAAAGATACTGAATTGGTGTCGGAAGATGCCATTGCGCCTAAGGACGAACTAAAAAGTTGGTCCAAAGATTATGAATTGTTCTTTGTGAACACCATGCATATGTATCTGCGAATTCCTGTCAGCTTGTTTGAGACGTATACAAAGCAATTTGATAAAAAATTGCACATAATGCATTTCGTGCTACCAGGCTCAATACTTGTAGAAGACGTAGTGGCTCCGGCTGGATTCTCGAATCCCGAATCTGGCTGGAGCCGCTATGTACAAGGGATGCCTAAGGATGAGTGGCAACACTTTCACGACTGGATGGTCAGCTCAAAGTGGATGGCTAAAAACTCTAAAGGTAATAAAATCCTATACGGGTGTGAATCTCAAACAGTGCAAGTTCGTGATCCTATAAAACTGCAGACTATGCAAGTGGTTGGAATAAAGGAGTTCGTGCCAATAACCTTCTTTCTGCCTACAAACCCTGCAAGCAGACTGTATCTAAATACTAAAAATGGACCCCCATTTAACTGCATATATGTATCTAGAAATAGTCCAGGTGCAGGAGAGGCCGCAGTTTTGTTTCAAAAATTAAGACAAGCACCGTGAAAGTAAACTTTCATGAAACTGATCCTATGGAGTCCGACGCCTCCTTTCCAAAAGATAACAAAGGAGTAGTCATGCTGGTAGAGCCCTCATTTTACGGAAAGTCAAAAAGTGCAATCATATGCGTTGTAAGCACTACATCAAACTCCGGCAAATGGCTATACAGGTACAGACTAAAGGTGACTGATAGCGGGAAACTTATACTTGAAGATCTGGGCGAAATCAGAAAACTTGAAGTCGATCAATAGTATAAATTTACACGCATAGCGTGTTATAATGAATTACCAGTCGTTTTGCTGTGAATTGGTCACAGCAAAGTCAATTGGCCAGGCCCTCCGCTTATCCTATGGATAGGCGGTTTTTTATTGGAGAGGCAAATGCATAAGACCAGCAAGGACGTTGTGTCTCAAAAGCAGAAATTCGTTAGCGTGACCGTGGCGTTTGGTCATATCAACGAATGGGAATCGGCATACGTGGAAAGCAGTCGAACCAGAAACTGCACCTACGTAGGAAGATCCGATCAAACTACCCGGGCTTTCATGATCATGAAAGCCAATGAAAAGTCGACGACCGTTGCTCAGCAATGGTTATCTTGGAATGAGGGCGAAGACAGCCATCTTGCCTTTTACTGGGTAACGGATCAGATTGCGGCTGTTGAAGACGAAAATATCAAATGGTACTTTGAAGGCCAGGTATATTCGGTCTACGATCTCCCAAGAATAGTTAACTTTGAGGGCGCCGGAGCAGCTAGGATGCATGCTGCGGGGGTCGCTCCATTGGCCACAATAGCACTCCGAAACCAAGAGTTGTGTAAGGCATACAGATCTATGTCCATGCTTGTCAACGAGCCCATACTATGGGTTCCGAGGACAAACACAATAAATCAGAAGGATTCCATTATAGAATGCCTTTTTCGACATCTGTGTGCGGGAGTTGGATCCAGCAAAAGCCCAGTCTATTTTCAGATGAGGCAATTGATGGAAAGGGAATTCGGAATGTCGCCATGGGAAATGTATCTCGCGGCAGGCTGCAAGACAGAGATTATGTGCTACGATATTTTTCGAAAGAAAGGCATGATAGCTAAATGTTACAAAATCTTGGATGCTTTGATCAAAACTCCTCTTGAAATGCTTGGAGTTTCGGCAAATGCAGCCAAGAAATGGTTAAAGGTAAAGGATTTTATCAAGCTCTCCACCTACATGCCTTGGTGGTTTGCAAATGATGATTCTCCGTATCGTGTGCCGGACATAGAAGATACCTACGTCACGGCAAAGCGAGTGGAGAGCACCCTTACCTATTCTCGTAGCTTCATTCCTGCAAAGGAGCTGGGTTATGATGTTGGCATTGCGGGGTCCGATAGTTTTGATAGAGCCGGCGACACCACAGTTGAAGTAAAAACTCCAGCGCAAATTCCTCCAGACGTCATAAGGGAACCAGCATTGGAAACTCAAAACATTCAAAGTTAACCGCAGTCTCATCTTCTCAGGGAGCCCCGAAATTAATTTTTCGGGGCTCCCTATGAAGTCCCAGTACTCTCAATAGTTTTAAACTTTTAGCATTCAAAAAATGGTAAATACATATATCACTCACGTCATACGCTGTCTTTATAAATCAAATACTTTGGAGCTTTCTGAAATCTCTAAACTAATAGGAGCACCTGAAGAATTTTGTAAAGAAATTTTAGAAAAAAAAGAAACCGGATATACGGAGGGGTTAACCCTAGAACATGTGGATCGCATAGTGGATTTCTTTGGAATGGCAATTTTCGGCACCTCTTTCTGCAAAGATCTATTTGCTCCACAAAAATCCCATTATAGAAACTGGGAGAGCTTAGAAGAAATCGAAAAGGAGATGGTTAATATTGGCGTAGCTATAACCAATGTAGTCTCAAAATCGTCTGTAAGCGCCGTCAACTATGCAAAAGAATGTTCTCACTTTATTAATAGCTGTGAACAAATGATTTCTGTAATAAAAGAATCGGGATCATCTGACGACGGAATTGAAAGTTCTGAAAACTAACTCTTTATATTAGGAATAAAATAAATGACATCATCAGTTAATTACGTAGAGAAGCTTAAGCAGTACCGCAGCGCAAACATTCCCTTGCTTATCTTTGGCGGTCCTGGCATCGGCAAGTCTGAGATTTGCAAACAGGCAGCAAATGGCGACGAGGTCAAAGACGTTCGTCTCAGCATGCTGGAGCCAATCGACATGCGCGGTATGCCAGTCATAAACAGGAATGGGGACGGGTCTCAGTTCAACGTTGAGTGGGCAAAGCCTGACTTTCTGCCTCGTGACGGCAAGGGCGTCATCCTATTCGACGAGTTGAATACCGCCGATCCTAGCGTCCAGAATGCGGCTCTGCAGTTCATCCTGGATCGCCGCTGTGGTCCGCACAAGCTTGGTGACGGCTGGTGGATCGTAGCCTGTGGCAACAAAAGCAGCCACAAGGCTCACGTCAATCCGCTTAGCGCTCCGTTGCGAAATCGCTTCGTCATTATAGAAATGCAGCCAGACTTTAATCAGTGGCGTAATTGGGCGATTAGTAAAAATATTCATGAGAATGTCTTAGGATTCATGAGCAGTACCACCGGACAGCATTTGTACTCTGACCCAACTGATGAATATGGCAACTTTCCAACTCCTCGTGGTTGGACCATGGTCAGCCATCTGTTGAAGAGCCACATTATCGAACGTGAGGCGATTGAAGGTGCCATCGGCAAGGGTGCAGCCAACTGGTTCTTACAGTATTGCAGCGAAATCAAGGTGATGCCGAACATCGACGATCTGCTGGAAGGCAAGGCTACGTATCAGGACGGCCCCAACAAGTTGTCCATAACGTACGCCATCGTAAGCAATATCCTGTTCCGTGCAATTAAGAATCCAAATGTCATCGATAAGGGAGCTGCGATTATGCTATCAATTCGTCCAGAAATTAGCTCTATGTACTTTGGTGGCCTGCTTGGACAGAAAAGTGAAAAATTCTTGATGAGCGTAATGAAGTCCCAGAATACTAAGGATTGGCTTTCTAAGCACCGAAATCTACTCGTTCCATATGAGGTGCAATAATGGAAGAAATTGACCCATCGGAACTGCAGTCAGCTAGAAAGAGGATCAGTAAATGTATGTTCAATATGTTCCGGGATTTTCCATTCTGGGCATTCTTGATCGAGAAGTGCAACGTCAAACTAACTAATGACACCGATAAGGTGCCAACGGCATGTATAGACAGGCACGGCAACATTTATTTCAGTAAGTACTTTTTCGACTCTTTGTGCGATAGGGAAGTACATTTTGTGCTTGCCCACGAAGTCATGCACTTATTGCTGGATCACCACAATAGGCGTGGTGGTAGAGAGCCACTTATATGGAATATAGCTGGAGATGTGCTAATTAACGAAATGCTGCAGGATCATTTTAGTTCATCGACAGGTTCTGTAGCATGCATGTCTGACTATTTAACGTGCGAATCATTGAATATTTCTATTGACCCCAATTCTGTTACCACTGAGGAGGTATACGACAAGCTAACTCAGGAGGCTGAAGAAAATGTAAAGATGAAATGTAATAAAGCAGGGGCAAACGGTAGCAGTAATGATATTGTCGACTGGGGGCCAGGAGAAGAGCCTAATTCAAATAATATTAGAGACAAGTCTGAGGATACCCCTACTAATGGAAAGGAGTGGGCAGAAGCCGGATTGGAGGCAGCAACCCGAAGCAAAATGGCAGGAAACTGCCCTAAGTTTATGGAGCGACGTATAGACCAGCTCCTGAATGCGGAAGTACCTTGGCACGAAGTGCTGGCATATTACCTTCGGCAGAAGTTTTGTATGAATAATAGGAGCAGACATACGTTTACTCCGCCTAACAGGAGATATCTGCATCAGGATCTTATTCTTACTGCTAGAAAAGGATCCAAAACGCCTAGCGTTGCCTTCTCTGTAGACACCTCTGGATCCATGTCTTCGCAAGACATAACCAAGGGTATCTCGGAAATGGATGCAATACGAAAGATGTACAAGGTTCCTATTTATCTTATGGAGGCCGATTCTGACGTTCATAAGGCCAGATGGATACAGCACCATGAGCCTATTCCAACAGCTACTGGAGGAGGAGGAACTTCTTTTGTTCCAGTAATGGAGCATTTAAAGAATAATAATCTCGATGTCGACGTGCTTATCTACTTTACTGACGGCTATGGAGAATTTGGAGCAGACCCAGGATTTGACGTTATTTGGGTAATTAATACGAACGTTAAAGCACCCTACGGAAAAACAATTAAGGTAAGTAACTAAATAACAAGGGGATGCACGAGATGTAAGTGCATCCCCTTAATGGAGTATGAACATGAAATACTACGTATCTTTAGAAAACAATTTTATATCTGTACGAGCATTAAACCAGCGGTATTCGAGGACACTCCCAAGAGATCATTTAGCGCAAGGTGCGTTAACACTTCCTCTGGATTATTTTTCGATGAGCCCTGTTCCGCCATTCATAGCAGGAAGTGTGCTGTATGTGCCTTTGCAGGCAGGTGAGGGGAAAGGCGGCGGAATATTCGGCTTCTTAATAGCAAAGGTTGCAAATAAGCTAAATCTATTAGAAAATCACATTAAGCTGCTGGTGCACGATCAAGATTTTAAAGACGCCGATCTTAAACTGAGCCCTCAGTCCCTGAAAATGCTAAAGTCTACTGCCTTTAATTCAAAAGCATTTCCAGAATACGAAACAGGCCAATCCACCTGGCATATTAAAGGATTTAAGTGCAGAGCTGAGGATGTGGTAAAAGCCTTTGCATTTGGCTATTTGAAACTAAATGACAGCAAATCGCTGCTTGAAGCATTATGTCAATCAGATTACAGTCTTCAACAATTCTTAAATGATAAAAGAAACGATCTGTCTCAGGTCTATTCCACTGTGCTGGAATATTACACGAAGGACGAAGTAACTAACTCCGCTGGTTTCCGTGTGGAAAACCGGGATACGAACTGGAGTGTGAAGTATCTGGGTCAAAGAATAACTCCGCACTTTGAAAGAACTAACAAAGCTCTTAATGAAGATTGTGTAATAAAGTGGAGGAAGCCAAGCAAGAACTCCAAATGGCCGTATACTCTTGACCACCACTGGTTTGAATCTCAAGAGTCTCCAATTTCTCTACAGCATCACACTTTGGCTGCTCTCATGGGTAACACTTATAGAACGCATAAAGAGAACTTGTTCTCCAATCTTCCGATATTCAGCAATATTCTTACTTTGGAAACATGCAGAAAGAACGTTGAACTCTTTTTCTGCAATATTCAAAAGATGTTAGGAAAACGTCCCCACATGTCTAATGAATACGGTCGGTATGTTGGAGAAGTACATAATATGGATTGGCCTAGTGGGAAATTCTCAAATCGTAATCTGACCCCCGAGCTGTTTCCAGTCAAAGCTTGTTTGGCTCTTGGAGTAATGCCCACATTCGATACATCAGGAGCTTTTAATAAATTTATTCCTATTAGTGGCAAACTGCATAATAATACAAAAATTTTGTATTACGCAACAGATCCAGAGACATTCGTTGATCAACGTCTAGATGTTACATTGCTGTTGTGTTATAGCGTTGGTTTAATGACTTTAGAGCAGTTGGATTTAATTCTGGGGCCAATCAGCGCGACTTCAGAACTTTTAAAGTCCGACAGCATGAGGGTAAATTTGAAACTCAGCAATAATGTCGTATGCTGTACACCTATAGTGTCTGCGACTTTGAAAACAACGGAAATTCTTGCCAGACAAGGAATTGTATTTTGTAAAGACGCTCAAACACATTATTTTTCCTTGTCATCAAATAATGAAAATAAAAGATTAGAAGAATTACATCCAATGGACTTGAGATGAAACTAAAAGGTTAGAAGAATTAGATCCAATGGACTTGGCCTCCTTTTAATCGACACAGCGGCTATGACGGATAAATTGGATAAGTCATCTAAATCTAACATAAATTCCCCATTAGGAATGAGGGCCGGCATTGGCCCAGGTTCTTTTCAAAAGAATCCTGTAGAGATTACAGATAACTCATTAGGATGGGCAACAGTTGCCAAAATACCTGTTCCCCCAGCTGCTGAAACAAGGATGTTTCAAAAACCCTTGGGACTAATTCCAGCGTTAATAAATGGTGGAATTATTAAAGGTGAAAAGTTAGAAAAAATAGGTTTCGCGCAAGCAGAACCTAACTCTAGCTCTAAAATAAAGTCGCAAGAATCGCCGACCTCTGGCAAAAAAAGGGCAGTAAGGGGGAATGCCCCCCCTGCTGCTCCTTCTTTTATGAATCAAGAGCATACCCTGAAAATAGTAGAAATTGATTGGTATGGAGCTAAGCTTTTGATACAGTGTATAGACGCAATTTATCAAAAAGCAGATTTTAATAGAGGCGGTCAAGAGTGGCTGATGCTTGAAATTCCTTTAAATAAAGAAACCTTAAAGCCAAGTTGGCAGCCCCCTGTAGCACAACTAGAAGAAGAAGATGGTAGAATATATGTACCAGAATTTTACTGCACTCTTGATGAACATAAATTTAAATGCCAAATTTTAAACATAGAGCTGCTAGATCTGAAGTCTATGAGATATATACTGATTTTAAGAGTGTTAAATTAACGCATTTACTGAATAAAAATTCTAGTGCAAAATTGATATAAATTTGTCTAAACTTTAAAAGAATGTTTGAAAAATGAATAATAACGAATTTATAAAAAAAGGTATAGTAGAAAATGAGTCCGAATCCAATACAGTAAAAACGGCATCTGATGAAGTTATAGATGGGGTAAAATTATGTAAACTGGGATGCAAATGTAAATGCAAGGCAAACACTGGCAAAGAGGGAACTAAAAATGAAAATAATCAATAACATTCAAGAAGCCATTCCCCTAATGATAAAATCCGTTGTAACCAACGATCTGGTACTAATGAATACATTACTGGATAGGTTTCCAAAACTTATAGCCCTGCAAAATAAAAGAGGGCATAATCTACTCATGTTAGCTGCGTACTACAGCCACCCTAACATACTAAACTACTTGATCTCATTTCATGTTATTGCCAATCCTTCCATAAATCCAGACGAAAAAGATAATGATGATTTTACGGCATACGATTGGGCGGTATGGTCTGGTAACGAATTTGCTAGAAGTCTTTTGTCTAAGGTGATGGGCAATAGGAATGATACTGAATGACGGGATTTCCATTAAACGGTAATTTTGCACCTCAACGCAGGGCCTTGGCTCATGCAGACAGTGTACCTAGTCCTTTTCTGGACTATGCCTCACTGTATTTGCCTACAAACCTTAATGAAGCGTTTGAAATTGCCGAATTGATGTACTACAGCAATCGTACCTTTGCCCAGGCAATAGAGTATTTAGTTTCGTATTTCACAGGGTGCGACATCGATATTATAGCTCAGGACGAAGAAAAGAGTAATGAATACAAGAAGTTTCTAATTGAAAAGATGGATATCAAGTCCATGATGTTCATGATAGGCAGGGATGTCAAGGTATATGGCAATAGCTGCATATCGGTATTGGCCCCATTCAAGAGATTCTTAACATGCCCCCATTGTGGCGCCAGCAGGCCTATACATTCTATTGACTATAAATTTACTATGAATAATGGATTCAGCTATCACTGCGAGCATTGCAATAAGCATTGCGCAGTTAAGAATCCAGACGACAGGCCTACTTTACAGGAAAATGAGATATACATAAAGCGTTGGAACATAAAGAACATACGTATAGTGGGACACCAGTACGGAGGTAAACCTCAGTACTACTATGAAATACCCACAACTGACATTCAGCAATTGCAGACTGGTAATAAAGTATTCCTAGAAAGCGTCCCCTGGGGAATAGTACAATCGGTAAGATCTGGAACCCTGTTTCAATTCAGCGAAGGTATGCTCCATCACTTTTCGATAGGAAATCTTAGTGATATAAAATTGGGAGAATGGGGGCTACCTCCTGTCATAGCCGGATTCAGAGACGCATACTTGGCACAAATACTAAAAAGAAACAATGAAACCATAGCCCTAGACCATATGTTACCAATCAGGATGGTCACTCCTTCTCAAATTGGAGCTGGCGGAGATTTCATGAAGAGTGTTAATATAGGGTCATTTGGACAGCAGGTCATGCGCTCAGTGGAAAGAGCCAAGAAAGATCCTACTGGATGGCAGTGGCTACCGGTACCTGTTAATTATCAGCTGATCGGAGGCGAAGGCAAGTCATTTGTTGTACCTCAGCTATTGGAGCAGGCACAATCTGACTTCCTAAACGGAATCGGAATTCCAGTAGAGATGTACAGAAAGAATCTAAGCGTTCAGACTGCTCCGTTTGCGGCAAGGCTATTCGAAGCTGGAGAAGCTCACTTCTTGCATGGGTTGCAGTCCACTTTGTCTTGGATAGTAGATAGAATAAGTGCAATATTGAATTGGATCCCCTGCGAAACAGTGCTGGCACGTCCTACCCATGCGGACGATATCGAGCGTCGAATGCTGATGCTCCAGATGATGATGCAAGGAATTGCTGCAGAGCAAGACGTCCTCAATCTATTTGGATTGAATTGGAAGGAAACTTTCAAGAAACGTCAGTCCGAGCAGGAGTTCAAGATGCGGGAGGAAAAAGTCTATCAGGATCGCATGCAGAAGGCACAGGAGAACGAGCAGATACTGGCTGCTCCTCTTGGAGCAAACATTGCAGCACCCGGGCAGGCCGCAGGAACAGGTGGAATGCCAGGAGGCCCAAACATCGGAGGCGCAAGCGGAATGCCTTCGGCTGCATCGATGCCCCCAAATGGAGTTGCAGGGCCCATGGCAGCAGGCCCTGGCAAGGATCTGGAAAGCTTCTTTGCGGACGCTCAGGCTCGAGTCAACGAGATTATGGCTACAGCTCCGCTTGGCTCTCCGCAGCGTAGACAGATCCTAGAGCAGATCAAGAGCCAGGATCCAAACCTACATGCCGTGGTCAAGGGCATGTTGGACAGTATTACTCAGCAGGCAGCTAATCAAGGCAAA
>Ga0169931_10010805_pt1 | contig 12963 bp, 9 predicted proteins | sample Kivu_15m_20L_FD_129675 | JGI IMG/M metagenome (GOLD analysis project Ga0169931, IMG submission 129675) | Freshwater microbial communities from Lake Kivu, Western Province, Rwanda to study Microbial Dark Matter (Phase II) - Kivu_15m_20L... | ecosystem: Environmental > Aquatic > Freshwater > Lake ...
CGTCGACGTGTGCTTGGGACGAGTACGGCGGCGCGGGGCTCTTCACCCGCCTGTGCTGCCACGCGCGTGGCAGGCGGCAAGGGCTGGCAGAGGGGCTCGCGCCTGCTACCTGCGACGAGATGCGCGCGGACTATGAAGCTCACGGCTACGTCGTTGTGCGCGGGCTCATCGACGCGCGCACGGTGGCTGGCCTGCAGCGCGCCACCGATATCCTCGAAGATGCCGGGCGGGACTTCGTCGTGAGCACGGCCGTCGGCCCGGTGTTCTACGAGGTGCAATCGCTAAGCGGGCGAAAGAGAGAGCCCGCCGTCGCGCCCGGGGTGTTTCGCAAGATCACGGGCCCGTCGAAGAGCACGGGCCCTGGCGGCGCCGCGTTTGCGAAGCTGCGCAGCGACCGACGCGTCACCGACGTCGTCTGCGCCCTCGGCATCGTTGCCCCCCGCTGCGTCGTCGACCAGGTGAACTTCAAGCACCAACGGACGGGCACGGGCTTTCCCTTTCACCAAGACTCGGCGTTTCTGCACGGCGATGCGCGGCGAGCGCTGCTCGCGCACGGCGGCGTCAACGTCGTCATCGCTCTCGACGCGGCCGATGGCGAAAACGGCGGCTTCGTCATCTTGGGCGGCACGCACACCACGGGCGAGCGCGACGGTCAGCACGGCTACGACACGTCGACGATGCTCGAAGACCGCTTCGACCAGAGCCAGCGCACCACACCGTCGCTCGCGCCCGGCGACGCCGTGTTCTTTCACCCGCACACGGCCCATGGCAGCGAGCGCAACACGTCAGACCGGCGGCGACGGCTCGTCACGCTTTGGTTCGTCGGCGGCGCGTAGATCTCTCCGCGCAGGCCGCTAGGCTTCGCTTGTGCACCCGAACTTCACCCTGTGGTCGGTCGCCGTGTCGTCGTGGGGCGCCCTCGCTGTCGTCGGCGTCGTCGTCGGCATCGCCATTGGCGTCGGCGCGCTGCGGCAGACGACGACGCGCGCCGAGCTGCCGTGGGCGGCCGCGATTGAGCTCGCCGTCGTCGTCGTGCTCGCTGGTTTCTTGGGCGCGAAGGTCGGCCATGTGCTCTTTGAAGCCGAGGGCCACGCGCTGCCCGACGGCACGGTGGCGACGTCGCCGTGGTCGCTGCTTCAGGCCGACCCATGGCATTGGGCGCGTCTGCTCGAGCCTGGCTTTGTGCAGCTCGCCGGCGTCGTCACGGCCGTGGGCCTCGGGCTGCTCTATCTGCGACGACAGGGGCTGTGGACGCGCGTGGCCGCTGTCGCCGACGCCGCTGCCCTCGGCACGGCCGCGGGCCTCACCATTGGTCGCTTGGGCTGCTTGCTCGCCGGCTGCTGCCACGGCCGCGCCACTGACGTGTGGTGGGCCATCACGTACCCGACGTCGCACGCGACCGGCGGCGCGCCCGTGCACCCCACGCCGCTGTACGACAGCGCCAGCGCCGTCGTGGCGATGCTCGCCTGGCGGGTGATGAACGCCCAGCCTGCCGGCAATCGCGCGCTCGTCGTCGCGGCCGTCCTCGGCGTATGCCGCGTCGTCACCGAGCTGTGGCGCGGAGACGTGCGCGGGGTGTTCGGGCCGCTGTCGACGTCGCAGCTCCTCGGCGCGTCCATCGCTGTTGTCGCCGTCGTCGGCCTTGTGTGGCGTGCCCACAGATCGCGGGCAGCGGGCGCGGCAGCTGGTCCTTCATCTTGATCAGAAGCTGTTCAGTCGCGAGAGCACTGCGCCCTTGTCGCTGCGGCAGGGCATCGTCATGATGCGCAGCGTTGAACGGAGAGCCTGTGAGTCGTCTGTGGCCCGCTGAAGGCACCATCGATCGCCTGCCTGAGGAGGCGATGGCGCTGCGGGCGCTGGAAGGGCGCCTGTGCTCGGTGCTTGAAGGCGCCGGCTACCGTGAAGTGGTTGTGCCGCTGCTCGAGCGTGACGGCGTGTGGAGCGCCGCTGACGCCGTGCGCTTCATCGACCGCCACGGAGAGCTGCTCGGTCTGCGGCCGGACTTCACGGGCCCGGTCGCGCGGCTGGTGGCGACCCGCCTCGACGCTGTCGCCGACATTCGCGTCTCCTACCGGGGCACGGTGTTTCGCGACGTCAACACGACGAGCGGCGAGCGCCGCCAGCGACAGCAGGTGGGCTTCGAGCGCTTCGCCAGTGGCGAGCACAGCGAAGACGTCGAGATTGTGGCCACCGCACGACAGGCGCTGCGCGACGTCGGCGTCGACGTCACGGTCGGCCTTGGCTCCGCGGCCGTCGTGCATGCGCTGGTGCCAAACGCCGACGTGGAGGTGCGCCAGGCCCTCGATCGGCGCGACGTCGAAGGCCTGCCGGAAGCCCTGCGGCCGCTGCTCGATCTGCACGGCGGCCTCGACGTCATCGACACCGCCCGGCGGCTGTTGCCGGCGCGGACACACGCCGCGCTCGACGCGCTCTTGGCCGTGGCAAGGCACCTTGGCCCCGGTGTCGTCGTCGACCTGGCCGAGGTGCGGCCGTGGAGCTACTACACCGGCGTCGTCTTCGCCTTCTACGCCGACGGCGCCGCACGGGCCGTCGCCGCCGGCGGCCGCTACGACGGCCTGACGGGCCGCTTTGGTCGCGCCCGCCCCGCCGTGGGCGCCACGTTCGACACCGACGCCATCCTCGCGCTGACGGCGCGAGCACCGACGACGACGACGTCAGCGGGGCCTTTGCGCATCGCTCTGCCGAAGGGCCGCATCCAAGCAGACATCCTCGCCCGCCTCGGCGCCCGCGCGCCCTCGGCGGCGGCACTGAAGACGCGGGCCCTCGTCGTGGATGGGGGCACGGTCGATGGCGCCGATGGCGCCTGGCGCTTTCTGCTCGTGAAGGACCCTGACGTCGCCGCCTACGTTGAGCGCGGCGCCGCTGACGTCGGCGTTGCCGGCCTCGATGTGCTGCGCGAAGGACAGGCCGGCGGCGGTGGCGACGTGCTCGAGCCGTTGGTGTGCAGCTTTGGTGCGTGCCGCATGTGTTTGTGTGGGCGGCCGGACTTCGACGTGCGCGCGTGGTCGACGACGCGGACGCTGCGGATCGCGTCGAAGTATCCGCGCCTCGCGCGGGCGGCGCTCTTGGCACGTGGTCTGCCGTGCGAGATCATCGAGCTCAAAGGCAGCGTTGAGCTCGCCGTCGTCGCCGACCTCGCCGACGCCATCGTCGACCTCGTCGAGACCGGCGCGACGCTGCGCGACAACGGTCTTGTCGTGCTCGAAGAGCTGTTTTCCTCTACCGCCCGCGCCGTCGTGAACCGGGCTGCCTTCCGGCGCCGTCACGACGAGGTCCGGGCTTTCCTCGCGCTGCTGTCGTCGACACCGACGGGGAGCTAACCGTGCGCCTCTTCTCCCTGTCATCGCCGTCTGACCGTGCCGCGCTCGATGGCCTGCGCGAGGACTCCCTGGAGGACGAGGGAGTCGAGCGCGCGGTGCGAGACATCTTGCGCGACGTACGCGCCCGCGGCGACGACGCCGTGCGCGACTGCACGGCCCGCTTCGATGGCGTGACGCGCCAGGCGTTGCGCCTAGGCGACGACGAGCTTCGTGCGCTCGCCGACCGCTGCGACCCTGCCGTGCGGGTGGCGCTCGAGGCGGCGGCCGATCGCATCCGGGCCTTCCACGCCCCGCAGCGGCCGCGCGGTTTCGTGCTTGAGGGAGGCCGGCTCGAGCAGCGGGTACACGCGCTCGACGTCGTCGGCCTGTACGTGCCGGGCGGTCGCGCGGCGTATCCATCGACCGTGTTGATGACGGCGCTGCCGGCCGTCGTGGCTGGCGTGCGCCGTGTGTGTGTGGCGACGCCGCCGCAGAAGGGTGCAGACCTCATCGCGCCGGCCATCGCTGCGGCGTGTCGCATCGCCGGCGTGACGGACGTCTTTGTGATGGGCGGGGCGCAGGCGGTCGCGGCGTTTGCCTATGGCACCGGTGAGGTGCCGCGCGTCGACAAGATCTGCGGCCCCGGCAACGCCTTCGTCGCCGCCGCCAAGCGCGCCGTCGCTGGCCGCGTCGGCGTTGACCTCTTCGCCGGCCCGTCGGAGGTGCTTGTGCTTGAGCACGGCGTCGCAGACGTCGACGCAGCCGGCGTTGCGGGGCTCATCGCGCTCGATCTGATCGCCCAGGCCGAGCACGACCCGCGGGCGATCGCCGCCGTGGTGACGACGTCAAAGACCCTCGCCGACGCCCTGCCCGCCGCCGTTGATGCAGCACTCGCCACCGCCCCGAACCCTGTCGCGCGTCAGAGCCTCGACGGGACCGGCGCGGTTGTTCTGGCGCGCGACATCGACGAGGCCATCGCGTTTGCCCAGACGTGGGCGCCTGAGCATCTGGAGTGGCTGGCCGATCCAGCGCTGTCGCAGCGGGTGACAACGGCCGGCGCCATCTTCGTTGGACCGTGGACGCCAGAGCCCGTCGGCGACTACTTCGCCGGTCCGAACCACACACTGCCGACGGGCGGTACGTCTCGGTTTGCGTCGGGGTTGTCGACGGCCGACTTCGTCAGAAAGACCCACGTCATCGCGTGGAACGAAGCTGATCTGCGCGCCCACGGCGGAGCGATCTCGACCCTCGCCCACAGCGAAGGCCTGCCCGGCCACGCCAGAAGCATCGAGGAGCGCCTGCGTCTGCCCGCTGGATCAACGACAGGCTCCGACGTCGTCGTCGACGATCCGGGGCGGTTCGCCGTGCCGCTCGTCCGCGCGCAGACGGCCTACACGCTCGATGCGCCGCCCGACGCGCCGGTGAAGCTGAACCAAAACGAAGCCGCCGAGGATGTCCCTCGTGAGCTCAAGGCGCTCATCCTGCAGCGCTTTGGTACGGTCGACTTCCGCCGCTATCCGCCGTTTGCGCCCGACGACGTGCTCGAAAAGATCGCCGCCACCGACGGCTGGCAGAAAGACGGCGTCCTCGTCGGCAACGGCAGCAACGAGCTGCTCGTCGCGTTGTTTCGCACGGTGCTTGGTCCCGGCGAACGTGTGCTGCGCGCCGACCCGTGCTTCTCGATGTATCCGCTGCACCTTGGGCTCATCGGCGCCGAACAAGAGCGGCTCGTGCTGTCGCCTGACGACGACTATCGCTGGCCCGTCGATCGGCTCGTTGAGCGGGCCCGCGCCGCCAAGGTCGTGCTGCTCGCAACGCCCAACAACCCAACGGGCTCGGTCCTCACGGCGCACGACGTCGAGCGCGTGCTGCAAGCGAGCCGCGGCCTCGTCGTCGTCGATGAGGCCTACCGCGAGTTCTGCGGCCAAGACTTCGCGCCGCTCTTGCGCCGTCATCCGCGGCTCGTGCTGCTGCGCACGTTCAGTAAGGCCCGCGGTCTCGCTGGGCTGCGCTTTAGCTATCTGCTCGCCGACCCGCGCCTCGTCGTAGAGATTCGCAAGGTCCTTTTGCCCTACAACGTCTCGGCCCTCACCCAGGCGGCGGCGCTGGTGCTGCTGGATCGGCGCGACGTCGTCGACGAGCGGGCGGCGGCGGCGATGAAGGCCCGCGACGTGCTCGTGCAGGCGCTGCGCCAGAAGGGCCGGCGCGTCATCGATGGCGGCGCCAACTTCGTGCTCGTGTCGTCTGGAGCGCCGCGGGCGGACTTCACGCGGCTGCTTGCCGCCGGGGTGCTCGTGCGCGACCTCTCGCATGCAACGCCGGGCTTTCTGCGGGTGAGCGTTGGCACCGACGAGGAGCATGCGCGGCTGCTCGAGGCGCTGCCATGAGCGTGATGGTGGTCTTCGACATCGACGGCACCCTGATCGACACGCGGCCGTCGTTCGACCGCATCGTGCGTGAGCTGTCGGGCGCCACCGACGACGACATTCGCGCCTTTCGCGCCCACGGCGGCTTCAACGACGACTGGGAGCTGGCGCGGGCGGCGGTGTCGTTCATCGCGGCGGGTCGCCCGAGCATCCTCGAGCGCTGCGAGAACGTCCACGACGTCGTCCGGTGGTGCGGCCACGACCCTGGCGACCTCTCCCCTGCCGGCATCGCCCTCTACCGCGGCGGCTTGTGGAAGAACGAGCGCCCCCTCGTCGACGGCGCACAGCTCCATGAGCTTGCTGAGAAGCTGCCGGTGGCTGCGTGCACTGGCCGGGACGGCTGGGAGCTGGAGCGTGCCGAGGAGCTGCTGTCGTTTTCGTTCTTTCGCGCCACCACCGCCGACCACGTGAAGAAGCCCGACCCGCAGGCGCTGGTGCGGCTCCTCGACGATGACACCACCGTGGTGCTGATGGTCGGCGACAGCGCGGCCGACCGCCGCACCGTCGAGGCTGCCCGTCAGGTGCGGCCCAAGATCAAGTTTCATTACCGACACATGGTCGAGGACGGCACCGCCGCTCGACTCATCACCCAGCTTCTGGAGGGCACCGATGTCGCTTCACTCGAAGACCCCGCGGCGCGGCACAGCGACGCGTGAGAGCGCCGAGACCCGCATCACCGTCGCGATCGAGCTCGACGCTGTCGATGGTGGCGTCCAGCAGGTGAAGACTGGCCTGCCCTTCTTCGACCATCTGTTGTCGGCCTTCGCCCGGCATGGTCGCTTCGGTCTGGTTATCGACGCTCACGGCGACCTCGAGATCGACGCGCACCACACGGTTGAAGACACCGGCATCGTGCTCGGCCGCGCGGTCGCCGCGGCCCTCGGCGACAAGGTGGGCATCGAGCGCATGGGTCACGCCTACGTGCCGATGGATGAAGCGTTGCTGCGCGCGGCGTTCGATCTCTCAGGGCGTAGCTTCCTCTGCTTTCGCGTCGACGTGCCGGGCGTCTACACGCCGACGATCGATCTCACGGTCCTCGAGGGGTTCTGGAAGGCCTTCTGCGACGGCGTCGGCGCCAATCTGCACATCGACATGCTCGAGGGCCGCGACTACCACCACGTCGTCGAGGCGATGTTCAAGGCCGCTGGTCGAGCGCTGCGCGCGGCGACGCGGCCCGACGGCACCAACCGCCTGCCGTCGACGAAAGAGCTCATCGATGTCTGAGGCCCGCGCCCGCGTCACGCTCCTCGACTACGGCGTGGGCAACCTGCGCTCGGTGCGGCGCGCGCTCGAAGCCGCCGGCGCTGAGGTGGACCAGAGCGCCGATATCGGCGGCGAGGCGATCCTTCTTCCTGGCGTTGGCGCCTTTGGCGCCGCCCTCGAGCGGCTCGGCCCTGGTCGCATCGACGAGCTGCGGGCGTGGTCGCGCGAGGGGCGGCCGCTGTTGGGCATTTGTCTGGGCATGCAGCTGCTGTTCGAGGAGAGCCACGAGCACGGCGTGCACCGCGGCCTCGGGCTCATCCCCGGCGTCGTCGAGCCACTGCCCACCACCGTCGTCGTGCCCCACATGGGCTGGGCGACGCTGTCTGGCCTCGGCGACCCGACCGTCTACTTCTGCCACTCCTATGCGGCGCGGCCGGTGCCGCAGACGTCAGCGACGGCGGCGCACGGCGTGACCATCACGGCCGCCGTCGAGCAGGGACGCACCTGGGGCTTTCAGTTCCATCCTGAGAAGTCTGGCCCCGCCGGCATCGCCCTGTTGCGGCGCTTCATCGAGGTCGCCGTCCGCGCCCGCGCCTGACGCATCGTCCTCGTCTTCGTCACCTTCATCGTCGGAGCCTGCCGTGTTTCACATCTTTCCGGCCATCGACCTCCTCGAGGGGCGCGCCGTCCGCCTCGTGAAGGGCAAGCGTGAAACGGCAGAGACAGTCGGCGAGCCCCTCGCGCTCGTCGAGCGCTTCACCCGCGCCCCGCTGTTGCACGTCGTCGACCTCGACGGAGCGTTCGCCGGTGGCCCGCGCCAGCACGCTCTCATCGGCCAGATCGCCCAGCGCCACGCCGTGCAGGCCGGCGGCGGCGTCCGCACGCTCGACGACATCGACCGTCTGCTGCAGGCCGGCGTGCAGCGCGTTGTCGTTGGCACGGCGTTCGTCGAGAACCCCGACCTGCTCGACGCCTCATTGGCGCGCTTCGGCGCCGAGCGCCTCGTCGTCGCCGTCGACGTCAAAGACGGCCGCGTCGCCGTTGCCGGCTGGGCCGGCACCGCAGCGCACACGCCGCGGGCGTTTGCGGCGCTGCTCGCCGAACGCGGGGCGCGACATGTGCTGTGCACGGCCGTCCATCGCGACGGCACGCTCGAGGGCCCAGACACCGCCGTTCTCGATGAGGTCTCTGTGCCCGGCCTGTCGATCATCGCCTCGGGCGGCATCGGCAGCCTCGACGACGTCCGCGCGGTGCGCCGCTTCGCCGGCGTCGTTGTTGGCAAGGCGCTCTACGCAGGCCGCTTCACGCTCGATGAGGCCCTCGCCGTCGCCGAGGGAGGCTGACCATGGTGATGACGCGCGTGATCCCCTGCCTCGACGTCAAGGATGGCCGCGTCGTGAAGGGCGTGTCCTTCGAGGACCTGCGCGACATCGGCGACCCTGTCGCGGCCGCGCGCCGCTACGACACCGAAGGCGCCGACGAGCTCGTCTTTCTCGACATCTCGGCGAGCCAAGAAGGCCGCCGCACGATGCTCCACGTCGTCGAGCAGGTCGCCGACCAGGTCTTCATCCCGCTGACCGTCGGCGGCGGCGTCTCTGACGTCGAGCACTTCCGCGACCTGCTGCACGCTGGCGCGGATAAAGTCGGCATCAACAGCGCTGCCGTGAAAGACCCGGAGCTCATCACCCGCGCCGCCGAGCGCTTCGGCGCGCAGTGCGTCGTCGTCGCCATCGACGCCAAGCGCGTCCGCCGCGACGACGGCACCGTCTCCTTCGAGGTCTTCACCCACGGCGGCAAGAAGGGCACGGGCAGAGATGCCCTCGCCTGGTGCGAGGAGGTCGCCCGCCGCGGCGCCGGCGAGATCTTGCTCACCTCGATCGACGCTGACGGCACGAAGCAGGGCTACGACACGGAGCTCCTGCGACTCGTGCGGGCCCGCGTGAACGTCCCTGTCGTGGCCTCGGGTGGTGCAGGTGCGCTGTCGCACTTCGTCGACGCTGTCGCGGCTGGTGCCGACGCCGTGCTCGCGGCCTCGCTCTTTCACGATCAGATCCTCAGCATCGACGACGTCAAGCTCGCCCTGCAGGGCGCCGGGATCGCTGCCCGCGTGCGCGAGCGCGTGAAGGTCACGGGTGGTGCGCCGCGTTTCGATGCCGCAGGCCTGTTGCCCACCGTGCTCGTCGACGCCGCCACCGGCGAGGTGCTGACGCTCGCTTACAGCAACCAGGCGTCGTGGCAGAAGATGCTCGCCACCGGCGAGACATGGCTGTGGTCGCGCTCGCGCGCGGAACTCTGGCACAAGGGCGCCACGTCGGGGCACACCCAGCGCGTGCACAGCATCGCGCTTGATTGCGATCAGGACGCAGCCGTCGTCCGCGTCGAGCCGCACGGCCCGGCCTGGCACACCGGCGCCCGATCCTGCTTCTGCACCACTGGCCCGTCGGTGGCCGGCGGCGCCCTCGTGGCCCTCGACGACGTGCTCGCCGACCGCGCCCAGAGCCGGCCGCCCGGCAGCTACACGACGACGCTGCTCGACAACGACAACAAACGCTTGAAGAAGCTCGGCGAAGAGCTGATCGAGCTCGTGGGTGCGCTGCACGTCGGCAGCGACGACGACGTCGTCGAAGAGGCCAGCGACGTTCTCTTCCACGTCGCCGTCGCTTTGCGGGCACGCGGCATCCCCCTGTCGCGGGTGATGCACAAGCTCGCCGAACGGGCCCGCTGACTACGACAAGGACGGATAGCCGCCGCGCTCGAGGACGGCGGCGGCGACGCGCTCCATGGCGGCGAAGGTGTTGAGGGGACGTACGACGACGAAGCGCGAGATGTTGCTGTCGATGACGCTCAGTTCGTCTTCTTCGGCGATGCCGGCGGCGAGGCGGCGGGCGCCTTGGACGACGCGGTCGTAGGCGTCGGCGACGAGCAGGCTCGTCATGTCGCGCTGCACGCTCGTCTTGTCTCGGCCGAAGCCGGCGACGTTTTGGCCCGTACGCGCGACGACTGAGTCCATCAGGTAGACGTCGATGAGCATGTCGGCCAAGGCACCCAAGATGTCCTGGCGCTCCTCGAGCTCGTTGGCGTGCTTTTGGATGGCGATGTTGGCGACGTAGACGACGACGCGCTTGGCGAGCTCGACGCTGCGGCGATCTCGGCCGAGCACGCTGCCGTCGGTGCCGAGCGGAATCAGGTCAGGGTTCTTCAGCTCGTCGGCGACGCGGGACACGGCGTCCATCAGCGGCAGGCGCCCCATGAGCGCGCGCTTGAGCAGGGTGCCCGGCACGAGCAGCCGGTTCACCTCGTTGGTGCCTTCAAAGATGCGGTTGATGCGCGCGTCGCGTGAGAGGCGCTCGATGGGGAAGTGCTCGGTGTAGCCATAGCCGCCAAAGATCTGCAGCGCCTCGTCGATCGTGTAGGCGAGCTGCTCGGTGCCATAGACCTTCAAGATCGAGCTCTCGATCGCGTACTCCTCGAGGGCCTGCTGCGTGCGGAACTCCTTCTTCTCGGGCTCGGGCACCTCGGCGATGAAGGCATCGATGACGCCCGTCGTGCGGTAGCCCATGCTCTCGGTGGCGTAGATGCCGCAGGCGATGCGCGCGAGCTTCTGTCTGATCAGGCCAAAGCTCGCGATGCTCTTGCCGAACTGCTTGCGCTCGCGGGCGTAGTCGACGGCGAGCTTGAGGGCGTACTTGCTGCCGCCGACGGCACCGACGCCGAGCTTCAAGCGGCCGATGTTCAAAATGCCGAACGCGATCTTGTGGCCCTTGCCGATGCGGCCGAGCAAGCGGTCTTTCGGGATGCGCACGTTGTCGAGGATGACCTCGCACGTCGAGCTGCCGCGGATGCCCATCTTGTGTTCTTCAGGCCCGATGCTCACGCCGGCGTCGGTGCGCTCGACGATGAAGGCTGAGAACTTTGTGCCATCGACTTTGGCAAAGACGGTGAACACGTCGGCGAAGCCGGAGTTCGTGATCCACTGCTTCACGCCATTGAGCACCCAGTGGTCGCCGTCGTCGGTCGCCGTGCTCTTCGCCGCCAGGGCGTCTGAGCCGCTGCCGGCTTCGGTGAGCGCGTAGGCGGCGATCATGTCCCCCGACGCGAGCTTCGGCAGATACTTCTGCTTCTGCTCATCGCTGCCAAAGAACACGATCGGGAGCGAGCCGATGCCGACGTGGGCCCCCATCGTCACCGCCCACGACGCCTGCTTCGCCATGTGCTCGGTGACGAGCATCGAGGTCGTCTTGTCGGTGCCAAGGCCGGCGTAGCGCTCGGGCACGTCGAGCATCAGGAGCCCAAGATCGCCGGCCTTCTTCAACAGCTCGCGCAGGAGACCTGGCTTCTTGTCGTCGATCTCCTTCTGCAGGGGCAGCACTTCGTTGGTCACGAAGGCGTTCGCGGTCTCGGCAAAGGCGAGCTGCTCCTCGGTGAGCTGTTCGGCCGTAAAGATGCTCGACGTGCCGAGGGGCTGCACCAACCACACCCCGCCCGCGCTCGTGACCGTGCCAACTTCGCCGTCGTCGCTCATCGTGCCTCCGCTCACCACGAGTGTAGCGTCCACGGCGCGGCGATGGGTGAGCAGGACACCCGCGTGGCCTGAGCGGGGATCGTGATGAATGGCGCAGGTGCCGCCTATGCGCATCGCGTTTTGGCCATGGAGTTCCCGCCGAAGCGCGCGCGGCATGCGCGACAGGCTCGTGTGGGTCGACGAGGCGGGTTGCCGGGGCCGCCGCCGTCCTGTTGCGATGTCTTGGTCTCTACCGAGCCCCGCGGGACAATTGGCACATGTCGAACTCGATCCATTGGCCGTACCAATACAGCCCTTTTGGTACGGACGGCGGCATCTTGGGGACGCTGGTGGCGATCGACGACACGAGCGCCGCTCGGTTCACGAGCAGCGACGTCGAAGAGGTCCTCTTCAAGCAGGTCTCGGGCAACCAGTTTGGCGGGTCGGCGAAGTTCGTCATGAGGCTCAGAGACGGTCGGCTTGCCGCTTTCCAGTTGAGCTACGGGACCGCCCCTACGGCAACGACTTCTCCGACGGCAACGGCGTCATCTATGTCGGTCGCGACACCGACGCGCTCGCCGCGCGCATCATGCGCTGAGCGGGCTACGGTGTCTGACGACGGAGCTTGATGCGGAACGTGGCCCATCCGTGAGGGTGGACCGGGATCACAGGCGTCAGCGTCTCGGCACCAGGTGAACGCCGCTCCTGTTCAATTGTGCGAGCGACGTCGGAGAAGGCTTTCGTTGGGACCTTGTCCCATGACCGAGTCACGGCGTTAGGCAGAGTCGAGACCCACGCGAACTGGATGCTCGTGACACATAGAATCCAACGAACAGAGACAGGAGCGCGCGCGACGATCGCCACGAACCCCGTAATCGCCATGAACTCGCCGACCAAAGACCATCGCGCAAATGGAAAGACGTTCGCCGAAGCCAGCAAGAAGTGCGGCCCGTAGTTTCGGCCAACCTGCATGAGTGGAAACACCAGCGCGCCGAGCAAGGCACCGAGGAACAGGCGGGGATGCGCTTGCCAGAGAGACCGGCAGACAAGCACGAGCGGCACGAGCAAGATCCAGAACGTCGACCCACCCCGCATGAACTGGCTCGTGACGTCCTGCCCAAGGAGGGGTAGGCCGACCACCAAGATGCAGAGTCGTGACGCAAAACTCTCCAGCAGGAGCGCTGGATTGACGGGCGCAAGATCGAACTGTGGTGGTTTTGACGAGTAGACGATCGACGACGGTTCCGACTCGATGAACGATAGGGCCGCGAGCGCGATCAGCACCAGCGTAACGAGACTCCAGGCAAAATACCGTCGGGCCACGTCGCGCCCATCCTGTTCAACGAGGCTTCGCCAGGCCCACACGGCCGGGACAAGAACCCCAAGAGGGCCAGAGAGCATGAGCAGAGCTAGCGCCGCAGCGTTCAACGGCGTGAACCGGGGCCGATCGCGCAGTGAAATCAAGATGGCGGCGAGCCCGAACATGTATGAGCCATTGCACAACGCCATGCCC
>Ga0169931_10010806_pt1 | contig 12962 bp, 6 predicted proteins | sample Kivu_15m_20L_FD_129675 | JGI IMG/M metagenome (GOLD analysis project Ga0169931, IMG submission 129675) | Freshwater microbial communities from Lake Kivu, Western Province, Rwanda to study Microbial Dark Matter (Phase II) - Kivu_15m_20L... | ecosystem: Environmental > Aquatic > Freshwater > Lake ...
GCTGCGGGAAACCCTTGGCAAAACTCTCGCATGGGCGATAAGGCAGGCAACCGAATTCTCCTGGTCAACCGATCAGGTCATACAAAAACTTCGTCTGAACTGATTTTGCAAAAGTCCAGTTTACCCTTGTGTTTGCGAAGTCCGCGGCCCAACTGCTGCAAAAAGATGGTGAGGCTTTCGGTTGGGCGCAGGAACAGAACGGTATCAATTTCAGGGATGTCGACCCCTTCGTTGTACAGGTCCACAACAAAGAGGAAGTTGATTTCCCGGGCAACCAGCTTGCGCTGCACCGACCTCCTTTCTTCAGGGGTTGATTCGGAGGAAAGATGCGCGGCACGGAATCGATGGCCATTGAATTGGTCCGCCATGAATCGGGCATGCTGGATGCTGACACAAAAGCCAAGCGCTCTCGCCTCGAAAGGGTCCAGCAAAATCTCCCGAACCTTGTCCATGACCAGTCCTGCTCGGGCGGTGTTCGCGGACAGGATGGCATCCAATTCGGACAGTTTGTAACCGCCACGCTGCCAGGACAATCTGCTCAGGTCCACAGTGGCGCTGTCGGTGATTCCAAAATATTGGAAGGAAACAAGCAAATCCCTGCCAATTGCGTCAGGAAGGCGAATTTCCGCGCTGGGCCTGCCGTCGAACCATGAGAGGATATCCAGGTTGTCTGCGCGCTCGGGAGTTGCTGTGAGGCCAAGCAAAACCCTGGGCTGGACGTGTTTGAGAAGCTTAAGGTAACTGGACGCGGCAGCATGGTGGAATTCATCCACCACCACATAGTCAAATCTCTCGGCCGGCAGGTTGGACATCTCCCGGCTTTGGTAGCTTTGGATTGTGCAAAAAAGGTGCTTTGATTCCGTTTCGGGGCTTCCTCCCGCAACCAGTTCGCCAAAATTCTGGTCCCGCAGAACCACGCGGAAGGTTGCCAGTGCCTGTTGAAGTATTTCCTCCCGGTGTGCAATGAAAAGCAGGGATGGCCTTTCTTTTGAACCGTGTGAGAATTCCCTGAAATCAAAGGCGGCAACCATGGTTTTGCCCGTGCCGGTTGCCGCGACCACGAGATGGCGCTTTTTTCCTAAACCCCTTTCGTTGTGCAGGGCATCCAGGATTTCCTGCTGGAACGGATGGGGGTTCACATCCACAAAGGAAAGGAGTTGGTTGTCTGCGATCTCCCCCTGTCTTTCCAGTTGGAGCACTTTCTTCAGTTTGGGAAGGCATTCGCAGGTGAGTTTTTCAAATTCCGCATCCTGCCAATATCCATCGAAGGTATTCGTCACCTTGGACCAGAGGTGCGGCAATCCATACTGGCTGACTTTGGTGGTCCATTCCAGTCCCTCGGAGAGCGCTGACTTGGAAAGGTTGGCGGAGCCGATGTAGGCTGAGCCAAAACCGGTGGGCCGATGGATCAGGTAGGCTTTCGCATGGAGCCTGCCGTGCTTGGTGTCGTAGTTGACTTTCGTTTCCGTGTTCGGAAGCCGCAACAATTCCTCCATCGCCCTGATTTCGGTGTTTCCCATGTAGCTGGTGGTGATCACCCGCAGGCGTGGGCGCCCGCATTCCAAAGGTTTTTTCGCCGTGAGTTCTCTCAAGGCATCCAGCACAATTCTCAGGCCGCTCCAGAGGATGAAGGAGCAGAGGACGTCCACGCGTTCCGCGGTTCGAATTTCGCTGGAAAGTTCGTTTCCCAGCTTCAGTTCTGATTTGGCCCCGGTGATCAGGGTTGACCGTGACAGGGGACTGCTGGGCCTGGCTGGGGGAGCCTTGGTTGCGTGAATCGCCAGGAGGCGTTTTAGCGGCGAGGCAAGGGACAGGTGGTCGCTTTCGTTATGCAATTTTTTTTGAAGGGTATCGATGATGCGTTGGGCCAGGGCAAGCTGTTTGTCTTGATCCTTTCCCCGATGGTTTGCCAGGCCCCGCAAGATCAATCGTTCAAGATATTGGGCAAGGACAGAATGGGATTCACCCGGGTCGATTTCCCGGACCAATGGCGCCAAACCGGGAATGGTTAATGACTTCAATTGGGAGGAAAGGGCCGCATCGAGCAGCTGGTCGTAAAGCCCTTCGGTTAATGCAAGCCTTGGCTGGCTAGATGGTGTATCGGACATGCAAAGACCCACGGGGACAGCAGGAACTCACCCCCTGGTGTATGTCTTCCGTGGCGATTGCCCAGGTTATTTGAAAGTTTCAAGGCGCGAAAAAGGGGATTTACTTCTTCGCCTCCTGCGCCAGCGCCTTGTGCTTTTTCGCCAGCTCGGCCTCCCCCTGCTTCTCGTAGCAGGCGGCCAGGGTGTTGTGGATGGCGCGGCGGGGGCCCATGGCGCCCAGGGCCACCTCCAGGTCGGCGATGGCCGCGCGGTCCTGGCCCAGTTGCGCGTGGATCTTGCCGCGTGTCTCCAGGAAGCTGGCATTGCCCGGTTGCCGGGTGAGCGCGTCGTTCACCAGCACCAGGGCGCGTTCCGGTTCACGGGGGCTGGTGTTGGCCAGATACCAGGCCAGGTTGTTGGCCAGGGCTGCGTCTTTCGGATTGACGCGGAAGGCCAGGTCAAAATGGAGCCTGGCCTGGGGTTCTCGGCGGGCCATGTGGTACTCGACCGCCAGCAAGAGATGGATCAGGTCCGGGGAGACGCCCTTGGCCAGCATGTTTTCCAGCCGGCCGCGCGCTCCCGTGCGGGCGGCCTCCACCTTGGTGGCGTCCGCGCCCTCGGGGACCGGGGCCGTGTCGGTGAAGTCGGCCAGCTTGACCAGACGCTGCAGGATGTCGCCCGAACGGGGGTCCACCTCCAGCCCGCTTTTGATCAGCTCGGCGATCGCGTTGTAATCGCGATCCTTGGCGGCCAGCAATTGGTCGATGCGCTCCACATGCGCCTGGATGAGACGGTTGCCCGCCTCATTCCGGCGCAATTCGGTGTCGGCCTTCTCCCGCAGCAGGGCCCAGGTCACCACCGTGCCGGCCAGGTCACCGCGCACCATCTGCGTGTCGGCCATCGCCCGTTGCAGGCGTGGATTGGCGGGTGACGCCTTGGCCTGCGCGATGACGCGGTCGCCGGTCGCGGCGATGTACTCCTGCGCCTTGAATTTGTCCTTGCTACGGGTGATGCCCGCCAGTCGCGACTTGATCTCCGCCGTCCGCACAATCTCCGGAACGGATTCCAGGACCTTTTGCGCCTCCTCGACCTTGTTCTCGGCCAGCAACTGGTCGGCCAGCAGGATGGCGAGCTCCGGGTTTCCCGGGTCGGCGGTCAACCCCTGCCGCAGGTGGATTTCCATCAGCTTGTAGACGGCCTGCTGCTGGTCCGTTTCCCTGGGCGGATTTTCAGCGAGCTTTTTCTGGATGCGGCTGACCTGCTCCAGTTGCGCCGGGCCGAATCCGGGCTTGTCCAGCGGGGCCAGCGCGGCCCACAGCGCGGCGGCCTTGTCCTTCTTGCCGTCTCCCTTGTCGAGCTTTTCCAGGGTTTGCGCCAGGTTCAGCATGGCGGCCATGTTGCTTGGGTCCATCCGCGTGATGGTTTCCAGGCACAGGCGATAGCCTTCCAGATCGCCCCGGCCGATCGCCTCTTCCGCCTGCTTGCGGTAGAAGTTCACCTCGGGAGGACCCATACGGTCCAGGGTGATGGCGGCCGCACCCAGCAGGCCGACGGCCACAGCGGGCGTGGCGGCAAGCATGGTGCCCAGCAGCGGCACCCACGGGTTGGCCCCTCTGGGCGGCTTCTTGCCAGGGCGGATTTGCGACTGCTTGGCCATGGTTATTTGCCCTCCGGCCAGAGGCGGGGTTCCAGCACCTGACGCACCCCTTCGAACAGGCGCATCACATCCTCGCGGGCGGCGTTGTTCAGCGGGAAGGGGGACTCGACAAAAACCTGCACCTGGCGGGTCAGCGCCTCGGTGCCGCCGATGTCCGAGCCGAGCCAGACACCCTTCATGTGATTGACAAAGGTGTACCAGTAGAGCAGCAGGAATTCGGGCCGTCCGATCCATTCCCCATGCTGGTTCAACAAGCCGAAGACGAGGAACCCGTTTTCATCCAGCGATTTCTGGTAGACCGCGATGTGGCGCTTTCCCGAGGGCGGATCCTCCGCCCAGACGGCCAGCCGCTTCCAGCCGGAGAAGTCGTAGCAGTCCATCAGCGGGTGCCAGCCGGGGAAATGGTCGTCCATGCTGACGATGGCCTTGATGAGACCTTTTGTGAAAACCCATTGCTGGGAGACCACATCCAGCGCCAGCATCCCTTGGGATTGCTGCTGCTTGGGGCCCAATTCGTTTTTCCAACCGGCGATCTGTTCCGGCATCACCCCTTCCAGCAGGGGCAAATGGGAGCTGGCCCGCCAGGGAACCCGGTCATGAAACAGGACCATACCGGCGGCCACCCCTTGCAGCACCAGTACCCCGATCAGGGCGGCGTTGCGCGCGGGGCCCCAGCCGGTGGTGACGCTGGCCGGCCACACCGTGGGGTTGCTGGCCTCGCCCCCCGACAGGGTGCCCAGGGGTTTGCGGCGCTCGGGCAACAGGGTGCGCACCACCGAGCGGACCAGGCTCAGCAGGGCGTCGGTGGAACCGATCAGACCCACACCCAACGCGAACATCACCAGCCCGATGGCGGTGTGCGGCCAGCCATTGAGCAGGTCGATGTTGTGGGTGGCGGCCCAGGTGATCACCACGATGCGCATGGCGTTCAGCACCAAGACCCAGCCCAGTGACAGGGTCACCAGCAGGAAGCCATGGATCCATCCCCGGTTCATGAACAGGGACCAGATGGAGGAAAAGGCGCCCAACGTCACCAGCGAGCGGACACCGCTGCAGGCTTCGGACACGAACAGCGACTGGGTGGGAAGGTACAGGGTGTGTCCCGATATGCCGTGGAGAATGTCCATCAGCATGAGGAGGTGGTGCGAGGCCCGTACCGCCAAACCCTGCAGGCGCTGAACCAGCCAGTCCAGAATGCCGAATGGCGGGGGCACCATCCACAACAGCAGTAGGGCGCAAGGCCACCAGGCCCTCAACAGTTTGCGGCCTCCGAGGCGGACCGTCACAAGCAGCAACCCGACGATGCCCAACAGGAAACTGACGCGCTCCAGCGCCAGGACCGAGCAAACCACCACCGCCAACCACCAGGCCCAAAACAGCAAGTTCAACTCGGCCTTGTCACTGGGGTGGATCTTCCCCAGATCCTGCGAGCGCAGGAACATCAGCAGCACCACAGCTCCCAGATGCAGCGGGAAAAACTCATAATCGGGCCGGTTAAGCAGCCCCATCATGAAAATGCCCGCCAAGGGCAGACACGCCAGGACAGGAAGCCACAATTTCAGCCAGGGGCCGATCCATCCGACTCCGCCAACGGAACCGGACCCGGGTGGCGAAAGGGCAGGGGATTGGGACAAGGGGCTGGGCTCCAGACGGGTTTTCGGGCGGGAAGGGACAATTCATCACCCGGTTACACGATAATTAATCCTTTGATAGCACATTTTTGTGGATAGTTGCAGGCTGGTCAACGGATTCAAGCAGTGCCAAACCCGGATCCCCCGTTCCGTTGGGGTGGAACGGGGGATCCGGGGAGGCTGTCAACCGTCTACTGGTTTTGGGTGAAGGACAGTTTGGTGATGGGGGCCTCGATGGATGGCGACTGGCTTTTGGGGGACTGGACATAGGGTGCCGGGGCCTGACCCGCCTGGGGGGCCTGCCGTCTCACCGGATCAACCGGCTGGACGCGTTGCCTCAGCCCCTGCAGGCAGGGATCCTGGCACACCGGGTCCAGACGCAACCGCCGGACGCAAACATCCTTTTCCACGCAGATGGGCACGCGCTTTTTCACCACGCATTCGATCTGCTCGGTGTAGGTGACCGGCACGGGCACCTTCACTGTGTAGGGCACCATCTCGCACACCTTTTCCTTCACCACCCGGGTGCGGCAGCAGGGGACGATGGTGCAGACGGTGTAGGGAATCTTGCGGGTCTTGGTTTCCTCCACCATGTCGGTCACCTTGCAGTCCACCAACCGGGTGGTGCTGCGCTGTTCCATGCGGCAAACGGTGTGGGGCACCTGTTTCACCCGCTTTTCCATGACCACCTTGTAGTTCACACAGGGGACCTGGCGAACGGTTTCCTCGCACACAGTGCGGCGTTTCACGCAGGTGAGCGTCTTCTCCCAGCAGGCTCCCTCCACGAACCGTCGGCCCAGGCAGGGGTTGGCATGGCCCACGCCTTTCTTGTCAACGTAGGCGCCGCGGACCTGGCGGGTCTTGTTCACCACCACCTGGCGGGTGACCGTCTCGGGTACCATGCGTCGCACGGTCACCGGCACCTGTTTGGTGCAAACCTCATGCACGATTCGCGCCACCTTGACCGGCACCTGCCGGCACTCCTGCACCCGAACCTTGCGGCAGACGGTGTAGGGGATCTCCTCTTCGATCACATGGCGCTCATAACGGGTCACCGGCACCATCTCGCAGCAGATGACAATGCGGGGAAAACGGCGGCAACGGATCTCGTCGGGGCACTTGACCTCGCACTTGACCAGGCGGCCCGGGTCGCAGGCGCCTTTCATGGTGCAGGGATCGAAGTTGAACGAGGCCGGGTCGCGTCGCCAGGTCACGACTTTCTTCCCGGGCACGCAGTACTGTTCCGTCACCCATTCGACGTGTTTCTTTTCCACGGGCTTGCAGCAGGTGACCGGCACCTTTTCCACGCGGCAGACCTTCTTGAAGCGGGTCTCGGTCACCGTGTGCCAGGAACTGCAGACCACGGTCCGCAACACCTCCTCGCACACCTTGCGTCGGGCCACGTACTGGCATTCCTTGATCACGGTCTCGCACACCGGCACGCAGCGGGTCTCGCACACCTCGCGGACCTCCTGCTCCCGCACGCACCCGGGGACCTGGCCGGTGATCACGCGGGATTCCACCTCGCACACCGGGCGTTGCCTGACCTGGCGGACTTCCCGCATGGTCATTTCCGGGATCTTGCGGCAAACGGTGTATTCGCAGTCCCGGTAACGGACTTCCGTCACCGGGTAAGTGCAGGTTTCCGTGACTGGTTTCTGGATAACCCGCGTGACGGGACGGCGAACCGTGTATTCGCAATCCTTGTAGCAGGTGGTCTGCACCGGCTTCATGAAGGTCTCGTCCACCGTGCGGCAGATGGTCCGGGTGCGCGGGCGGACGCAGGTCCGCTCCTCCATCTGCCAGCAGGTGCGCTGCACATCCTTTAGGACCGTCTCGCTGACGGTCTGGTAGCAGGTCTGCCAGCGTTTCTCCACCACCGTGTCCCAAACCAGTTGGTAACGGGGGCGGAACACCATGCAGACCTTGCTGAACGAGCACGGGTCGCCGCAGATCTCCGGGCAGGCGGTGTAGCCGCCTGCCCCGCAGTGCCCGGCCTGGACCGGTCGGCTGGAAACCAGGATGCCGGCAAAGGCCAGCACCAGCGCTCCAAAGCGGGCCAAAGAGTGTTCCATGGTGTCTATCCTCCAGTGCGGGGCGTTACCGGACGGGAATCCGGCGCGCTCCAGGCGCCTGCAAGCGCCATGGGAGGTATCGGCGGGGTTGGCCACGCGTGATGACGGGGTAAAAGTTCCGGATGGTTCGGACCCGCCTCAACCTTGAGGGGGGTTAGGGCCGGGCAAAGACTGCCCGCAACACCGGCCATGCCTGTTGGGACAAATGGTCCGTGCATGCGGGGCGCACCCGCACGGACCGCAGAGACTCGCCAGCCGGAACAATCGTCACAGTTGGAACAGCGTGTTCCGGCTCAAACGGCGGCTTCCTGTTGGCTGAGGCAGTGCAGGGTGCCCAAGCCCCAGACCAGGTCCACCGCGTGGATTCCCACCACCTTGCGGCCGGGGAACAGGTCGGCCAGGATGCCCAGCGCGAGGCGGTCCGCCGGGTCGTTGAAAGTGGGGACCAGCACCAGGTCATTGGCGATGTAAAAATTGGCATAGCTGGCGGGGAGGCGCTGGCCCTGGAATACCACCGGCTCGGGCATCGGCAGGTCGATCACTTCCAGTTTCCGTCCCCGCGCATCCCTGGAAGCCTGAAGCCTGCGGATGTTCTCCTCCAGCAGGGCGTGATTCGGATCGGCCTGATTGGGCTCGCGGGCGCACACCACGCGGCCCGGGCCGACAAATCGAGCAAGGTCGTCCACATGGCCGTGGGTGTCATCCCCCACAATCCCCTTGCCCAACCAGATGGTATGCCGGATTCCCAGGTAGCGGCGAAAAACCGCCTCGTACCCGGCACGGTCCAGATGCTTGTTCCGCTGCTGGACCTCGCTGAGCAGGCACTCCTCGGTGGTGAGCAGGGTGCCCTCCCCATCGCTGTCGATGGATCCACCCTCCAGGACCACCGGTTTGGTTCCATGGGTCGGGTCCACGGCGGACACCGCCTCGATGCCCAGATGCCTGGCCATGAAGCCGGCCACCTCGGCATCCTTTTTGTGATTGCGGTATTTGGCCCAGGCGTTGAATTTCCAGCGCAACAGGGCCCGGCCACCGCCCGCCACCTTCACGGTTTGGCCGCCCGAATCCCGCAGCCAGACCCGGTCTGTGGGCAGTTCCAGCAGTTCGAACTGCTTCAAATCGGCCTGAACATCGTTGAGAACCGCGCGAACGGCCTCGGTTTGGCCTTCCGGAACCAGGAGGCGAACGGTCTCCACCCGTGAAATCCAGCGCACAATCTCCCCCCATACCCAGGGGATGGGGGCGAATTTGCCCGGCCAGTCTGCCTTTTGGTGCGGCCAAGCGAGCCAGGTGGCCTTGTGCTGTTCCCATTCGGCGGGCCAGATTAGCGTATCTTCCAGCATGGGCTGCACTTGCGTCACGAGTGTGTTCCCTGGCCCGGCATGGGGGAAAAGTGTGGGGTAAAATTCCACATGAGTAACTTTTTATCAGGTTACCTGGCCGGGTATGGCAAGCAGGCCTCAATATGCCACCGCTTGAAAATGAACCGATCGCTCCGGCAGCCGCCGATCCGGCTGCTTTGCGACCGTTCACCAACCCCTGGTACCTCCGGGGCGGCCATCTGCAAACCCTGATCGGTTACTACCGCCGGGACCGCGTATCGATTCCACCGGCGGACCGGCTGGAAGTGGATCTGGGTGATGGCGACCGGTTGCTGGTCCACGTGTCCACTCCCGAAACCTGGAAACCCGGTGACCCCTGCGCCCTGCTGTTGCACGGCCTGACCGGCTCGAACAAATCTTCCCATGTGGTGCGTGTGGCGTCGGAACTGGTCCGACGCGGCTGGCGCGTGGGGCGGGTCGACCTGCGTGGCGCGGGGGAAGGCTTCGGCCTGGCCCGCAAGCTCTACCATGTGGGTCGGTCCTGCGATATCCGCCATGCCGCCAGGGCTTTCCTTGCCGGTACGGTGGATTCCCCGCTGGCGGTGGTGGGTTTCTCGCTGGGAGGCAATATCGCCCTGAAGTTGGCACTCGAGGCGGGTGGGTCGGCCTTGCCGCAACTGTTGGCGGTGGCGGCGGTATGTCCCCCGGTCGATCCTTCCGCCTGCGTGCGGCGTGTCTGCAGCGGCCGGTTCCGTCTGTACGACCGCGTCTTCTACAGGGATTTGCGGTCTGACTGGCTCAGGCGCCGTCAACTGTTTCCCGACCTGCCCGAAATTGAATTGCCGAAGCGGGGAACCCTGCTCCTGTTCGACGACCTCGTCACCGCCCCTTTGAACGGCTATGCTTCCAGCGACGAATATTACCAAGCCAACGCCACTGCCCATCGTTTGGTGGAGATGCCCATCCCCGCGCTGATCGTGGCATCGGCTGATGACCCGGTGGTCACCATCGAGCCCTTGTCGGAACTGGCCCGCAAGAGAACCCATCCGGCCCACCTGCACCTGGAACTCACAGCCGGCGGCGGCCATCTGGGCTATGTCGGCAGGACCATATCGCCGCTCAGTTGGGCGGAGCAACGGGTCGTTGATTGGCTGGTGTGCCGGTTGTAGGGCTTGGGTGATATGCGGGGCCTGTTTGCCAGCTTTGTTTCACTTATCCAAATAGCGGATTTTTGCTAGGCTGCAGGGTTATGTCTCCCTCATCAGGGGTGACGTCCGGCCGAGGCCCGAGCCCGTGTTCAACCCAGTGGATATCGCCCTCAGAAGGCCGGTCACCGTTTGGGTGGCCATGGTCGGCTTGATCGCCTCCGGGTGGCTGGCCTGGCAGCGTGTCCGGGTGGATATCTTCCCGGCCCTCAATTTGCCGGTGGTCTATGTCTGCCAGCCCTACGGCGGCATGGACCCCCAGCAGATGGAGGGCCTCATCGCCAACTATTACGAGTACCACTTCCTGTACATCAACGGCATCCACCATGTGGAAAGCCGCAATGTGCAGGGCGTCAGCCTGATGAAGCTGTTCTTTCATCCGGGCACTGATATGGCCCAGGCCATGGCGGAGACGGTGGGGTATGTGAACCGTTCCCGGGCCATGATGCCCCCCGGAACCGTGCCACCGTTCATCATGCGGTTCGACACCGGCAGCGTGCCCGTTGGTTACCTGTTGCTCAATTCAGAGACAAAAACAGTTGGCGAAATCCAGGATCAGGCCCTGTTCAAGGTGCGGCCCATGTTCGCCAGCATCCCCGGCGTGTCCGCGCCGCCACCTTTCGGGGGCAACGCCCGCACCGTGGTGGTGCGGGCCGACCCGGATCGCCTCCGCGCCTACAACATCAGTCCCGACGAAGTGGTGCGCTCGCTCACCACGGGCAACACTATCAGCCCCTCCGGGTCGATCCGCACGCCCACCACCATGCCGCTGGTCCCCAGCAACGCCATGGTGGTGGAACCTAAGGATCTGGGCAACATCGCCATCCGCCCCGGGGTCTTCCTCCGCGACGTGGCCCCCTCGATCCAGGACAGCACCGACATTCCCACAGGCTACGCGCTGGTCAACGGCCGCAGGGCCGTGTACATCCTCGTCACCAAGAGGGCGGATGCCTCCACGCTGGATGTGGTCAACCGGGTTCGCGCCGAGATCCCGAAAATGCGCGATGTGCTCCCCGGGGATATCAGCGTCCGTTTCGAGTTCGACCAGTCGCCCGTGGTCACGAACTCAATGCGGGGAGTGGCCTTCGAAGCCGTGCTGGCCGCGGGGCTTGTCGCCTTGGTGGTGCTGGTGTTCCTGCGGGACTGGCGCGGAGCCTTGGTGGTGGCACTCAACATCCCGCTGGCGTTGGCCGTCTCGCTGGTCGCCCTTTGGGCGTGCGGCCAAACCCTGAACCTCATGACGTTGGGCGGCCTGGCACTGGCGGTCGGCATCCTGGTCGACGAGGCGCTGGTGGAGGTGGAAAACATCCATGCGCGACTGCCTGAAGCCTCCTCCGTCGCCCGGGCGGTACGGCAGGGTAACTCCGACACCGCCGTTCCCAGGCTGCTGGCGATGCTTTCAGTTCTGGCGGTCTTCTTGCCGGTCTTTTTCATGCAGGGCGCGGCCCGGGGCCTGTTCGCCCCTCTTGCTATGGCCGTGGCCTTCTCCATGATCGGCAGCTACCTGCTTTCCAGCACCCTGGTGCCGGTGCTTTGCGTCTGGTTGTTGCGTCGCCATCCTGGCGATGCCGGCAAGCCGACTGGTATGGATACCGGCCCCGTGCTCGCCACGATCCGCTGGCGCTGGTTTGTGGTGCCGGCCTGCTTGTCGCTCTGCGCCCTGGCCATCTGGCTGTTGTCCCCCCGGTTGGGGACCGAGATTTTCCCCCAGGTGGACAACCGCATGTTCCAGTTCCGCCTGCGCGCCCCGGATGGCACCCGCATCGAGGAGACCGAGCAGATCACCCGCGAGGCGCTTCGTTTCATCGGCGAGCGTTCCGGCTCGGGTGGTGTCGATATCTCGCTCGGCTACGTGGGCGTGGTTCCATCCAGCTACCCGATCAACAGCGTCTATCTGTGGACAGGCGGGCCCGAAGAGGCCGTCATGCGGGTGAAGCTAACGGCTTCCGCACCGCCATTGGCCGCTCTCCGGGAGGAATTGCGCCGGGAATTGCCCAGCCATCTAAGGCGTTGGCTGGCCGAACGCTGGATTTCCAGTGGCGAGCCGGCCGAGCGCGTGACCACCCGGGTGGCTGGATTGCGCCTGGCTTTTGAGCCGGCCGACATCGTCAGCGAGGTGATGAGCTTCGGTTCGCCCGCACCCGTTGAGGTGGTGGTGAGCGGACCCAAGATGGCCGACAACCGCAAGCACGCGGAGGCCATCCGCGAACGCCTGGGGACGATACCCTCGCTCAGGGATCTGCAGTTCAGCCAGTCGCTCGATTACCCAACGGTGGATGTGCGTATCGACCGCGAGAAGGCGGCCGCCACTGGTGTCACCGCCGAGCAGGTGGCCCGCTCGCTGCTGGCGGCCACCTCCTCCAGCCGATTCGTGGTTCCCAATTACTGGCGGGATCCGGCCTCGGGAATCGGCTATCAGGTGCAGGTGGAGATACCGCAGGCTTTGATGCGTTCCGGAACCGATGTGGAGACCGTGCCGGTCAAGCCGGCCGGTGATTCCCCCGTGCTGCTGCGCGATGTCGCCGATGTCCGTGAGGGCACCATCCCCGGGCAGATCGACCGCTACAACATGCGCCGGTTGGTCAGCATGACCGCGGGCATTGAGGGTGAGGATCTCGGACGCGTTGCCGAGCGGATCGCCTCCGCGATTGAGGAGTCCGGAAAGCCCCCCGCTGGTGTCCAGGTGGACCTGCGGGGGCAGGTCGCTCCCATGCGGGAAATGTTCCAGGGACTGTGGATGGGATTGGTCGCCGCTGTCGTCGTGGTGATGCTGATGCTCACCGCCTACTTCCAGTCGGTTCGCCTGGCACTGGCCGCTTTGGCCACGGTGCCGGCGGCGCTGGCGGGGGTGGCGGTGGTTCTGGTCGCCACCCGCACCACGCTGAACATCCAGTCCTTCATGGGGGCCATCATGGCTGTGGGAGTGGCCGTGGCCAACGCCATCCTGCTGGTGGCCTTCGCCCACCGTGCCAACCAGTCCGGTAA
>Ga0169931_10010807_pt1 | contig 12961 bp, 17 predicted proteins | sample Kivu_15m_20L_FD_129675 | JGI IMG/M metagenome (GOLD analysis project Ga0169931, IMG submission 129675) | Freshwater microbial communities from Lake Kivu, Western Province, Rwanda to study Microbial Dark Matter (Phase II) - Kivu_15m_20L... | ecosystem: Environmental > Aquatic > Freshwater > Lake...
AATTGGCCAATCCCCAATCCCCAATCCCCAATCCCCAATCCCCAATATATTAACATCAAAAATTATCATTCTAAAATTTTGAATTATTTGAATTTAGTATTCAGTACTAAATAAATTTATGCTTTTAAACTTGATAATTTGAATTTAATATGATTGTTGATGTTCTATCTATGTAAATAATATATTTTTGAACAAAAAAATGTAAACAAGTTAAATAATTTATTAAATAACATTAAATAAAAGAATTTACAATTTTCCCAAATTATACCCTACTCCAATAATAAATATATTATAAATTTATCATTTAATTTCATCAACTTTTTAATTCAATTTTCTTAAAAATAAGTATAAATTAATGGATTCGGATTATACTTTGAAAATTTTGACCATAGGAGAATCAGGGGTCGGTAAAACCTGTATATTATTAAGATACACGGACAACAAATTTGTAAAAACACATTTAACAACTATAGGTAAAATCATAATAATCAAAATTTAAAGGAATTGATTACAAATCTAAATTAATCCAAATAGGTGAAAACACAGTGAAATTAAAGATTTGGGATACTGCTGGTCAAGAAAGATTTAGAAATATTACAACGCAATATTACAAAAATGCTGATGGGATATTATTAGTTTATGATATAGGGGAAAGAACTACCTTTGAAAAAATTTCTCAATGGATCAATCAAATCAAAACAAATAATACAAATGAAAATGTTGTTGTTATGTTAGTCGGAAATAAATGCGATGTAGAAAAAAGAGAAGTAAATGATGAGGAAGCAAGGGCTTTAGCTAAAGAATATGGAATGGCCTATTATGAAACTTCTGCTCTTACTAATTATAATTTAGAAAATGTATTTTCGCAATTAGGGGAAGAAATAATAAACATTAGAAATTCTCATCTTAATAAATTCAGATCGGAAACTTTTGAAAAACAAGCCATAAAATTAGAAGAATTCAAACAACAAGAAGTTAAAGCAAAAGAAAAAAAATGTTGTTGAAAAAGCGAATCAATCAGTATAATATACTTTTATTAATATTAAAATATATAAGGATTTGTAAATAATTTTATTAATTAAGAAAATTAGTGGGATGTCTTTTCTAATTTATTTTGTAAATATTCAATTTCATTTTTCATATTATTATCATTTTAAAAAGGTTTAAATTCAATCAATCACAGCAATTATAATTAATAGTCTTAAATTTCTTTAAATATATTATTTCCACCATTGTAACGGTCCGAGACCTTCTTGCCCCATCGAACACAAAACATTCATAACCATGTCAATAGTTATGTTGTCCTTCACAGTTTCTTCTGTAAATAATCCTTCTATATTTTCAGATTTAGCAATATTATTTGCATTTAAGTTAGCAACTAGATTGCTTAATTCATTTGATGTTTTATAATTAACCTCTATTACTTTCATTCTAACTTCTTCCCCAATGTCATAATATAGTTTATATCCGTCGTAATTCCAGTACCAAACTCCTTCTTGTTTATTACTAATAAAAAATTAAGCATATATCTACAATTGGGCGGGTTTCATAAGTTTCTCTGTAGGAACCTTTACTTTTATCATTTCACAGTCGACTGTAATAAAATCGATATTAGATTCTATAATTTTCCCAAAAATAATATCGCCTATTGTCGGTTGAAGCATAATTAATTCTACTTCGTACTTAATGTTTAGAAAGTAATCATTACCTCAACGCTTATTACACCCTCTGTCTCTACAATTAAATTGTTGTCAATCATAAGTTTTTTAATTGTTATGGCAATTCCATGTTGCATCAAAACTTTTCCAATATATTTTTCTCTTGTCTTTTCTAATATAATTTCTTCATACAATAAATTCGAATCCTTATTTTTCATGTTTAGATCATCTGGTTTTAATAAAATTCTATCTTGCATCGTGTAAAGAAGGAACATAATATTTAATTTTTTATTATTTTATTAATAATATAATTTGCTTTTAAACAGAAATCAAAATTCATTGTAAATTTTTTAATCAATTATAATATTATTTCTCTATATTTGTAATTTATTATCAGCAATGAACAATGGTGAGTTTAAAGAATACCTAGCTGCAACTGATCGCTTAGTTCTTAACATATCTTTATATGTGTCCTCGTTTCCGTGAGTCAATTCAAATTCCTCCCATACTTTCCAGAAGTTTTCAATATTTTCTTTGTTATTCGGGTCAGAAAATTGAGAAAGATAAATATAAATTGCTCTTGATCTTTCTATTTCTCCTAATTTCTTTTCAATCGATGCGAATGTAAGTCCTATCTCTAGGATCTGTTCAGCTTCCAAAATTTCCAAAGCACGCTAAATTTAAAATAATATTTTACGTTAAAGACATTTCTTGTTTTAGTAATTCCGAAGAAGTTGGCCGTTTTGGAAATTAAAACTGAGTATATTTCTGGTCTATCTTCTTTCAATACTTCTGTGCATCCTTTATCAAGTATTCTGATTGAATTGTTTAATAAACCATATTTCTCTTCTAAATCAGCATACATATAATAGAAGATTTTTATTTTATCTTTAGGGCAAGTCGACAGCACTTGTTCAAAAAGATCTCTTGCTCTTTCTATTTTTTCTCCCTTATATCTTTCAACAAATTTAGTAAGATATATCACCCAAATATCATAAAGACTAGGCCAAGTAAAGAAATTTAATGCCTGTTCATAAACTTTGAATGTTTCTTCAAAATACATATTCTTTTCTAAAAAGTCACAGAAATTAAAAATTATTTTTGTATTCGCCAGCTTCATTTCAATCATCCTCTGATATATCGATTTTACATTTTCAAATGTTCCAAGTTTTTCCTCAAGATCCACGTATAATGACCATAAACGAAGTGAGTGTGTAACATTAAGCGACTGCCCTCTATCACTTTTATCAGGCCTTGCAGTACAAGAGGTTTTTATAATCTGATAGGCATCATTATAATTATTACATCTTAAGTGCATTTCAGCAAATTCACACCATATATTAGTAAGTTGATCTATGGATTTGAATTTATTGGAATTTATTGCTCTTATAAATATTTCGTTAGCCTTGCCTATTTGGTTTATTCTTTCGTAATGTTTTCCATATTCTATCCACAACGAATCATATCTACCAAATGCTTTTATGGGATCTACTGTCATTACTGCTTTTTCAAAAGTTTGAATAGTTAACTCCTTATCGTCTTTACAAAGCTTAACTCTTTTAAGCCATTCTTTAATATTATGAGGATTTTGCCTAAGTAATGCATCTGATAACAAAAATGGTCTCCTCTCTATGAGATTTGTCAATCTGAAGAATTTTACATTTAATTCAAGATTCATTTTAGCCTCAATATTCATTTCATCTAAGGCATTTCTATTAAATTCTTTTCTTACCAGTGAAGACTCGGAATTATGGATACCTAATTGAGAAAAAGATGTATCGATTAATTTTTCCAACTGGCTGTCATATTCATCTTCGTCATCTTCATTTTCATTACTAATTTTAATTATTGTGGAAACCATTTCTTCTTCGAATTTTAAATAGGAGTTAAAAACTATACTGAAATCTCTTGCTGTTGAAACCTTTGATAGAGCTTCCTCAAAGACATCTCTAGCTTTCTCAAATAATCCTTGTTTAATGTAATAATTACAGAGCGCTACCCATAGTCTTCCTACTTCATCAGTGTATTTGTTTAGTCCATGTCTTATAATTGATTCACAATCAAATTCTTTTACCTTATCAGTTTGCTTGGTAATGATTTCGCAGAGCATTATCCAATAATCGAATTTACTTTTTCCTTTTCTCGAATGAAACAGGTCATCATCTAATAATGAGATGATATTAAGCATGGCATCTTTATGTCTCCCATTAGACAGTAAAAAATAAACAAAATCTTCTCTTGCATCTGGATTAAATTTTAAATATCTTTTATAGACACATATTGCAGTTTGTGTTATCGGTAAATTTGTCACCCAATCGATGTAAACATCCCAAATTTTTTCGTGTTGAGTCACAGGCAAACTCATTAAAGCTCTGTCGAATGTTTTACGTGTCTGTGTTATTAATCTTTGTTCAATTAAAAACTGACAGTAATCTAACCATATTCTCGGCATTTTGTTCATGTATATTAAAGCTCTTTCATGTAAATTGTTAATAACTTCGTAGCGTTTGTCATCTACCGACCATTGTGACACATATTCTCGAGCTTCTTTGAGATAATTAAACCACAATTTGTAGCTCCCAGGTAAAAATTTTAGAGCACTTTCGTATATTCTGATACGAATCTTTTTAAAATATAAACTAATATATTTACTGAATATGGTGCATCTGTTGAAATTACAATTGTGTTCCACCATGATCTGAAATTGAAAGGATTTTTGATGTTATCATACTAAAATGTATTAATAATTACACTAATATTACATTCATATATTCTTCAATACCATCAAAATGTAAAATATACTTTTCACTTTCAATTGCTTTTTTCTTTGTATTTTCTAATAAATTAATGGAACCATCTTCAATCATTTTAATTTAACTATAATAAAAAAATAATTTTTTACTTTTATTTTTTAAAATGCCTATTATTATAAAAATTTATTATCTTCGATTAAAATTTAAGAAGAGAATTTTAATTATTTCATAATTTTATAAATAATATTAAGTTTTGTTATTTATCCAGTTAAGAGAGAATCATGCATAATAATATAAATCTGGGAAATTTCCAGACTCTACTCCCGTCCCATGACTTGATCCAAGCGTGTATTTGAAATAGAATTCAACTCCTTTTTCTCCTTCGGTTGTTGCCTTTCCTCCGCTTCCGTAATAAAGATAACAATAATTAGTACAAATGAGTTGGATGGTATACTCAATATGAGGTTTAATATTAACAGATTTTTTAAAGTGAATTTGAGTAATACAATTGTTTTGTTCAGGTGCTGGAGGAATTTCAACAGGCTCATCATATAAGATAGCTCCCATGCTAGAGACACTTCCCTCAAAAATTTTTATAGTTCCGTTTTGAGTTTTACCCTCGTGTGATCCATACAATCCAAGTCCAGCCAATTTCATTTTTTTATTTACGCTAAAACTGACACCGTCAGTATTATAAGTATACCACCAATTATATGTAGTAGAGAATCTGCTTATTTTGCATTGTGTCATCTTTAAACCACATAGTAAAATTTTTGAATTCGGTTTCAAATCGATTTGGTCAAAGGAAAATTCATCTTTTAGTTCTGTACCATTGTGAATAAGAATATAATTTGAAGTAGTGACATCAACAATTTTTAATTCTTCTATTATTTTCTTTAAATTTTCAATACTTCCATTGGCAGGGATTAATACTCTGTACCAATTTGTATAGTCTTTTTCTAGGATTCTTATGTATATAGGAAATTCGGAAAATATTTGAGATTCTTCGAAATCATCTTCCTGATCATCTTTCAAAAATTTGACTGTTGCAATCTTATTATCTAATTTTATTAATCTGCCTATTCCTTTAGGTGACATGACGAGAGAACCCATTTTCAATATTTTTTTCCCATTCCCTTCAATCAAAACTTTTAATTTTGAGTCATTCTCAACTTTAGAGGGAAATTCGGAATTTAAATTGAAAAATAACCTCCAATTGCCATCACTTGTTTGCTTCCATATAGATTGTGTGATCGGGTTGTCTATCATTTTCTCCATTAAATATTATTAGCAATTTCAATTATTTTAAAAATATTTTAATTTTAAATTTTTAAAAATATTTTAAATTTCTTGTGTAAGTTTTATTTTAACGCCTTCACATACCAAGTTAAATCCTACGGGAACTTGAGGTGTCTCAATGAATTTGCCTTTATGAATTAAACTCCATAATCCAGTATCTGCATTAGGATTATTTTGATAATCAATCAAAACTTTTAAGGAATCATCCATTACAAGTTGAACTAATTTTTTTGTTATTTCCTAAAGTATTATTAAATAAATTTTTACCGTCGAATATTCCATACATGGAGAAGCATTTATTTCTATTAACCACACATCAAAATTACTATCAACCATCAAATCATAGCCATATATTTCATGTGAGTTTTTTCTATTTTTAATTACATCCTGAACAGATTCAAGAGAATAAATAATAATATCTTTCATTTTCGGCCTAATTACTTCAGTATATATGTCTCGCTCGTATGTTTCATTTAAATAATTTCTAAAATCTCCGATATACCACATATTCTCGGGGATGGTAGAATTATCAAATTTATTACTTTTACAAGCAATTGCGTTGTTGGTTAAATGAGAAAACAAATTTTTTATATTGTTAAGGTCAAAATCTTCTGCTCCAAATCTCATGTATGGTTCTTCATATATCCATATAGTCAATGGATTAAAGCTAGAAACTAGCACCCATTGTCTGATATCAAATTTTCTGTTATGTATAATCAAAGAGTTCTCAATATATTTTTGAACTACGAACTGATTTAAACCGTGCTTAAATTGCTTGAATATCTCAGATAAGGTGTCTAAGCATTTTATACCCCTTCCACGAGACAATCCTGAGGGTTTCATTATCCAGACATTTCTTGACCCGTTCAAATCATATTGAGGATTTTTTTCCTTTAATTTGTCTAAAATACTTTTGACTTCATCTTTATATTTAGGATCATTAGTAACAGGATCATTACTTTTATTCATTTTCTTTAATTTACTTTTCATACTATTTGGGTCTGGTTTAAAATATGAAATTATCTTAGGTACATTGTAGTTCTGACTAAATTTACGATTAACGATTTTATTTGAAGAAGATTTAGAACGTTTAAAGGTTGTGTTAGATTCGTTTTCAGCTTTCATTTTGAGATCTGTTTCATTTTCATTTACTAAAATCAAATCTCCTTCACAAATTATTTCCCATTCCTTATTACTAATTAATTGAGAATCTATCTAAAATTTAAGTGATATTATATTTTGAAATTTACTTGGATATTGTCTAAATCATCATCGATATCTACAAACTTTCTGTGGAAAATTTCAATACATGATCTTAAAATTTTTTCATCAATATTTCTAATATCATAATAATAATCCTTCAAAATAGATTCGGCTTTTGTAATTTTGAAATCTTCAACAAAATCTTCGAAGTCGTTCATTTCTGAAACATCGTAACATCTTGGAAAGAATGTATCAATGTTAATATCCCGAACCCATTTTAAATTTCTTAGATTATAGCATAATCTGACCTTCCTTGTAATTTCACCACTATTTTCGAAATGATTTAATACTTGAAATTTTTCTACTTTGTCGTGGTCTATATTTTTAGAAGATAAGGAACATTTGAAATCAAATAATAAGCTGTCTTGATCAAGGTTCTCATGCCAGCCCCTGTTCAGTAAGGCTTTACGCATATCTGGATAACCTATGAAACAAATAAAAACTTTAATATCTTTGTCAATTTTATTTCTCTTTTTCCACTCTTCCAAATTTCCACATGCTTTTAAACTGTTTATTTGCTTTTCTCGGGCTAAAATTGTTTCCTTTTTCGTCGAATTTTTCTTCTTAATAGTTTCTTTCTTTAATATTTCATCGTTAACTTTTTCAGCTTTTTCCCCCTCTTCAATTTTATTTTCTAAATTGAAATTAAAAGGAAGCCCTTTTGGTTTAGTTTTTCCTGTTACATTTTTCATAATATTTGTGGTTAAATTTCTTTTGATGAATATATAATTTTTGGAATTTTCCACTTGTTTATTCTGGTTATTTGAAGTTTCTGTTTTAAAGGCTTGTTTTTCATTTTTAATAGACTTGTGTGCCTCAGAAAATATCGGAGGTAAATTATTTTTAATTTGTTTAATCTTTGCTTTTTCTTCAATTATAGCCAGACTATCTTTATTTTTTGCCACTTTTTTGTTTGTGCCTTCGGAGAAGAAATTATCAGAGATATTATTTTCTTTAGATCCCCGGATAACATTTGCAGTTAAATCTTTATTTTTAAGATTGTTTTCATTTTTTGTGTTTAGAATTGGTGGTGTATTGATACTGACTTGTCTTGCTTCTTCATTGACTTTTAAAAGGGTTTCCATTCAATTTAATTATTTGTTTTATTAAAATTAATTATGGAATCTTCAATTTCAGAGGATAAAATTAGAAAAAACCCTATGACCCTTTTAGATAAATATAACTGTAAGATATATTACTATGAAACTCTTGATTGTGCTAAAAAAATTTCAGATAATCCAAAATTATGTGATGAGCTTATAAAAACATTAGGGGAATGTGTTTATAAAGGAATGTTAAAAGAGGAAAAGAAGGAGTTAATAAAATAATTGTGATTTATATTATCTACATTAAAATTTTAATATAAAATTCAAACAAGATTATAACATATTACCTAAATATTATATTATCATATTAATTTACATAAAATGTTTTAAAATAAATATATAAAGAGAATAAATTGAAAATTCTAGAATTAATTTATTATTAAACAATGTCAGCTCAAGAGTGGAAAGAAAAAGGAAACAACTTCCTAAAAAATAAAAACTATGACGAAGCTTTAAGATGCTACACTGAAGCTATCAAAGCCGATCCTAACGATCACGTTCACTACTCAAATAGATCAGCTTGCTATTTTAACATGCAAAATTACAAATCAGCTCTTGAAGACGGAATAGAGTGCGTTAAGAGAAAACCTGACTGGAGCAAGGGTTATTTAAGAAAAGGGATGGCAGAATCGAAATTAGAGATGTTCGAAGAAGCCTTAGAAACATATAAGAAGGGGCTTCAATTAGAACCAAATAATGCCCAACTTAAGGAAGGCTTGAAGGAGATAGAAGATAGTTTAAAAAATCCTTTTGCCAAGAATTATAGCAAACTATTTACTGATCCTAAAACTTCAAAATATATGACCGACCCTCAATTCAAAAATCTCTTAGATTATGCCATGAAAGATCAAAAAGTTTTAATGCAACTTATTCAAACTGATCCCAGATTCATGGATGTCTTTGGAGTTTTAACTGGTATCGATCTAACTTCCTTAAATGAAGAAGCTGCAAAATCGAAAAAAAAGAAAGATGAAGATGAGAAGGAAAGAAAAATTAGGGAAGAAGAAGAGAGAAAAAAAGCCGAAGAAGAAAAAAAGAAAAGAGAAGAACAAGAAAGAATAAACCACATGTCTTCAGAAGAAAAAGAAGAAGAAGCTAAAAAGAGAAAATCTGAAGAAATTAAACTTCTTGGAAATGAGCAGTTTAAAAAAGGAAATTGGCAAGAAGCTGTTAAATTGTATTCACAAGCAATTGAAATTTATCCTAAAGAATTAAGCTTTTATTTAAACCGTTCAGGGGCTTATCATAATTTAAAAGAATATGATTTAGTTATTCAAGATTGTAACTATGTTTTAGAAAATACATTCGATTTTCAAAAGAGATCAAGAGCATATGGAAAAATTGCTTACGCATATCAAGAGAAACAAGATTTAGATAAAGCAATAGAATTCTTTGAAAAATCCTTGCTTGAAAACTCAGATCAGAGAATTAAGGATGCTTTAAAAGAAACTCAAAATTTGAAAAAGAAAATCGAAGCTGAAAGATACCTCAACCCAGAGCTTGCAGAGGAACACAACAATAAAGCTAATGACTTATACAAGGCAGGAAAATATCCAGATGCTTTAAAAGAATATAATGAAACAATAAGAAGAAACCCAGCCAATCCTAAATACTACACAAATCGTGCTGCATGCTTCATGAAACTTATGGAATTCCCTAGTGCTGCAAAAGATTGTGAAAAAGCTTTGGAACTCGATGGCAAATTTTTGAAAGCTCATCAAAGAAAAGCTACTTGCCAAATGATGATGAAGGAGTATCATAAGGCAATTGAAACCTATGAAAAAGGATCAAAGCTGTTTCCTGAAGACAAAGAATTGAAAGATGGATATCAAAAAGTATTTGCTTTGATAAATAGCAGCTCACCAGAAGAAGATGAAGAAAGAGTCAAACATGCTTATGCTGATCCTGAAATCCAAAGATTAGTTCAAGATCCTAGAATTCAACAATTTTTCAAGGATTTGAAAGAACATCCTAAAGTAGCTAATGATGCAATTATGAAAGATGAATTCATAGCAGGTGCTTTTAAAAAATTAGTCGCAGCAGGAATTATAAAAACTAAATAAATATTTTAGTTTAGATTTTCTTTAAAAGAATAATAAATTAATATATAAGATATTTCTTAACAAATTTATTAAAGTAAATTAAAAATATTTTAATTAGACCTAAAATAATTTATTTATTTTGAATTACTTTATAGATATTAAAAATCACTTGTAATTAATATAAAAAATGTTTGAATTTGTTGATAACATGATGTGTTTTCTATATGGTAGTATGGCATGCCTCGGTGTATTTTTGATAACTTGGTTTATAAGTGTGTTAATTAAAAACACTGGTATAGTTGATATTATTTGGGGTTTAGGTTTCGCCATTCAAGCATTAGTTTTTTATTTAACTTCAAAATTTCAAGAAAATTTTTTATGGTACAGAGCTTTATTTGTTGCTTTAGTAGTCGTTCATGGCTTACGATTGTCTATATATATTTTAATAAGAGCAATTGGAAAGCCAGAAGATAAAAGATACACAGAGTTATTCAGAAACAAATACGGAGGAAATTTTTGGTGGATTAGTTTATTCACAGTCTTCCTCTTTCAACTGATAATAAATTTGATAATAGGATTCCCTATATTTGCCTTTGCCTGTTCAAAAAGGATGACTATTGAAAATATCTCATATGGAATAGGAATGGGAATCATGTTTTTCGGTACTGTTTATGAAACCATAGCTGATTTACAATTGTATTTCTTCAAAAAAAATCCCGAAAATAAAGGAAAAGTCTTGAATAGAGGATTGTGGTTTTACTCAAGACATCCAAATTACTTCGGCGAAGGTGTCTTCTGGATCGGTTTATATATTGTTAATATTAGTGCTGGAGAATATTTTACAGCGTTTTCTCCTGTAATTATGATTATTTTCCTATTATTTGTAAGTGGAGTTTCAATTAACGAGCAATTTATGAAAAAAAACTATTCTGATGAATATAAACATTATATTCTGTCAACATCAAGCTACATTCCATGGTGTAAAAAAGAAGTCACTAATCTTGATCATGATTATGAAGAAAAGGCATAATTAGTTTTAGTCGTTTATTTTAATTTTCTAAATTTTTATAAATGTTAATAAATCTTTTAAATTATTTTTTAAAAATCAATACTTACAAAATAAACAATATAAATTTCATTAAGGATTCATTATATTTTCATTAGTTTGTATGTATTATGAAAAAATTATTTTCTATTAAAATTATCGATCAATGAAAAAAAACAATCTCAGAATAACTACATTTATTATTTTTGTTTTAAATTTTGTAGCGAATTCTTTCTATTTTCTATCCGATCCATCAGAAAGCTTGATACATTTGAAAAATTCAAATAAAACATCTCAATTCTCATTGCACTCATATTCTGAAAAAGTGATTGGCTCAGGTTTTGAGTTCGAAGAACACAAAGTTCTTACAAAAGATGGATACATTCTATCAGCCTGGCGTATTCCAAGAAAAATAGGCGAGAAATATTCAGAACAAAGGCCTCCAGTTATACTTCAACATGGAGTGATAGACGATTCGTGGACTTGGTTTGCCTTGGCTGCAGAGGATTGTCTTCCTATTATGTTGGCGAAAGAAGGTTATGATGTTTGGCTAACAAATTCTCGAGGAAATATCTTCAGTAGAGATCACATAAATCCAGATTACGATTCCTCCTCTTTTCGTTCGAAATACTGGAATTTCACATTTCATGAAATGGCGATGTATGATCTACCTGCCTTCACTGTTTATATAAAAAATCACACACTCCACGATAAATTAAGATATGTTGGTCATTCACAAGGAACTTTCCAATTTTTTCTCTCATATCTTCTTAACCCTGAATTTATAGAAAACAATTTTGAAAAATATGCTACTTTAGGAACAGTTGTCACAATATTTAACATAGTATTTATTAGCATTTTTATATTTAATAGGAATCTGAACTAGTGAGCTATTTATCGAAGTTGAAAATTTTAAATTTAATAGAAAGATTTCACTTTGAAAATTTTCTCGAAATCGGCACTTCCTTTAGCAAATATATTCATTATTTTTGTTCTAAATATGTTTTTGTATGCAAATTCCTTATAAATTCTATAATTGAAATTAAAGTAACAAACAGAGTGGATTATAAAAAAATTGATGATGTATTTTACTACGAACCAGGGGGTACCTCAACCAAAAATCTTGTTCATTGGATACAAACCTATCAAAAAAAAGAACTTGCTCTATTTGATTATGGGAAACTGAATATGAAGTATTACGGACAACCACACCCTCCTAAATATGATGTGAACAATTTTAAAAAATGGAAACTTAAAACACTTTTGACTATTTCAGACTCAGATCCATTTTCAAGTGAAAAAGACATTAAATTTTTCCTTGATGCTATAGAACGTAAAACAGAATTTATTCAAATAAAAAATTTGAAAAATTACAATCACTTAGATTATCTTTGGAGTTCTGATGCAAAGGAGGACATATACTATGATATAATCAAATTTTTGAAAGAATAATTTATGCATTATATAATATTTTTACACACAAAACAATTAAAATTAAAAACCGTATTTTTGTATACATAAATATAAAAAATTATCAATTTAGTTTTCGATATAAAAAATCTTTCTCTAATGTAAAATTATTCGCTTTAGTAGAGGGAATTAAATGGTTGTATTTCTTTAAGGTTTTATCTTGATTTTTAATATTGATAATACTAACTGGAGAATAAAATTTATATCGTGTAGTCGTAAATTCTAGTAGAGGATTTATTTTCGAGGAGTTTTTTATTGAATTAAAATACAAGGAATTGATTTTTAAATTTTTCCTTGATGCTATAGAACGTAAAACAGAATTTAT
>Ga0169931_10010808_pt1 | contig 12960 bp, 10 predicted proteins | sample Kivu_15m_20L_FD_129675 | JGI IMG/M metagenome (GOLD analysis project Ga0169931, IMG submission 129675) | Freshwater microbial communities from Lake Kivu, Western Province, Rwanda to study Microbial Dark Matter (Phase II) - Kivu_15m_20L... | ecosystem: Environmental > Aquatic > Freshwater > Lake...
AGTGTCTGCCTTCCCGGAGTGTTGGACGCAGAGCAGCGCGCGCGAGTCGCGCGGCTCGCCGCGAAGCTGCGGGCCAGCGGTCCGCTCGGACGGGGCTCCGATCCGAGGCCGCGACACCCGCGTGCGCGGAATGCCGGTGACTCGCTCCGACGTCGATCGGGTCGGAGACGCGGCGCCCCAGGCTCGCGCGCTCGTCCAGCCGCGGCGGCGTGCTTCGGACACGCCCGGCGGTACGGTCCGTCGACCTCCCGCGGGTAGGATCCAGAGGTGCCCGGCCAAGACGACACGCACGTCACGAACGAGCCCTGGATCGCCGTCGAACAGACCTTGCGCGCGGGGCTCCAGCACGTATTCCACGCCCTCGCCGGACGCACGGCGCTCCCGGAGGCAGCGTTGCGGCGGCGCTCCTCGCTCAACGCTTGGAGCGCGCTGGAGACCCTCGAGCACGTCGCCCTCACGGACCGGTACCTCTTGCTGCTGGCGAGCAAGATCGCGGAGCGGGCGCTGGCGCGCGCGACGCGGGGCGAGCGCTGGCCGGTCCACGGGCCGCGCCTCGAGCACTTGCAGCACCTCGCGGGCCGGGGCCTCGAGTGGTCGGCGCCCGCGCACATGATCCCGAGCGGGAACTGGAGCCCCGCGGAGGTGGGGGCGCAGCTCACCGAGGACCTCCGGAGCGCCCTCGGGCTCTTGGACGCGGCGCCCGGCGGCGTCGGGACGTTGCACCGGATCCGGATGTCGGTCGTCGGGGGCGACGACGACCGGCTGGACCTCTACCAGTACCTCGAGGTCGTGCGGCTGCACGCGCTGCGGCACCTGGCCCAGGTCGACCGAGCGCTCGCCGCAGCCGCGCGAGGCTGAGGCGCGCCGAGCGGGCCGCCGACGCTTCGACCGACCTGCCGACCTGCGCGGAGAAAGACGGCGCCGCAACGCCCCGGCGCCGGGCGTGCCGGAGTTCGGCTCACCTGGGTCGCTCGACGCGCAGAACCGCGGCCTCAGCGCGCCTCGATGGCGCGGATCGTGTCCTCGACCTGGTGCGCGAGCGCCCCCTGGAGCAAGCCGATCGCGAGGAGTTCGCGGAGGCCCGCAGCGTGCACCGGCCCCCCGTGCCGAGCGAGCAGCCGTAGGGCGTCGGTACGTGAGCTCTGCGCGCCGCGCCCCTCGAACAAAGCCAGCGCCGCGTCCGCGACGAGCTTCGACTCTCCGTCGCTCACGCCTTGCCCGAGGCCCCACAGCGCGCGACCAGAGTTGTTGTGGTCCGGGTCTGCGAGGGCTTCGACCAAGCGCTCGACGACGGCACGCGACTTGTTCTGCAACGTACTGAGCCCGAAGTAGATCGCGTCATGGCGGGTCGTCGCGTCGCGCTCCAGCTCGAGCATGCGGCTCTGCACCTCATCCGACGCCGTTGCTCCCCAGAGCCCAGTCAGGGCGCTACGCACGTTACTTGATTCGGCGGAGCGCAGCAGCAAGAGCGCAGCGTCAGCGGCCGGCCCTTCGATACGGCGGTCGAAGAACGACATGAGGAGGTGGGTCCCGGACTGCGCCAGAGGGGGCGAGGGGGCGCGCAGCGCCGCGAGCAAGAAACCGCGGTCCTCGTCACGGACGCCGATGCGGTGGAGGCAGTAGAGCGCGCACACTTGGGCATCGCCCGCCTCACTGCGACAGAGGTCGGCTACGACCTCGCGAAGCGGCGACCGATCGAACTCCACATCGTGGGCCTGATTCAGCGCCAGGAGCGCCGCGTAGCGCAGTCCGCGGTCGGGGCTCGCCAGCGCCGCGCGGACCTCCGCGACGGCGGCGTCTCGCTTCGCGCGGTCCCGCAGTTGGTGCAGGTCAGCCACCCAGCTTCGGGACACGACCTGCGCCGCGCGCGCCTCCGCTTCAAACTCGTGGCTCCGCGCTTCGGCAGTACGGCGCTGTTCTTCCTTGCGCTCCTCGGGCTGCAGCGGCCACGGGCTCGCGAGCGCGAGCGGCTCTGCCGCGCCCACACCCGTGTCACGGAGCGGCGACGCAGCAGGGAGCGCGAAGCCGTCGCCGAGGAAGACAATGTCCTCTGCGCGGTTACCGCCAGTCCCGGAGGGATCCGCGGCGCCCTCTTGTTGCGGCAGCCCAGCGACTCGAACCACGACCCGCGAGAAGACGTTCTCACGGAGGTCGAGCACGCCGGTGGACTTCGTGCCTGGGCCGTCCCCCGAGACAGCCCCGAGCGCGATGGCTTGCTTCAGGTCATGGAACAAGTTGCGTGTGACGGTTGGCCGCGAACCGCCCAGGACCTCGAGGCCGGAGCGTGCGTCCGCGACGAAGGTATTGCCCTCGATCCGGTCCTGGTTCTGGTACCAGCAGCTCATACCGGTCATCCCGTTGCGCAGGAACAGGTTGCCCCGGACCTCTGCGTGAGTCTCGCCCGATGCATAGATGCCCGAGCGCGCGTTGCCGTGAATGGTGTTGCCGAGCACCTTCGGCGCGCTGTCGTCGTAGCGGATGCCGTGCCACGCCGAGCCGGAGATACGGCAGCGTTCGATCGTCGTCCCCGCATTGCCGCGGACCGTGATCCCGCGGTGGTGACAGTTGCGCACCTCGCACTCGGAGACGAGGACCTTGGGCTCAGGGCCCGATATCGCGATCCCCGTGGCGTCCGCACCGCCGACGAGGGACCGTCGCAGCGTAACGTCCGACGCCCCCGTGATGGTCGCGCCGCTCGCTGGGGAGCCGAGGAGGGCGCAATCCTCGATGACGACGCGCGCAGCCTGGGTCATGAGGATCGCGCCCGGCTCGACGACGCCCTCCCGGGACTCACCGGGCATCGCGAAAGCGAGGCCACGCAGTGTGACACCTGCGACGCCGTCGATCTGCACGACGGGTCGCGGGATCCGCGCGCGGCGGAACGTCTCGGTGAGAGCGTCCCGTTGGTCATCCGTAGCGGCCGCCGCGATGGCCTCGCTCTGCGCCCGGAGCGTCGCGGGGTCGAGGACGACCCGCTCGTATGGCAGCGTGACCCGCGTCGTGGCCCACCCGTCACCGACGAGGGTCACGGGCTTCGTGATCGCGAGGTGCTCGGCATAGACACCAGCGGTGATTCGGACCGTTGCGCCCTCGGGCGCCGCCTCGAGCGCGGCCTGGATCGATCGGAAGGGCGCGGTGCCGTCTGCGGCCACACAGAGCTCGTCACCGTGCTTCCCGAGCGCTCCTGCCACCGTGGACGTCCCCGGTGTTGGAGGCGGCGTCCCTGGCGCGGGACGCGTGAGTGCAAAGCCGCTGAGGAGTGTCGCGCCAGCGAGCAGCGCGAGAGCTCGGTTCGGGCGCGCACGGCCGGCGATGGAGGCCAAGTGGTGCGCGATGGCAGTGGGCGCAGGCCAGCCAGCGAGTACGTGGGCGGGCATATCGACTTCTTGGTGAGGGGACGGGGCGGCGAACCGACGGTACCGTACAGGGCCTGAGTCAGCCAGACGTTACAGCATGCGGGCCGCTTTCTTCGCTGCGAGCCCTCACACGGCTCGGTTCATCGGACAGCGCACTGCGTCGTGCTCTTCGCAGCGCGTGCGCGACCTCCCATCCGTCATTGCAAGCCGGAGCAGAGCCACCGGATAGCAAGTCGAGGAGAGCCCGCGCCGATCGCACGGTGACGGGACCAGGTGATCCAAAGCTCAGCCGAAAGTGCAGGCCATTCAGCCTAGGCGAGAGGGTCCGTACGCGACGCCGGGGCACGTGATCGCGGCACGCAGCTTGCGCTCGACGCGGGCCAGCAGTGCCCAGCCGCCCCCGTGTGGGCGTCGGCGCAGCGCGCGAACATGGCTTCGAGGTGCTCGCGCAGCGCACAGGGCACAACGCTGCGCGACGGAGCGCGCCGCGCGAGGTCGGTCGTGATGAGCGCGGCGGCGCCCGCGGCGCGCAGACGGCGGCCGACCGACGGGCGGCTCGTCAACTCCAACCCGACCGATACCGCGGGCGGGCCGTGTCATCGGTTCGCGTCGTGACAACGCGCGGCTCTCGTGGTGTTCGCGCGGACGCGGCTGGCTCCAAGCAGAGGCCGCGACCCCCGCGTGCGCCGAATGCCGGTGACCCGCGCCCAGTGCCGGAAGTAGCGGGCGCCGTGGACGGCGTCGCGACCGTGGCGGTGGCGCTCGCGGCCCAGGGCGCCCGCCTCGCGTGTGGCGCGCTCGACGGTCGTGTCCTGATCTGCCGGATGGAGTGAGCTCGCCGGCCATGGTTCGCCGCGCTTCACGCGGAGCCCGTGGCTCCGCGCCAAGCGCGACGGCAATGGCATACCCCTGGCGACAGTCAGGGAGCGGCGGCGCGGGCCGGAGCGACCTGTGGAGGACTGGTGGCCGCCGGTCGGAGCAGCGAAGCGATGGAGCGCAACTCCGACGGCCGGATCCGCTGGCTCACTGGCCTCCCTCGGCGAGCTCCCGCTCGCGCGCCTCGATCAAAGCGCGGATGCGGGCGAGGTCGCCGGGTGCGACCTCGTGGGTCGAGAGGAGCTGGGCGACGAGGCCAGGCAGGTCGCCTTGGAACACACGCTCGGTGACCTCGACGAGCTGCTCGCGGGCGAGGTTTGTTTCGTCGACGGTCGCGCGGTAGACGTGGGCCCGGCCGCGCTCGGTGTGGGTCACCAATCCGCGCGCCTCCAAGCGGCGCAGCAGCGTCGCGACGGTGGTCGGTGCGAGGGTCCGGTGTGCAGCGAGCGCGCCCAGCACGTCGCTGCTCGTCGCCTCACCGAGCTGCCAGAGCGCGCGCAGCACGTCGAGCTGCAAGGGCGTGACCTGCGGGTTCGGCGCGGGGGTCACGGGGCATCCTCCACGACGGCGATCGATTCGACTCCGCGCTCTCGAGCGGCGCGCATGACCTGCGCCACACGGCCCACCGTCACCCCGGCGCCGACCCGCAGGGTGAGCGCGCGGTCCTTGGCGCGGAGCGCGCCGATGACCGCCTCGTCGCTGCCCTCGGCCGTGAGCCGGCAAACGGCGGCGCCCTTCACGGGGCGCACGCACCACAGGGGCGGCTCGACCGTCGAGTTCGTGACGAAGCCGACACGCCGCGCACCGATCTCGGCGAGGTGGCTCAGCGCCAGGGTCTTCACGACACACGAAGCGGCGCCCTCGTCGACGAGGTGCCACACGAGCTCGGTACCGGGTGAGGAGCCCGTCGCCTGCGCGAGCCAGGTTTCGTGGAGCTCGACAAACTCGGGAAGCCAGCGTTCGCTCATGGCGACGAAACCACCCCCGAGGCCCTTCGCCGTTCCGGCGAGGAGGTACAGGTCGACGCGTCCATCGCCAGCGATCTGGACGTCGGCGATGCCACGCGCGCCGTGCCGGAGGACCTGCGTGAGCACGCTCTCTCGCAACGGCGCGGGGAGCTCCGTGCCAATCCGATCGATTTCCACGTCGATGTAGGTGAACCCGGCGTCGATCACAGCCCAGAGCGCCCGGTTGTTCGAAGCGATCGAGAGGTCCCGGTCAGGCACGATCTGAATCCGGGCGTTGGGCTCCCGCTTGTAGAGCGCGCGCAACGAGGTGCGCAACTCGGGCTCGTCGAGGTCGCGCGCGTCATCGATGGAGTACCGCGCCTGCTCGACGTCGATCCCAACGACGCACCAAGGCCCTGGCACCCAAGCCTCGTCCGAGTCGTCCGCGCTGAGCATCACTGCGGTGGCGCCATCCGTCGGCTGCGCGCCTTGAGTCTCCGCGATCTCCTCGGCCTCGGCTGGGCGCGGCCCGACCCCGACACAACCGAGCGCCGCCGCGAGCGCCGCGACACCGACCGCCGCGCCGGCGACCGTGCGCCGCCGCGCCGGCGCCGGGGGCGCGAGCACGCCCTCGACCCGCACCAAGAGCGCCGAGCGTGTGGTCGTCGCGGCGGGCACGAGCAGCGCCGGCCGGCACGTCCCCTGGGACCAGGCCGCGACCCGCTCGAGCCCGCGGACGAGCGGCAAGGCGCCGACGCGCCGCGCCGCGGCGAGGTCGCACACCCGCTCGACGTCGGCGCGCCAGCGCCGCGCGACCAGCGCGACGAGGGGCTGGGCCCAAGCGAGGCGCACGAGCAGCTCGACACCCAGCATCCAGGCGGGATCGCGGCGCGCGATGTGAGCCTGCTCGTGGGCGAGGACGGCCGCGAGCTCGTCGCGCTCGAGCTCCGCGAGCGCCCGAGCGGGGAGGCACACTTCGTCGCGCCCGACGACGACCGGGGTCGCCAGCCCGCCGAGGACGCTGAGCCCCTCCGCCACGTGCCGCCGCGCACCGAGCCCGCGCCGCCAACGCCGGAGGTCCCGGAGGAGGCCGAGCACGAGCAGGGCGCCGACGCCGACCCAGACACCGGCGAGCGCGCGGGCTGCGGCGGGCGAGGTCAGGGCCGAAGCCAGCCCGCTCCACCGCCCCGCGGCGCGGTCGACCTCACCCAGAGCCGACGGCGCCGTGGGCGGGGGCACCGGGAGCAGCTCAGCCGCTTCGAACTCCGGGGCCAGCGCGACCGTGGAGGGACTCCAGCGCTCTGACACCGGGTCCCCGGCTGGCGCCGCGCGCACCGCGCGGGCGACCGTCGTCGTGAAGAGCGGAAGGACGAGCGTGGCGCGCCAGAGGCGCTCACGCAGCACAGGGTCGGAGAGGCGCTGGACGGCGAGCGATGCCACGAGCCCGGCAGCGCAGGTGTGGAGCCAGTAGGTGCCGAGCCAGGCCGTGAGGGTGAATTCCATGGGGCGGGGTGCTCCGTAGGGGAGGGGTAATCACTACATATGTAGTACTACACATGTCGTGCCCGGTAACCGCACCGGCCGGAAATCCCCCCGAGAACCGCGGAGGTCTGATTTCCGGACGCCACTGCGGATGGAACCGCTGCGGGGTCCCCGGGGCGCTAGCGCGCCGCCCGAGCGCTCCCACGGCTCCCCCGTGACCACGCTCACCCCTGCGGCCGGGCCCGGGAGCCGCGCCGCTCCTCCTTGCGGGGCGACTCTGGCTTCCGCGGCGTCTCGCGGCGGCGCCCACCGAACCCACCCTGGGCGCGCGCCGCGGGCGCCCCGTCCCGACGCCCCTCGGGACCGGTGCCCTCCTTGTGTGCGTCGTTCCCACGCGCTGCCTCCGACCGCTTCGCGCGCTGCTCTTCGATCGAGCGGAGCTTCATCTTCGGCGCCTCGATGCGGGAACGTACCGCAGTAGGAACGTCGCTTCCAGGGCATGCCCTAGTCGCGACGCCCCCCGCGCAGATCCCAGCCAGCGGAACTACCGCACTGGGCTCCTACCTTGGGTGATGGCGTGGAAGCGCTGGGTTGACCAGCGAGTTCCCGCACTCGACGGAGGCGATGTGGCCAGGCATACCAGGCGCTGGGTCCGGTCCTTGGGCGCTTCCGTCGAGTTCCCCTTGGTCGAGCGCCTTCCCTCCACACCCTCCGCGGAGCGGGCCGTGGCACGCTCATTGTTCGGACGCTTCTCCGGTGTTACGCGCTCGTCTGACTTCTCACCGCACGCGGTGCCAGGCACGTTCCTCCATGTTCGCATCACCGCGACCGTGGAGGAACGTGCCTGGCACCGTACTCAGTGCCGGAAGTGGCGGGCGCCGGTGAACGCCATCGGGACGCCGCGGCGGTCGCATGCGGCGATCACGTCGTCGTCGCGCACGGAGCCGCCGGGTTGCACGATGGCGCTGACGCCCGCGTCGATCGCGGCCTCGACCCCGTCGGGGAAGGGGAAGAATGCGTCGGAGGCGAGGGCCGCGCCTTGGGCGCGGTCGCCGGCTTTGTGCGCCGCGATGCGGACCGAGTCGACGCGGCTCATCTGACCTGCGCCGACACCGACGACGGTGCGGCCTTGGGTCAGCACGATCGCGTTCGACTTGACGTGTTTGGCGATCCGGTTGGCAAAAGCCAGCTCGGCGGCCTGTGCGGGGCTGAGCGTTTTCTTGGTGACGGCTTTGAAGCTGCTCTCGGCTTCGATCGCCAGGTCGCGCTCCTGCAGCAGGAAGCCGCCCACGAGCTTCTTCACCTCGAGGTCGCGCGGATCGCGGCCAGCGCCGTCGAAGTTGCCGCAGGCCATGAGGCGCACGCTCTTCCCCCACCGCGGCTTCTTCGTGAGGAGCTCGAACGCGTCTTCGTCGAAGGACGGGGCGATGATCGCCTCGACGAAGCGGTTGCCGTCGACGAGGAACGACGCCGAAGCGAGGTCGAGCGGCCGCGTGAACGCGAGGACCGAGCCGAAGGCGCTGATCGGATCACCCGACCATGCACGCTCGAGAGCCGTGCCGATGGAGTCCGCCGCTGCGGCTCCGCACGCATTGGTGTGTTTGATGACACACACGAAGGGCTCGCTGAACTCCTTCGCGAGCGCGTGCGCGGCGTCGATGTCGACCAGGTTGTTGTACGAGAGCGACTTCCCGTTGAGGACCTCAGCGTGCGCCGCGCACGGCTCATCGAGCGGCGTGCGGTAGAAGGCGGCGCGCTGGTGCGGGTTCTCGCCGTAGCGCAGGTCGAAGGCCTTGCGCCCCGCGAGGGTGAAGGTCTCTGGGAAGAGCGAGGCCTCCGCGTCCTTCGGGCGGTCCTGCTCCCAGAGCCAAGCCGAGATCGCGGCGTCGTAGCGCGCGGTCGCGGCAAACGCCTTCTGCGCCAACGCGCGGCGCAGCCCGTCCGAGAGCGCGCCGCCGTGGCGCTGCAGCTCGTCGAGCACGCGGCCGTAGTCGGCCGGATCGGTCACGACCCCGACGTAGCGATGGTTCTTCGCGGCGGAGCGCACCATGCTCGGGCCGCCGATGTCGATCTGCTCGATGGCCTCGTCGCGCTCGACGCCGGGCTTCGCGATGGTCGCTTCGAAGGGGTAGAGGTTCACGACGACGAGGTCGATCGCAGAGATCCCGTGCTCACGCAAGGCCGCAGCGTGCGCGGGGTGCTCCCGCAGCGCGAGGATTCCGCCGTGCACCTTCGGGTGCAGGGTCTTCACTCGCCCGTCCATCATCTCGGGCGAGCCTGTGTGCTCCGAGACCTCGGTCACCGGGATGCCCGCGGAGCGCAGCACCTTGTACGTGCCGCCGGTCGACAGGAGCTGGACGCCGAGCTGTGAGAGCTGGCGGGCGAAGCCCTCGAGGCCGGTCTTGTCCGAGACCGAGAGGAGGGCGCGCTGGACGCGCTGGTGCATGGGGTACTCCGCCCCACCCGGGGCAGAAGGGAGCCGCGGGCCGCGAAGTACCGTCCACCCGGACGGGTCGGAGGCCCTGGTGCGCAGAGCTTAATGGGTCACGCGCTGCGATGCCCTAGGGGCGTCAGCCAGAGGCGGTGGCGGTCGTTCTCCGCGATCAGGCCCGATTGCAGCAGGGGGACGACCAAGCGGCGCGCGGCGCGGCGGCCCATACGCGCGAGCCGCGCGAGCTCGGACAGCGTCGGCTCCCGGCGCTCGGCCAGGATCCGCAGGAGCCGCAGCGCGCGCGGATCGAGCACGGGGGCGGCGCGGCGCACCGGCCCGCGCTCGAGCGCGCGGACGGTGTGGGGCGCCGCGGGCCGCGTGGAGCTGCCGTCGCGCACGTACACCCGCAGCTCCCCTTCCTGCGTGAGCGCGGCGAAGGGGCGGGGCTCGGAGGCCTCGACGCGCAGCTCGATCAAGGTCCGTCCGCGCCAGGAGTGCCGGCGGAACTCGAGCCCGGGGAAGGGGCGCACGAGCTCCTCAGCGACGATGCGCAGGGTGAGCTCGACGAGGTGCGGGTCGCCGACCCCGACCGCCTCCCCCGAGTCGCGCACGCCGACCCAGAGGCTGCCGCCGCAGCCGTTGGCAAACGCGGCCAGCGTCTTGGCGACCCGCTCGGGCCGCGGCAAACGCTCCTTCCACTCGCACTCGGGCCCTTCGGGCTCGTAGGGGGTCGGGTCACTCACGTCCGCATACCATCGGGCGCTCTTATGGTCCCTGGGTCAAGGGGCCGCAGGTCCTGGATTGGGATTCCGCTGGGGTAGGCTGTCGGCATGGCTTTCCGCGCTGCCCCGGTCCTGTACACCCTCGTCCCGGCCCTGGTCCTCGCCGCCGGGCTGCACCTCTGGCTGCAGGGCGAGCTGCGCATCGACCCGCTCTGGACCTGGCTCCTCGCGGTGAACGTGGTGGCCCTGCCGGTGTGGGCCCTCGACAAGCTCTTCTCCAAGCGCTCCAGCGCGCCGCGGGTGCCCGAGCGAACGCTGCACCTCCTGTCGGTCGCGGGGGCGGCGCCCGCCGCGCTCGCGGCGATGAACGTGCTGCGTCACAAGACGAAGCACCGGCAGTTCTGGTGGATCCACATCGGGCTCCTCGTGCCGTGGGCCGCGGTCGCGTTCTTCTGGTTGTCGCGGCCCTGAGCGCTGGGCTTCAGGCCCGCGGCGCTCGTTTGGGGGCGGCTTTCTTCTGCGAAGCCGCCTTCTTCGTCGCAGCCTTCTTGGTGGCCGCCTTCTTCGTCGCGGCCTTCTTCGTCGCCACCTTCTTCTTCTTCTCGGCGGGCTGCCCGGCGCGGGCCGCTTTGCCGCTCGCGCCGAGCGACGCCTCGTACGCCGCGATGTAGTCGCTCACCTTCATCGCGCGGACCGCCTCACCGAGCACATCCAGCGCCGCATCCTCGAGCCGCTTGAAGCGCACACACGACTTGCCCATGTCGAGCTTCTTCCCCGTGGCCTTCCACGCGGCCTCGAAGGCCGCGACGCGCTCGGGCTGCATGTAGAGCGCCATCAAGTACACGGAATAGCTGTTCTTCTGCGCGGCGAGCGCCACGAACGGCAGCGGCTGGCGCGGGTCGCAGTGGTAACCCGCCGGGAACACGGCGTGCGGGATGTAGTACCCGATCATGCCGTACTGCATGCCCTCCTCGACCTTGGGGTCGAGGTTCGCGCGCAGGACCTTGCGCACCGCTTCGAGGACGGCGCGGCGGTCGGGGGGCAGGGAGTCGAGGTAGGCGCGAACGGTCTCAGCTGAGCTCTGCACGGGGCGCTCCGTTGACGGTAAAGTCGTGTAAGGGGGAATCCCAACTGGGCGGGTTCGGGTGGGATGGTATGCGGGGTGGGACGTTTCGTCTCGCCCGCTGCTCCCCCTGCTCCAAGACCATGCGTAGCTCCCTCTCCCTCCTCGCCATCGCCCTCGTGGCTACCGAAGTCGCCTCCGCTCAGATCGCGACGATGCCGCCGCACGTGAGCCAGTTCAACTTCACGACCCGCGGGTACTACTTCACCGCGCCCACGGACTTCGTGATCACGGGCGTCCAGGTCCTGATGCCCCCGGGGTCGGCCAACACGCTGCAGAACTCGCGATCGTGCGCTTCGACGGCGCCGTCCCGCCGCCCGCGTTCAGCGGGACGACCAACGCGTTCCAGCAACTCGCGCTCGGCTTGGACCTCAGCCAGGCCGTGTTCCAGCCGGTGAACGTGCAAGTGCTCGCCGGTGACGTCATCGGCGTCTACGGCAACACCACAGCGGCGCCGGCGACGACGTCGGGGACGAGCTCGTACACGGGCGGCTCCGCGCCGCAGACGACGATCGGCGCGTTCACCGTCGACCTCTTCCGCTCGGGCATGCAGACCCACCTCGGGACCGCGACATCGCCCCAGGGCATGCAGAACATCTGGTCCGAGAGCGCCAGCTTTGCGATCTCGCGCGTCGAGTTCAGCTACACGCTCGGCGGCGGTGGCCTCGGCACCGCGTACTGCGGGCCGGCGGTGCCGAACTCCACGGGCAGCTCGGGTGAGATCACGGCGACCGGCAGCAACGTCGTCACGAACAACGACGTGACGCTCCAAGCGAGCAGCCTGCCGAACAACGCCTTCGGCTTCTTCCTGACGAGCCTCACGCAGGGCTCGGTCAACCAACCGGGCGGCAGCCAGGGGGTCCTCTGTCTCGGCGGCGCTATCGGGCGCTACGTCGGACCAGGCCAGATCAAGAACACGGGCTCGACGGGCAGCTTCTCGCTGCAGATCAACCTGAACGCGATGCCGCAGCCGGCGGGCGCGGTCGCCGCCTCCGCGGGCCAGACGTGGAACTTCACGACGTGGCACCGTGACGTGGTCGGCGGCAGCGCGACCTCGAACTTCACGAACGGACGGTCGATCACGTTCCAATGACCGCCTGCGCCCCGCGGCGCGAGAGCGAGCGTCAGCCCCCTGGGGCTGGCGCTCGCGTCATTTCTGGCGCGGGTCGCGGTGCGCACCCGCGAGCCGCGCGACTACTGCCGCGGCGTCCGCGGTTGGAGCGTCACAGACAAACCCGCGGCAGAGGTAGTACAACGGCCCCGCGGGTCCAGCCGACAGCGCGCGGGTGAACGGCGCCAACGACGCGAGCGCTTCGCGGTTGCGCGGCGCCTGCACGCAGTGAACCGCGCGCGGCTTGAACACCGGCGCCAATGCGCTGCGCGCGCGCGCCACGGCTTCGTCCGAATCAACAGCGACGACCAGCTCGAAGGACGGACCGACGAGCAGGTCCAAAGCCGCCAAGAGCTGCGTGTGGGACGCCGGTGACTCCCCGAGCCCCCCTGCAAACGCCTTGATGGTCAGGGCTGCCAGCTCCTCGAAGCGTGTCTCGCCCGTCAAGCGCGCCAGGCGCACCAGATTGTGCGCTGCGATCCCATTGCCCGACGGCAGCGCGCCGTCGTGGACCTCCTTGCCGCGCACGATGAGCGCCTCGCCGTCGCGCGGCGTCTGGAAGAAGCCGCCGACGTCTGAGTCGAGGAACTCCTCGATGAGCACCTGCTGCAAGCGCAGCGCTTCGGCGAGCCAGCGTGGGTCGCCGTCCGCTTGGAAGAGCTCGATCAAGCCGTAGGTCAAGAACGCGTAGTCGTCGAGCAAGCCCGGCAGCGCGGCCCGGCCGCCGCGCCAGCGCTTCCAGAGGCGGCCATCGGGGGCGCGCAGGGCAGTCAGCGCGAAATCCGCAGCCCGGGCCGCGCGCGCCACGAGCGCCGGGTCGTCGAAGGCGGCGCCCGCCGCGGCGAACGCGGCGATCATCAACCCGTTCCAGTCCGTCAGCACCTTGTCGTCCTTCAACGGTCGAACCCGCTG
>Ga0169931_10010809_pt1 | contig 12959 bp, 16 predicted proteins | sample Kivu_15m_20L_FD_129675 | JGI IMG/M metagenome (GOLD analysis project Ga0169931, IMG submission 129675) | Freshwater microbial communities from Lake Kivu, Western Province, Rwanda to study Microbial Dark Matter (Phase II) - Kivu_15m_20L... | ecosystem: Environmental > Aquatic > Freshwater > Lake...
CGCGGCTTTCATCACCGCGTGGTTCAACACATGCAGCACGGCTCCGACGAAGCCCATGGGATTGGCCAAGGAGATGCCGAGGAGGATGTAGCCGATCTGCGAGACCGAGCTGTAGGCGAGCATGCGCTTGAGTTCGGTCTGCGCGATGGCCATGATGGAGCCGTACAGGATGCCGGCGCAGGCCAGCACGCCCATGATGGTGCTGAGCGGAATCACCGCGTCGGCGCGGTCGATGCCGAACACGAACAGAAGCACGCGCATCAGCACATAGGCGCCGACTTTCGTGCCGATGGGCGCGATGAGCGCTGTGGAGGTCGTGTTGGCGAAGGTGTAGGAATCCGGCAGCCAGCCATGCATGGGGAACATCGCGGCCTTGATACCGATGCCGGCCGTCATGAGGATGAGGGCCGTCACCACCGCGGGTTGCAAGGCGACGCTCGGAATCATGGCCGCCATGTCGATCATGTTGAGCGTGCCCGTGACGGTGTACAGATACCCGACGCCCAGCAGATACAGGGATCCGCCGACCGTGCCGATGATCAGGTAGCGGAATGCGGCGAAGGGCGCGGCCTTGTCGCCGATGGAGATCAGCGCGTAGGCCGCGAGCGAGCTGATCTCCAGGAACACGTACAGGTTGAACAGGTCACCCGTGAGCACCATCCCGTTGAAACCCAGGAGCATGAGCATGGAAAGGCTGTAGAAGGCGGTCTGCTTGCCGTCCAGCTCGCGGTCATGAACAGTGAGGGAGTGGATGAGCACGATCAACGCCACGACATTGATCACCAGGACGATGAAGCTGGACAGTCCGTCATACACGAACTCGATGCCGATGGGCGGTTGCCATCCGCCGAAACGGTAGCGCACGGCGCCTTCCGCCATCTGATCCAGGAAGCCGAACACGGAGAAGCCGGCGGCGATGGCCGCACCCAGTACGGTGAATGCCGGCACCCAGCGCCGGCGCAGCATGGCCAGGATGGGGATGAGCAAGGCCCAGGCCAGGAACGTGAAGGGGATGAGGACCGGAATCTGGTTCATTGCTCGATCTCGTTCAGGATCTCCTCTTCCGAGAGGGACTTGTATCGGTTCCAAATGGCGACCAGCAGCGCGAAGGCCACACCCATGGTTGCCACGCCCACGACGATCGCCGTCAGCATGAGCGTGTGCGGCAAGGGGTTCAGATAATTCGCGACGACATCACTCGGGATGGCGTCTGTCTTGACCGGAACGGTGGCCCCCCATTTCGAGGCCACCGACACCCAGAACTGGATGATGGATGCCTGCAGGATGCTCAGCCCGATGAGTTTCTTCACCAGATTCTTTTTGATGAGGATGCCATACAAACCCAGGCAGAAGAGCCCCGTGGTGAGCCAATAGGAATAGTGGCCGAGAAGGAACTCATTCATCGGTGTCTTCCCCCAGGGTCATGTTGTCGTAGATCATCACCAGGATCGCCATCACCGCCATCCCGATGCCCACTTCGATGATGAGCAATCCGTAATACCGCAACTTGGCCGGTTCGACGCCGGGAAGGGGGAGATGCGCATAGTCAAGGAAATACCCGCCGGCGATCACGCCGACCAGGCCGGCACCGAAATAGATGGCGATGCCCAGCACCGCCAATGGCATGGCCCAGACGTCCTTGAATTGGAGACGGGCCACCTCCTGCCCGGCGGCCAGGCGCATCAGCAGGACCGATGCCGCCAGCAGGGCGCCGCCCTGGAAGCCGCCACCCGGACTGTAATGCCCGTGCATGATCACATACAGGCCGAACAGCATGATGTACGGACTCAGAAACCGGGCCCCGTACAGCACGATGGGGCTGTGCATCGGCGATCTCATGTGTCGCGCCTCCTCCGCAGCACCAGGATGGTGATCAAACCGGCCGTCAGGATGACCACTTCCTCACCCAAGGTATCCACACCCCGGTAATCACCGAGGATCACCGTCACCATGTTGGGGGTTTTCGCGTCACGGTAGGCGTTGCGGATGTAATAGTTGCCGGCCACGGGCGTGCCGGACATGCTCACCTCGGCGTGCATGCGGTTGTCGGCCCGTCCACGGTGGGGAAGGTCGGACGTTCCATATACCAGCAAGGCTCCGAACAGGGCGATGACCAGGAGTTGGGCGGCTTTCATTCGTCGGTCTCCTCGGATGTCTTGTGGATGGCGACCAGGAACAGGATGCCAGACAAGCCGGCGCCCACCACGGCCTCTGTGAACCCGACGTCCACCGCCCCCATGGTCACGAAGAGAAGGGCCATCGAAAAGCTGAAAACGGACAGCACCACCACGGCAACGAGCAGGTTCTTGGCTTCCAAGGCCAACACACCCATCACGAAAATGAAGAAATACAGGATCAGCTCAAGTCCCCACATCTCAGCCACCCTCCCCTTTTTTTCGTGGTTTCAATCCCATGAGCCAGGCGGCATGTCCCAGCGCGTGCGATCCGATGGGATTCGCCAAGGCCACCAGAAGTACGATGAGGGCCAGTTTTGCGCTGTTGAGATTCCATCCCTCGTGGATGATGAGCCCCGCGATCACCAGCATCACCCCGAGCGTGTCGGACTTGGAGATGGCATGCGTCCGCGAATAGAAGTCCGGCAACCGCACCACACCGATGCTCCCCGCCAGGATGAAGACCATTCCGGCCATCACGAAGAGCATGCTCAGCAGGTTCTGGATGTCCATCAGGCGTCCTCCCGCCCGGCTTTTGTGGTGATGTATTTGGCCAAGGTCAGAGATCCGATGAACCCGAGGATGGCATAGGCCAGGGTGATGTCGATGAACATGTCGATGCGGCCGAACAGATATCCGATGAGCACGATCAGCACCAGCGTCTTGGTGGCGACGGCGTTCACCGCGATCAGCCGGTCGTAGACGGTCGGGCCTTTCACCAGCCGGTAGGTCGGTATCAGGATGATGGCGGTCAGCAGGATGGCGGAGGTCAGAAAAAACGCGTTCACGCGCCCTCCACCGGAGAAATGATCACATCCGTGACGGTGGCGCGACCCTCGGTTTGGAACAAACGCAACACCTTGTCGGGCATGCTGCCATCCAGAATGCCCTCATAGGAAGCCGGAGAGAGCGCATGCACGGTGAACTGGTCGCCATCGACGTGGAGGGTCAGCGTTCCGGGCGTCAGGGTGATGGAATTCGCCAGAATCACCCTGGCTTGCGGATTCGGCAGATCCACCCGGAAGGTCACGATGGCCGTCGCGATCGGAAGCTTGGGGTCCAGGATCAGTTTCGCGACGTGGATGCCAGACAGCACGACCTGCCACAACAGCCAAACCGCGAAAACAGGCACATAGCCGTAACGGAGCGTACGCAAGCTGTCCACCTCATCGGGAAAGAACATGTGCCTCTTGATGATGGCGTCCAGCGACATCACCAAACCGACGGAAATCACCCCGAGGGTGATGTAAAAGGCGTCGTACTTGCCGCTCATCAGCAACCAGAAGGCCATGAGCATGACGAAAGATATGACGTGGCTGAATGGAGAACGGGCTTTCATGTCCGCTGCGTGGTGATGTGCAGGCGGGAATCTAACCAAAAAAAATCGATGATTCCGTAATTCGGAGCGGATTTTTTACATCCGTACCTTGCCTGACGCATGGCTGAAACTCCCTCATCTCCGGCGCAGGACCGCCCCCTGGTGATCCGTGGGGCCCGGACCCACAACCTCAAGAACATCGATGTCACCATTCCTCGGCACAAGTTGACCGTGGTGACCGGGGTGAGCGGGTCGGGAAAATCGAGCCTTGCCTTCGACACCATCTATGCCGAGGGGCAGCGACGGTATGTGGAGAGTTTGTCGAGTTATGCGCGCCAGTTTCTGGAACGCATGGACAAGCCGGATGTGGATTTCATGCAGGGGATTTCGCCGGCCATGGCCATCCAGCAGAAGAACACGACGACCAACCCCAGGTCGACGGTTGGCACCACGACCGAAATCTATGACTATCTGCGGCTTCTGTTCGCCCGCATCGGGAGGACCTATTCACCGGTTTCGGGTCGGGAGGTGAGGAAAGACCGCCCGGGCGGGGTGGCGGCGGAGCTGCTCACCCGGTTCGAGGCCGGAACCCGTTTCCACATCACCTTCCCCTTGCCGGATCATGCCAAGGCCAAGATCCAGGACGAGTTGGACGTGCTTATCGAACGCGGGTTCACGCGCATCCTGAAACCGGATGACGTCGTGGTGGAATTGACGGACCCCGACACCGACCGGTCCGCCATCTCCCGCAAGACCGACCGGGTGCTGGTCGACCGCCTTGTGATCCAATCGGATGACGCCACACGCACCCGCATCACCGATTCATTGGAAACGGCGTTCCGGGAAGGTTTCGGGCGTTGCTTCGTCAAGATCCGTGGCGGTGGGGAGTTGTCTTACAGCGACCGTTTCGAAACGGATGGGTTGGACTTCGTGGAGCCGACTCCTCAGATGTTCAGCTTCAACAACCCGTACGGCGCGTGTCCGAAATGCGAGGGCTTCGGCCGCACGGCCGGCATAGACGAAGACCTGGTGGTGCCCGATCCCGAGCTGACGATCCGTGGCGGGGCGATCGCTCCGTTCGCCGGACCCAAGTTCGGATCGAATCTGCGTCTGCTGGTCAAAGTTTGCGCTCGGTACGCGTATCCGATCGACGTCCCGTACAAGGACCTGCCCAAAGAGGTCAAGGATGCGATCTGGAAGGGGAAAGACGAATATCCGGGACTGCATCCGTTCTTTGACGAGGTTCAACGCGAGTTCTACAAGGTGCACATGCGCATCTTCTATGCGCGGTACAGGGGGTATTCGCGGTGTCCGGAATGCGACGGGTACCGCATCCGGAAAGATGCGCAATTTGTGAAGGTGCAGGGGCAGCACATCGGACAGGTCTCGGAGATGACCATCGGGCATGCGCGCCGATGGTTCGACACGCTCATGCTCACACCGTACGAGGAGTCCGTGGCCAGTCAGATCCTGTTCGAGGTGCGCAAGCGTCTCCGGTACCTGGACGAGGTCGGTCTGGACTACCTGACCCTCGACCGGCTCACCAACACCCTCTCCGGCGGCGAGGCCCAGCGCATCAATCTGGCCAATGCCTTGGGAAGCTCGCTCATCGGCAGCCTGTATGTTCTGGACGAGCCGACCATCGGGTTGCATCCGCGCGACAACGACCGGCTCATCGGCATCCTCAAGTCCTTGCGCGACATCGGCAACACCGTATTGGTGGTGGAGCATGATCCGGAGATGATCCTCGCGGCTGACCACATCATCGATATCGGTCCCTTCGCCGGCACGTACGGTGGCGAGGTCGTCTATCAGGGCGATGTGCCCGGCATCCTGAGCGCGCCCTCGCTGACCGGCAAATATCTGAGCGGCCGCAAGGAGATTCCGGTGCCCGCGAAACGCCGCAAGGGCGACGGGAACATCATCACCCTGAAAGGTGCCGCCGAGCACAACCTGAAACATGTGGACGTCGAGTTCCCCCTGGGCATGCTCATCTGCGTGACCGGTGTGAGCGGCTCCGGCAAATCGACGCTCGTCCATGATACCCTCTATGCGGGCTTGATGAAGGAGATGGGCAACGCGGTGGCCAAGGTCGGTCGGTACCGGTCTCTGCGGGGGTATTCCTCCATCCACGCCGTTGAAATGGTTGACCAGTCGCCGATCGGTCGCTCCACCCGATCCAATCCGGCCACCTACACCAAGGCTTTCGACGGCATCCGCGACGCCTTCGCCGAGTCGAGGCAATCCAAGATCATGGGCTACACCGCCGGCCATTTCTCCTTCAACGTGCCGGGCGGCCGCTGCGAAACCTGCCAGGGCGAGGGCGTGCAGACCATCGAAATGCAGTTCCTGGCCGACATCGTGCTGCCTTGCGAAGCCTGCGGGGGCATGCGGTACCGCAAAGACATCCTCGGCGTGAAGGTGAAAGGCCGGAACATCCACGATGTTCTGGAGATGTCGGTCAGCGATGCGCTCGGCTTCTTCGACGACACCCCCGCCATCACATCCAAATTGCAGGTGATGGAGGATGTGGGGCTGGGCTATCTGAAGCTGGGCCAGAGCGGCACAACCTTATCCGGAGGGGAGGCCCAGCGTGTGAAGCTGGCCCGGTTCCTGGCACGCGAAAGCGATGAAAGAACACTGTATTTCTTTGATGAACCCACAACCGGGCTTCACTTCGAAGACACGGCGCGTCTGCTGGCCAGCTTCAACCGGCTGGTCGATCTGGGGCACTCGATCATCCTCATCGAGCACAACCTGGACGTGATCAAAAGCGCCGACTGGATCATCGATGTGGGTCCGGAGGGTGGGTATGGCGGTGGGAGCATCGTCTGTTCCGGAACCCCGGAACAGGTGGCCGCGCATCCCGACAGCCACACCGGGCGTTACCTCACCACAGTTCTGCGAGGATGACGCAGATCGCCTCCATGGCGGCCTGGTCGTCCGGACCGAAACGTGCGGGCACATGGGAATCGATGTCCAACTCACCGATGAATGCCGAACCCTTGAGGATGGGGACCACGATCTCGGATTTCACGTCGACCGAACAGGCCAGATAATTGGACTGGGCGTTCACGTCGTCGATCACAAAGGTCTCGAGCGTTTCGGCGGCTTGGCCGCAGATGCCTGTGCCGAACGGGATGAGGACGTGGTCGGTCGGCGCGCCCACATACGGACCCAGTTTCAGCATGCGGTGCTGCGTGTGGTCCACCAGATAGAAGCCGACCCAGTCGTAATCGGGCAGCGACTCCTGGATGAGGGTGCAGACCGCGAGGAGCTTTGCATCGCGGTCGCCGGGTCCGTCCGCGATGGCGCGGACCGTCGGAATCAGATCCATCGGTCGGGTTTTCATAGCCTCCCAAGATACGGACGAAAGCCCTACCTTTGAGGCATGGATGTGACCCTCTCTCTGCTCAGCCTGCTCATCGGCTACTTCATCGCCATTTTCGCCATCGTGAATCCGATCACCGCCATGCCGGTCTTCCTGGTGCTCACGGAAACCAACACCGAAGCCGAGCGGAACCGCCAAGCCTTGAAGGCCAGTTTCTACATGGTGGCCATCCTGCTGCTGTTTCTGTTCGGCGGGGGGTACATCATCAGCTTTTTCGGCATCTCGTTGGATGGCATCCGCATCGCGGGTGGCATCATGATCATGAACTGGGCCTTCTCCTTGCTGAACCCGAAGGAAGGGGGCCGAAAACTGGATGCCGAGACGGAGAACGAAGCGAAAGAGAAGCCCGATATCTCCTTCTCGCCGCTGGCCATGCCTCTGCTTTCCGGACCGGGAAGCATCGCCGTGGTGATGAGTTTCGCGGCGCAGGACCTCACCGTATCGAACTACATCCTGGTCACCGCCGCCATCGCGCTCACCGCGGTGGCAAGCTACCTGGTGCTCCGTCTTGCGCCGATCATCGTGGGGATGCTCGGAAAGACCGGAATGAACGGGTTCACCCGGATGATGGGCTTCATCGCCTTGTGCATCGGCGTGCAATTCATCATCAACGGGGTACGCCCCATCCTGGCCTAAAGGATCTGCCATGCTGGATGCTCTCGAAACCGCATTCGTCGCCTTCGGCAACTGGGCATGGGGCACGCATCTTCTGGTGCTCTTGGTGGGTGGCGGGCTGTTTTTCGCCCTCTACTCCGGGTTCCGGCCGTACCGGCACATCCGTCATTCCGTATCCATCCTTACCGGCCGATACGATGATCCGGACGCTCCCGGCGATCTGAACCATTTCCAGGCGTTGTCGAGCGCCTTGGCCGCCACGGTCGGCATGGGAAACATCAGCGGCGTGGCCATCGCCATCGCCATGGGTGGGCCGGGTGCCTTGTTCTGGATGTGGGTCTCGGCCTTTGTCGGCATGGCGACCAAGTTCTACACGTGCACCTTGGCTGTGATGTACCGCGGGCCCGACAGCCTCGGCCACATCCAGGGCGGGCCGATGTATGTGATCCGCGAGGCGCTCGGCAAGAGATGGATGCCCATGGCCTATTTCTTCGCCCTATGCGGACTGATCGGTTGCACGCCCATGTTCCAGGCGAACCAGCTCACGCAGATCATCCGCGATCAGATCCTTGTTCCGAACGGATTGGCCACGGCCGGCGCCTCGTTCACCACCGACGCCCTGACCGGACTCGTGCTCGTCGGTGTCGTGTCGCTGGTGATCTTCGGCGGCATCCGCCGCATCGGAACGGTGGCCGCGAAGCTGGTGCCGCTCATGGTGGTGCTGTACAGCGGCGCGGTGGTCGCCATTCTGATGTCGAACTGGACGGCCATCCCATCGCACCTCTGGCTGATCGTGAGCGACGCGTTCACCGGACAGGCGGTTGCGGGCGGGGCCGTCGGTGAGGTGATCCGCACCGGCATCCGACGGGCGGCCTTCAGCAACGAGGCCGGCATCGGCACCGAAGCCCTCGCCCACGGTGCGGCACGTACCCGCGAACCGGTGCGCGAAGGCTTGGTCGCCATGCTGGAGCCGGTCATCGACACGCTCATCGTCTGCACCATGACCGGCCTTGCGATCATCATCACCGGTGCCTATCTCACACCCGGCCTCGACGGCGTCTCCCTCACGGTTCACGCCTTCAGCCTGGGTCTCCCCGGTTCCATCGGAACCTGGGTTCTGATGCTTTGCGTGCTCATCTTCAGCATCACGACCATGTTCACGTATTCGTACTACGGAACCAAGTGCCTGGGTTTTCTGATCGGTGCGGAGCGGCAGCATCTGTACAACTATTTCTACGTGTTCTCCATCTGGTTCGGCGCGGTGGCCTCCATCAACGCGGTCATCTCGTTGGTGGACGGCGCCTTCGCGATGATGGCCATTCCCACGATGACGTCCGCCATCCTGCTGAGTCCGAAGGTGCGGGAGGCGATGACCGATTATTTCGCCCGGCTCAAATCGGCATGACACTCGACGACGTCCTGGATGCCTACCGCCAGGGCATCTTCCCGATGGCGGACGAGCGCGATGCGACGCAGACCAACTGGTTCACGGCCCGACGGCGCGGCATCATTCCCATGGACGGATTCCACATGCCGAAACGGGCGCTGCGGCATGTCCGGACACACGGTTATGAATGCCGCATCGACACCGCCTTCGATGCCGTCATCGCCGGATGCGCCGACCGCCCGACGACCTGGATCAACCACGACATCGAGGCCCTCTTCAAGGCCTTACATGCCGCCGGACACGCCCACTCCATCGAAGTCTGGCAACAGGATATCCTGATCGGAGGCCTGTACGGCTTGGCCATCGGCCGCGCCTTCTTCGCGGAATCCATCTTCCAGCGCAAGCCCGAAGCCATGAAGGCCGCGCTTTGGTACTGCCACCGGCATCTGAGCGACAAAGGCTTCGGCCTGTGGGATGTGCAGTTCCTCAATGCGTTTCTGGAGCCGTTCGGGTGTGTGGAATTCCCTGCGGCGACCTACAACGCGCGGTTGAAATCCCAGGTCGAGCTGCCCGGACCGGATCGGTTCATCTGAGTCGCCGCGTCCACCACTCCCAGACCCGAAGCAGGCAGATGGCTGTCTTCGCATCGTCGATCTCGCCCGCATGCACCATCCGCACCGCCTCCTCGAAGGGGACGCGGAAGGGCCGCACGAATTCATCCTCATCGGTGGCCGATGGCGTCTCCTCCAGGTCCGTGCCGGCGAAGATGTGGATCACCTCGTCGGAATACCCGATTCCCGGGTAGAAATGGCCGATTTGGACCACCTTGCCGGCCCTCACACCGGCTTCCTCCAACAATTCACGGATAGCGGTGGTCTCGGGCGATTCTCCGGGGTCCCGTTTTCCGGCCGGCACTTCGATGAACACCTTTCCGGCCGGATAGCGGAACTGCCGCAGCAGAACCACGTCGCCGTTCCCGTGTATCGGAACGACGGCGCTGGCGCCGGGATGCCGGATGTATTCGCGAACCGACTCGCGGCCGTCCGGAAGCCGCACGCGATCGCGCCGGACCACCAGCAATGCCCCGGAATAGACCGCCTCGGAGCTGATTCCGGTCTCCCGCAATTCGTTATTTTCAGGAACGGTTTCCGCCATGAGAATTCGCCTTCGCCGCAATATCGACAAAGTCCGCATCAACGTCACACACCGCGTGTTCACGTTGAGCAACGCTTTGTCGCTGTCGCGCATCGTCTTCGCCTTCCTGATCATCGCGGCGCATGAGGCGCAAGGGCCGGGCCTTCTGTTCTGGCTGCTGGTCTTCGCGGGCATTCTGACAGACTATCTGGACGGATGGGTGGCCCGGTTGCTCAACCAGGTCTCGGAACTGGGCAAGGCCTTGGATCCGGTATCCGACAAGGTGATGGCCCTGATCCTCTTCGCCTACGCCGTCTGGCTGGGACGCATCCCGATGTGGTTCATCAGCATCAGCATCATCCGCGACCTGCTCATCTCGGCCGGATCGCTCCATATCCGGGGCTTGCGCGGCAAGGTGGCGATGTCGGTCACTTCGGGAAAGGTCTTCGTGAATGCCTTGGCCGTGTACTGGATTGTCGTCATGGCGTGGCCCGATGAACGCCGATGGGCCTACATCCTGCTGATCGCGTGCGTGACCTTGTTCATCCAATCCTCCTACGATTATCTGATCCGGTACCGACAGATCCTCAAGGGAGCCGATTTCAACTGACCCATGGGATTTCTCGAAAAACTCGGATTCAAGTCGGCCGACCAGGACAAGCGTCTCAAAGAGGGTATGGAAAAGAGCCGCAGCGGGTTGCTGACGCGGTTGGGTCGGGCCATCGCCGGCAAGGACCGCATCGACGAGGAGGTGTTGGATGACCTCGAGGAGGTGCTCATCTCGTCGGATGTGGGTGTCAAAACCACGCTTGACATCATCCGACGCATCGAAGCGCGGGTCAAAACCGAGAAATACCTGGACAGCGGCGAACTGCAGCGCATGCTTCGGCAGGAGATCATCGGGTTGTTGAAAGGCAGTGAGGCGGAGCGCCCGGCCGCCTTCGACGCGCCGCTGCCCAACTCACCGCATGTGGTCTTGGTCGTGGGCGTGAACGGAGTCGGAAAGACCACGACGATCGGCAAACTCGCGGCGCAGCACAAGGCGGCCGGGCGCAGCGTGCTGCTCGGCGCGGCCGACACCTTCCGGGCCGCCGCCGTGCAGCAGCTCACCATCTGGAGCGAGCGGGCCGGCGTGCCCATCATCCAACAAGGGCAGGACGCCGATCCCGCCGCCGTCGCCTTCGACTCCGTTTCCGCCGCCAAATCCCGCGGCACCGATATCGTGATCATCGATACGGCCGGCCGCCTCCACAACAAGACCGCCCTCATGGCCGAGTTGGGAAAAATCAACCGCGTCATGGCCAAGGTCATTCCCGACGCGCCCCACGAGATCCTGCTCGTGCTGGATGCCTCCACCGGCCAGAACGCCATGCAACAGGCCAAGGCCTTCACCGAAGCCGTGCCGGTGACCGGTCTCGCCCTCACCAAGCTGGACGGTACCGCCAAAGGCGGCATCGTGATCGGCATCTCGTCCGAACTGGCGGTACCCGTCAAGTATGTCGGCGTGGGTGAGGGCATCGACGACCTGCAAATCTTCGACCGCGAAGCCTTCGTCAATGCCCTGTTCGAGGGTTGATTTTTTGCTATGTTTGGCCGAAGTCGGTTCCTTCACCTGAAAAAGCGCTTTCAACCATGGCCAAATTCAAATTCTTCGAGCAAGTCAACCGCAATTTCGACCGCGCCGCCGCCTATGTGAAGTACCCGAAAGGGCTGCTCGAACAAATCAAGGCCTGCAACAGCGTCTATCATTTCGCCTTCCCGCTGCAGAAAGACAATGGCGAGATGGAGGTGATCCACGGGTGGCGCGCCCAGCATTCCACGCACCGGAACCCGACCAAAGGCGGCATCCGCTACAGCCTGATGGTGAATGAGGACGAGGTGACCGCTCTGGCTGCCTTGATGACCTACAAATGCGCCGTTGTGGATGTCCCCTTCGGCGGTGCGAAGGGTGGTGTCAAAATCGACCGTTCACGGTACAGCCGAGGCGAGTTGGAGCGCATCACCCGCCGTTTCACATACGAGCTTTGGAGTAAAAACCTGATCGGACCGGGCTCCGACGTTCCCGCACCCGACTACGGCACTGGCGAACAGGAGATGGCCTGGATCGTGGATACGTACAAAGCGCTGAGCCCGGGCATCGACGCGGAGGCCTGCGTCACCGGTAAACCGGTGCATCTATCCGGCATCCGTGGCCGGACCGAAGCCACCGGCCGCGGGCTGTTCTTCGGTCTGAAGGAAGCCTGTTCCGAATCGGAAGACATGAAGGTCTTGGGGCTGTCCACCGGACTCGAGGGCAAGCGCGTGATCGTCCAAGGCCTGGGCAACGTGGGCTATCATGCCGCGAAATTCCTTCAGGAAGGGGGTTGTGTCATTGTCGGACTGATCGAATGGGACGGCGCCCTTCACAACCCGGACGGCATGGATGTGCACGCCGTGATGGCGCACCGTACGGAAACCGGCTCGATCAAGGGTTTTCCCGGCGCGAAAACCATTGAGGACCCCGCGCTCGGATTGGAGCTTCCTTGCGACATTCTCGCCCCTTGCGCCTTGGAAAACCAGCTCCACGCCGAAAACGCGCCCCGAATCCAGGCCAAGATCATCGCCGAAGGCGCGAACGGACCCACCACGGCCGATGCGCACGACATCATCAAACAGCGGGGTGCGCTCATCATTCCCGACAATTACCTGAATGCGGGTGGCGTCACGGTATCCTACTTCGAATGGCTCAAAAACCTGCAACATGTGCGGTACGGCCGCATGACCGAAGGTGGTGATGAGCGCAAGATCGTGGACACCGGCCTTATGAACACCATGACGGCCGCCTACCAGGAGATCCGCGAGATCCGGAACCGGCACGACATCGACCTCCGCACCGCGGCCTTCGTGAGCGCGATCGAGAAAATCGCCCGGAATTACCAGTACTCGGGCATATTCCCTTAA
>Ga0169931_10010812_pt1 | contig 12958 bp, 12 predicted proteins | sample Kivu_15m_20L_FD_129675 | JGI IMG/M metagenome (GOLD analysis project Ga0169931, IMG submission 129675) | Freshwater microbial communities from Lake Kivu, Western Province, Rwanda to study Microbial Dark Matter (Phase II) - Kivu_15m_20L... | ecosystem: Environmental > Aquatic > Freshwater > Lake...
AAGTGAATGGCAGAAGAACTGTGAAGAAGAGCGTCTGCTTGGTGTATCTCTGACTGGTATCATGGACAATGAAATCACCAATGGTCGTGTTGGTGATCTACCAGATCTACTTGAGCATCTACGTCATGTTGCCGTAGATACCAACAAGGAGTTTGCACATAAACTCAAGATCAACGAATCTGCTGCAATAACTTGCGTCAAGCCATCTGGGTGTGGAACGCTTGAAACAAAAATTAAAACAACTCACGGCGAAATGACTTTTGGTGAAATATTTGAATTGTGTGGAAAAGATCCGGAAACATTAGCAGATAGTCAGTGGATATCCCCACCAGTAGATATTTTTGTTTATGACAAAAACAACGATCCTAGAAAGGTCACAAATCTTTTTGTTAAGGGAATGTCGCCTGTGTTTGAAATAGAAGATGAAATGGGAAATAAGTATAAATTCTCTTCAGAACATAAACTCCTTACTAAAAAAGGATGGAAACCAATGAGAGAAATAACGCCAGATGACGAAATATTATCATTCAATTCATCGGAAGGTATTAAAACACTATATACTCATAGTGTATTAAACCAAGAGGAAGTCGATGAATCGAAAAAAGATAAGACAATACTATAAACTTAATAAGGGTGCAATACCAAAGGGATATGAAATACACCACATTATTCCTTTGTATGAGGGAGGAACAAACGACATTTCAAATTTAATTGCACTCTCATTAGAAGATCATAAAAAAATTCATCATGAAAGATATTTAAAAAATGGTGATGTTAGGGATTTGATGGCAAGTAAAATTGGAATTAGTTCGTCTGAAATAAAAAAAGAAAAATGCAGATTGGGTGGAAGAAAAGGCGCAGAGACTCAAATAAAGAAAAAAATAGGTATTCATTCTCAAACTAAACAAGAAAGATTATTACTTGCTTCAAATGGTGGTAAAAAAGGAGCCTTTACTCAATCAAAATGGCAATCAGAATTTGGTAAAAGAGGTGGAGTTAAAAATAAAGGTTTTGTTTGGTTGACTAATGGTATTAAAAATATAAAATATACAAAAAAACAACAAAAATTAATAACCATTGAACAGTTTATCGAAAACAATAAAGAATATAGAATCGGAAGAACAGAAACAAAATTAACTTGCTTTGTTTGTGGAAAAATAATGAACGCTAGAGCAATAGGAAAATATCATAACGAAAGATGTAAATATGACAAAAATAAAATCAATTAAAAAATTATCACCAGAATTTATGGTAGATATAGAAGTTGAAGGAACTCATTCATATCAATTATCTAATGGATGGATTTCTCATAATACGGTTTCACAGCTAGTAGATGCTGCTTCGGGTATTCATGCTCGTCACGCTAGCTATTATATTCGCCGCGTTCGTGCCGACCAAAAGGATCCAATCTGCCAGTTTATGATTGATAAGGGATTCCCGGCTGAACCGTGCGTCATGAAGCCAACCCACACCATGGTTTTCTCTTTCCCAATGAAGTCTCCTGAGCACTGCATCACTCGCAATGACATGACTGCTATTGAGCAATTGAAACTTTGGCTAACATATCAGCAGTACTGGTGCGAACATAAGCCAAGCGTCACTATTACTGTTCGTGATGAAGAGTGGATGGAAGTAGGTGCGTGGGTCTATAAGCACTTTGATGAGATCAGTGGTATTTCGTTCCTTCCGCACTCAGACCACACATATCGTCAGGCTCCTTATGAGGATTGTACTAAGGAACAGTACGAAGCACTCTTGGCCAAGATTCCATCTACTGTAGATTGGTCAGAACTTTCTAAGTATGAGAAAGAAGACAATACTACAGGGACTCAAACATTCAGTTGCACAGCTGGTTCATGCGAGCTAGTTGATTTGACTAAATAAATTACAACTTAATATTAGCAGACGGCAACCCTATCGGTAAAACGATAGGGTTGCTTTTTTACCTAAATATTACATGATTGTAGCCGGAATTGATTACTCTTTAACGTGTCCGTGCATTTGCATCTATAATGACTTCAATAAAAAGAAGGTGTTTAAGTTTGAAGATTGCATGTTCTTCTTTTTGACCGATATCAAAAAATATGCTGATGTATTTTACAATAACATTCGCGGAGAATTATTTCCCAAATACGACAGCAGTTGCCAAAGATACGATAGCATTTCAGATTGGGCTGTAGATTTATTGATTGGGTGTGATATGGTCAGTATCGAAGATTACGCCTACAACGCTAAGGGTAGAGTCTTTCATATCGCAGAAAATACTGGTATATTAAAATATAAACTATACCAAAAAGCCATTCCAATCGAAGTTGTACAGCCTACTGTTGTTAAGAAATTCGCAACAGGTAAAGGTAACTCTGATAAGAACAATATGTACAAGTTCTTTTTAATGGAAACAGCTGCTGACATTAAAGGAATCATAACTCCCGGAAAAGACGAATCAACCAATCCGGTTAGTGATGTGGTCGATTCGTATTATATCTGCAAGCACTTATATAAGAGTATGCTTGATTGATTATCTTTGAGGTTTATTAGGGCCTATTTGAGTTTGAGCATTTATTTGTTCTTGTTTAGCCTTTAATTGTTTTTGTGCAGCTTCTCTTGCTTTTCTTATTTTTCCTGCTTCAATTCCACCAATTACTAGACCCAAATCTCGTCTGCGTTCTTCTGGATTTAGATCTACACCTAAAAGACCTCTTTGTTCTAATGCATCATACCATTCTTGTTCTCCCGGTTTTAATTGGCCAGATGGTCTTGTTTGTATTTTAAGGCTAGGACTGTTTACAAATTCTTCTACTTTTTTTCTTACAGCAGCTTGTTGTTCTTTTGAAAGATCTGCAAGTGTTCCGTAAAATTCTTTTAAACTTCTAGCAGTTTTGGGGCCTTCAAACATTGATCCTACTGCATGTACTGCCGCTTCAGCCGCTGTTGGAAGTGCTAATGCCCCTAACGCTAATTTAGGATATAACCCCGGCATTTTAGCCATTTGCTGCGATAGTCTGATTGCTGCTGGAGTTGTAGCCATACCTACTCCAGTACCAATAAGATTTGTTCCAATAGAAGTATCAGTTCCTAACCCCTTAGAAATATAGTCAATTGCTAATCCTTGTATTGCGCTAGGCACACCTCCACGGAAAATGTTACCCTCTCCAACGAAAGGGTTACCCCCCCAAAAATTACCTCCGCGTTCCATCATACTAGACAAGGTTCCAGCCGCACCATAAGAAATTGCACTTTGGGCTAGATCTCTTCGTTCTTGCCATTCACCTTCAGGATTAAATCCAACTCCAAAGAAATTTCCCAATCCTTCCAAAGCAATGTTAGTACCCATTCCTAATCCCACTACTTTAGCAATGTTAAATGCACCTTTGCCCACATTTAATAAAGTTTTATCTCTTTTATAAGCAGGAGTTAGTTCTGGTGCTTCTCCATACAATTCTCTTGCTCTAGCTAATAACTCAGCATGTTCTGGAGTTGCTGCTGGAGCATCTATTTTAAGATCTTTGCCCAATGGAGAAAGAGGTCTTGAAGAATCAGCAAATGAGAATCTACCAGCAGTTCTGTCAAATCTTAAAACTCCGGAATCAATCATTTCTTCGACAGATAATGGTCTTGTATTGCTTTGTGGAGCATTTATGTCAGGAGTTGTAACTGTAGCTGGTCTTACTCTCCATTTATTTTGAGCGACATCAAATTCATAACCAGATCCAATTTGAGAAAGTTGTCTAACTTGCTGAAGTGGAGTAAGTTCATTGGATCCTCTTACTTTTTTAACTTTGTATTCATCTTTAGCAGGATCAAATTCAAATTCTGCATTAAAATATTCTTTTTCATCAAGAATTCCTAATGCCTGTTTTTGTCTTTCTCTAATAACAGCTGGATCAGTTGATTTATAATCAGCATCCAAATCAGCAAAGGTTTTTAGAAGTGGTGATGACGAACCAGTTTCATTGTATTTTAACGCATCAACCATTTTTCTTCTTACAACATCGGCAGCTGCTTCTGCTGGATCGCCCATAAGAGCAGGCCTACCTTGGCTAGCAACAGTTGGATCCAATAATTTTGGATTTCCAAATTGTCGTGCAATTTGCGTGACATCACCATAAGCAGCATCAAAAATTGGCTCAAGTACTCGTCTTATCATTGCCTTTTTATGTGCCTTATAAATTTCTTGCATTTCTCTAAATTGGCTATTCGCTAAAGCTCTAACTCTAGGATCGATTTGTCCCGGTTTACTTTGGTCTAAACCAACTGCATCCACATCTGGCACTGAGAATCCCGCTTTTTCAATTTGATCTTTTAATTGATTATATCGCTCAAATTGCGATCCTGATGCTGGTGCTTTTTTTCTTTTACCCCCGGGAATTGGATCCATTCCGGCTTCAATTCTAAAATCTGCTTTCATAGCATCGGAATTAATGTACCGCTCTATTGAAATAGGTTTTGGTCTATCAATATCTCCCGAACTAGATCTATATCGATCACCTAGTCTACCTTCATCGCGTGGTTCCAAAATACCACTTATTAATTCATCTAGTTGATAATCTCTATTTGCTGATCTGCGAGCTTTTAATTGTTCTTTATATCTTGTGACTTCAGATTTTAATTGTTTATCTTTATCGGGTAATGATGCCATTACATCATCTAAAAAGTTATCATCTAGCAAGTCAGGATTTATTGCTGCTGCTTGACGCATGAAATTGTCTGGATCTGTAAATTTTAAATTCTCTCCTACAATTTGTTCAATGCCCTCACCAGCTTTTAATTGAGCTTTAGCAGCAGTTGCTTTGGGTGAAGTTTTTGCTCTTGATCTTTTATCAAATTCAAGTTTTGAAGCTAAAATTAAAGGCGTTAATTGGGCCATTTCGCGCGAAATATACGAATCTTTTCTACCAGTATCTTCTGCCGCAGCTACTTGAGTTCTTAAATTATTAATTAATAATTCTTCTCCGCGAGTAAGTTCACCGGGAAGTGGGGGAGCACCTTCATAAGGCGTTCCAAGTCCTATAGCATATGCACGCTTTGCTCTTCTTTCATCAGCATACATGTTAAGCAAATCTTCTTCAACTTGAGCTTGTTCTTTTGCGGCAAGAATATCCTTTCTTGCCTTTTCAAGTTGCATACTTCGTTCTTGTGTTTGTTGTGCTGCTCTGGGATCAAGTAATGGATTTGGTTTAGCTCCAGCCCCCGCAAGCATAGCATCTTGCTCGTTGAGCAAAGATCTTCTTTTTGTAAATATAGCAGCGTTAATTAAAGAACGATGTGATTTATAGTCCATACTACTATTTATACTTTTCTACGCTTTTTTCTACGAAGCATAGTAAGCTTGTTTCTAGCAGGAACGGCTATTTCATCTGTTTCGGGTGGATATCCTAGCCCTTGAATACCACCACCACTTACTGAATTGGCTGGTGCTGCACCTTCACCTTCTTCTTTGAGCAAAGCTCTGATGGATATATTTTTCTTCATAAATGTATCTTCTAAAAGGTACATCGCATCATCATTAGTTAAATTATAGTTTTTTGATTCTGCAAGAAATAGATTAAGAAGAGATAAAAAATTTCCATATTGAGCCTGAAATTTAGGATCAGGAACCATATCGAAGTAATATTTAATTTTAGCGATAAGGACTTCTAAAGGATCCGCGTTTTTTTCATCAATGGCGACTTCAGGAGGAATCAAAAACTCTCCGTTGTTATCAATGATGCCTTTGCGGTATAGGTCCAATGATGTGTAGTCCGAATTTATCATCTGCACGAATTTATACATCGTGAACGGACGAACATACGCACTAGCTGACATAAAATTACTCATTTGTTTTTAGCAACCTATCTATTCTTGGATCTGTGGGAATGGCGTGCAAATTTACTTCAGATATCAATTTTGGAAGTAAGTCGAGATCAACTAAAAAGCTCTTAAGAAAAGAATGATACTTCTTATCCAATTTAAAAAAGAGCATCTTTGCAGATGGCTCTTTTCCAAACACATTTGATAAAATGATAAGGTGATTTCTTATTAAGGTGATCTTAAGTTCTTTTTCAAACTCAAATTTACCAAATAGTCTTTTGATATACTTAATTCTTCGCAAATCATCAAAGAACTCGTCTTTGCTGACGCATGATGGGTTATTGTACTTTTCTTTTGCGTATTGCTCAAAATTTACTTGATTGAGCACTTCACCATCATGCATTGGGTGCGAGGAAGATATCAAGGACATAAAGTTTTCTCTTATTCTTCGAAACATTAATATGAAGATCCATACCCACGCCACCATTGAATTCCTTGATGCCATCGGTCATCAGGAAGCCATCCTTGAGCAGATCGTGCTCAGGTGAGGTTCCAAAGGTTCCACCATATCTGTTGATGGGGAATACGTTTTCACCTACATTGAGTGGAGTCTGCATTGTGAAGTTAAAATCGATGCCGACTAGGTTAAGTTTAGCTCTAAGAAGAGCGATTGCACCCTTGGGATCAATGTAGTCTCTGGAACTAAATGCGTTTAGGAAAGCATTGATTCTTTCAAACTGCTCTCCATTTTCAATTCTAAAGGCTCCAAAATCTGAAACGGCAGATCTTGTGGTTCTTGTGGGTTCGCCGGGTTGGCCAAGGCCACCAGCGAAATAATCTTCGTTTTCAAAAAGTTTTTGTGTTAGATCTTTAAATTTCATTTCTTGAATTCCTCAAATATTCCCTTTAGATAATTGATCCTCATATTTTGAGGTTCCATATCCTTTACCTTCTTAGTATTTATCATTTGATCAATCATACCTTCAGGGGTTTCTTCGATTTTCTTTCCTTTATTGATCTTAAATTGATATTCGTTCATCGCTACGGTATCATCTGGATTTGAATCACAGCCACATCCTTCGGATGATTCTGATATCTTTCTCCAGCCTCCACCCTTTTTCTTGTAGCACTTTGCAGCCCAAGCATTAGCGTAGGCACTGGGATATACGTCAAATTTTTGCTTTGCTTGAGCTATACAAGCACTCCACTTTTTCTTATCCTTTGGAGAGTTCTTTTCTAAAAGAACTCCATAGGACAAAGCCTCTTCGGATAATAGTGAAGATACGCTTCTCTTACTCCAGAATCTACAAGCCCAATATCGGGCCTTCCAAATTGGTCCGGGATTATCGCAATTGTGGCGAGCGCGGAAGTTCTTTCTTCTGGCTGGATTATCTCTCTTGATTTCCATGTTTGGATCGCCAAACTCAACCTTGACAACATTGCCCTTTTCGTTTTTGACATAAACTTTGTACTTCTTAACATCACCCCGCATCGGCTTATTTAGTTTGACTTTCTTTCCTTTGTGCTCTGCTGCTTCTTCAAGAAAGCCCCAATCGTTTTGTTGGAAATATTTGTTTTCTGATTCAAAGAAGACAGCAACTATTTCATCCCCAGAACATTCTTCAAGTGTTTCGGCTCCACGATCTAGACCCATGGACTCAACGATCAACTTAAGACTTCCATCTCGTTCATATGCTACTTCTTGGACTTCTACAGGAGTGGTTGCATTCTTGTAATAAACATCCCCCACATTCAGCTGTCTGGCAAGCTTGCCTACAGAGTGAATTACAACTCCAACTGGTGTTTTCATTTCGACAATTTTCTTGTCCATTTCACAGGGAGGTGTCTTATGTTTTTTATTTCGTTTTGATATATCCATAGATTGGCCGGGGGTATTTACTTTCGTCTTTTTATTTATGTCCATTAAATGGTCTGGAATCACGGTTTGTTCATTCATTTTATTTTTCTTTGCTGCCCCAGTTTCGACGTAGACTGGTTTTCTACCTTTGCCACCCTCTCCCTTTTCATCATAGCCAGCCTTTTTTTGGGCTTTACGCTTTCTTTTGACAAAGGATGAAATACCTTCTTTACCTAATTTGCTGGCCTTTTGCCTTGATAAACAAGCTGAATATGCTTCGCCTTTTTTAGCATCTCCGCATTTACCGACTCTCTTTCCAGATGAGCTGTATCTGTCCCAGCCGGGTTCTGAATTGGCTGATTCGTCATGAAACCATTTGCCTAATCCAGAATCCTTATAGACCTCATCAAGTTTATCTTTCATCGGTTGCTTTCTGTTGTAATAGACTGACTTCTATTGAATCCTTAGCTCTGTGAATTGCCTTTTTGCAGGATTCTATATCTATGGTTTCGAATGTCACCCTATTACACCACTGAACCATAATATAGCCTGTAATTTTACCTTTATTCTTAATAGTGACAGCCATATAGGCTTCAACATTATCAGACTCAAGTATTTGCTTGAAGATGCTTGATTTGATTTGTCCAATTTTTCTTATAACTACATTTTCAGAAATTAAGGATTGAACATGTTCGATGAACATGGAAATAAGAACTTCTCTTAATTTTGTGTATTGTGCGCTGACTCCGCTATGAAGTGATTCATGGGTCATTGATAATTTTTTCATTGAAATACCATCAATGAAATATTCACCATTATGAAATTGAACTAACTGAGTTCTTGCTGCGTCACATTGAAGTCTAAGCTCAGTTAAAGCTTCGTGAATATCGCTGTGAGTTTTCCAGTATTCGATATTGTAAGCTTCTTTTCTTTTCTTCTTCCAACGAAAAAAATATACTACTACTCCCACGATAGTAGCACCCAGTGCTGTCCCCAATTCAAGGTAATTATTTGGCATCAGGGTGTTTATATCCAATTGCATCTAGTATCCTTTTAAGATCTTGTCCCGGAGTATTTATTAGATAATTAATGAGCAATTCTTTAGTGCCTTCATCTCCAGCACCGTGCTCTTCGTAAGTCATACCTTTGTATTTTTTGTTATTGCTTCTATTGGTTGACTTGCTTTGAACTCTGAGATTCTTTTCTGAGTTATTCATTGGATTGCCGTCTTTATGATCGACATCCTTGCCATCTCCTTTTCTTACTCTTCCCTGACGAGCAAGTTTTCTTCTGGCAGTAACTCTTTTAGCTCTTCTCTTTATTTGCTCTGGCTTTCCGTGATATTCGCGGTACTCTTTTTTGTAATCACGATCACGTTTTTCTTCGGTGATTGATTCTGGAGCATTGTTGTAAGTGTAAGCCAATGCAAGAGCTACTAATGTTTCTGGATCTAGATTCTTCTTTGATTTCTTAAGTTTGACAAACTGCTTTCTATTGATAAGTTTTTGCTCAAGTAATTTGGCAAAGGGTCTATCTGAATTGATAAGAATTTGTTCGGCCACATCCATGTAATGACCGAGTGAATCAAATTCTATTTGTTCCTCGCTACTGCGAACGACAGGAACTATAATCTCTTTTCCATTTACTCTGATAATATTGTTCTTAGAAACAAATTTCTTAAGATCCTTTACCTTGAGCATAGGATTCAAGCAAAGCATTGATTCAAAATCATATGTTTCAAGCATCAATGAAAGAAGGAATCTAATTGGATCTTTCATTATGTCTGCTGTTTTGTAAACAAGAGTTTTCATCAATGACTTTTCATTGACTTCTGGCATTTCTTCTTCAAATAGTTTTCTCTTAAACTTCTTGAATTTGATCTTTGAAAGGCCAGCTAATTCAGTTAGAAGAGCATCGTCAATAGCAAAGATACCATTATCACGAACTATGTGAGTGGCATTAGCTATTGGATTCTGATCTTGTCCCGAAAGATAAGTCCCGATCAGTGCTTTCTTTGCTTCGACATTAACGGGATTTTTCTTTTTATTGATATCTTGAATGAACAAAGGAACTAATTGTTCCATTTGCTGCTTAAATACCTCAAGAGAGGCTTGTGGAATTACCATTCCATTCTCATCAAGAACTTTCTTCTTAGCAACTAGTTCTGTTAGACTCTTCTTTACTCTGTTATTGATGTTTGGATCATTCATCAATGCTTCGTATTGAGTCGAATTGAATAGTGTCTTTCCAAACTGAGATGCAATGGTTTGAAAGCCTTGAGCTAATTCTGGAGTAATCTGCATCTGGCTCAAATCCATTGAGCTAAAGAGATTGAACACCATCATCTTCTGGAGGTCATAATTTTCATCCTTTGGAGTGATGAAAAGTTTATTTTGATTTACTATTGCGTTGATTCTCTTGTCGCTGCTGAATAGTTTTGCTGTTGGTTGGCTACCATCCATATTGAAGACAGCAGTTTCATAGAAGTGATTAAGATTTGTTCCATCCAAAGAATTCATTTTCTCAAGAAGTTTCTTAGCAATTATGAATGCTTCTTTAGTAAATCTAGAGAACTTACCACCCATGAATGTAAGAGTATAATTTAATTCCTGTCCAGAAGCACCAGAAGCAATTCTAGACAACACAATCATCGCACGGACAACTTGCTCACTAAGCGAGATCTTACGACCAGTTTCATCTTCGTCAGTGATGAGAATGCCAAAGTTTTTTAGATTGTCCAAAGATAGTTTGGATAGAGTATCTTTATAGTTTAGTTTGGAACGTAATGGCAAGAAAATACTCATTGCCATCATATGTTGCTGGGCAATGAATATCGGATCATTTGGATTTACTTGCTGTTGTTGCTCACCACCTTCTTCTTGTGGCTGCTCATCTTGGATTTCTTCTTCTCCTTCAGCCTCAAGAAGATCTCGTTCAGCACGCTTTCTATTCTTATCAAAATCCTTCTTATCCTTGTGCAAGGTCATGGACATACGCAATTCTTTTCTGAAGTCATCAAATCCACGGAACATATCTCTTCTCTTTCTGGTTTTACCAGATTTATTTGAAATTTCATTCAATAGATTAAGAATTTGGTCATCGATACTTTCATCCATATAGATCCTCTGGTTTGATGCTATGTCTAATGCTTTAGCCTGACCCCTCTCCCGTGCTTGACGAGCTAGGAGTTCTTTTCTATCGTTAGTTAAATCGATTTGATCACGACGCTCTCTAGCGGCAAGATTTTTTCTTTCTGCGCGCGAGGCTTTCTTATTTTTAAGAATTCGTCTTCTTCTTTTGTATTCTAGGGCTTCACGTTTTCTTCTGGCAGAAATAATTCGTCTTTCTACTCTTGATTGAAGAATTTCATTGCGAAGATATGTACCCTCATCAAGGCTCATGCCTTGGCTACGGGCAAATTTGATAAAAGTAGGTAAATCGAACCAACTGTCGTTCATCAAAGTATTTATAACGACAGTCTATTCCTGTTTTCGAACGAACTTGAATCCCTTATAGGACTTTCTCTTGCCAATGACCAGATCATACATTGCCGATCTATTCAGATCATGTTCTTGGCAATATTGATATAAGTTTTCGATTTCTACTTCTTTACCTTCTTTGATGTAAATAAAACATCGTTTCTTGTCAATTTTAATGACTGGCTCGGGCATTTTGAAGTTTTTGAATTCATCAGAAAACTCATAAGGAACTGTATTTGATTCTTTTATCCATTTCCAGTGCTTATCCACCTTTACAAAGCATCCTCCATGCTTTCGTGTAAATGACTTTCTATGGGAGTCGGATCTGGCATCTTCATTCATTCTGACCCATAAACGACTATTTCTAATATTCACTTGATCAGTATCACTTATGTTCATTGAACTTTTCCTTGTATTTTTGTATCACATCAAATAGTTTTCCAACATATTTGATTGGCTTATCGACAAATTCTTGAACAGAACCATCCTCACAAGTGATGAGAATGACAATGTTTTCAATTTTTTCATTGAATCGTTCTTGCCATAGAAGAGCGTATGCGGTTGCTTGAAGTTTATAGTTTTCAATGTCTTCTTCGCGCTTTTTATTTGTGCTTCCCTTGAAGTCAATAATGCTCTTCATTCCCTTATATTCAGCCACGCAGTCCACTCGACCAGCAAGGCCAATCTTTTCTCCCCATAGGGGATATTCAAGGGCATGCACATTATCTATAGCGTCTAATTTATCTTGCACTTGCTTGAAAAGCTCATATTGATCTGGCATCAATGAATTCTTATCAATTTGCTCATTAAGCAAATAATTTTCAATCAGTTTATGGAGGTTAGTACCACGCGCACAAACTCTTTGAGATTCTTTTGGATTATCTCTTCGCCACTTTTTGAAGAATTCGTTTTTTTCCCAGCCTACGACTGTGGTTACACTAGGAAACTTTCCACCGGGACAGACATAGACTCGTCTGCCGTTTTCAGTGATTTGTTCTACTTGATCTTCTTGGAGTTTGGGAAGATGAATAAATGATTTGGTATTAATATATTCAGAAAGCATTACATAATTTCAGATACAGTTGTCACATCACGAATTGGGCCAATGTCGTGTGTTTTCATAAGAAATGATCCAGAGTCTGTTTTGGATCGTATTATACCATTAATAAGATTTGATGCAGACACTAAATCTTCTTCATATGCTCTAAATTCTTGAGCAGGAGGTTCAGTTCCTGTCTCGGTTGTTTGACCTGTTTTAGACACTTGGGATTTATCTTGGGACATTAAATATCCCCCAACTCCAAGTGCAGCAGCAGTTCCTAGTGCATATTGGTTTATATTTGATTGTGGTTCAATGTAATCAGAAACTGAGCTAGTTTCGCTTGAAGCTGCTCTTTTAGTTGTCTGGGGTTCAACGTAGATGTAGTCTTGTTGTTTAGCGGTAGGAATGGCCATTGTTTCTGGAGCCATTCTAGTCATGCTAGGATCATAGATGTTAACATTTGCATCATCAACGCTGATTTTTTTTAGATATGGGGATACATCTAAATTGGAAAATCCTCTTTGTAATGCTTTTGCGAGTGTACCCATTCCTTCATTAAGAATCTTACTTCTTTCAAGTCTAAGAGTAAATTCTCTTATACTAAAATCTTCTTTGAGTGCGCTTTTTGGTTTTTTATCGTAATTTTTAACTTGTTTATTTCTACCCTCAATAAACTTTTTGATTTGAGTAGTTACGTCTTTATTTGATCTTTCGTCAATTACTCTGAAGTTTTTAGCACCATGAATTACGTCGAGAAGACCTTTTTGTGAAGAAGCGGTTCTTATCTTC
>Ga0169931_10010813_pt1 | contig 12958 bp, 8 predicted proteins | sample Kivu_15m_20L_FD_129675 | JGI IMG/M metagenome (GOLD analysis project Ga0169931, IMG submission 129675) | Freshwater microbial communities from Lake Kivu, Western Province, Rwanda to study Microbial Dark Matter (Phase II) - Kivu_15m_20L... | ecosystem: Environmental > Aquatic > Freshwater > Lake ...
CTTCCAGCCGCTCTTGTCGGCCGTCAGCCCGGTGTGCCCCTTGTGGCGGTCGTACACCTTGTGCATGTCCTCGACGGTGTCGAAGTAGCCGACGATGTGGGCGGCACTGAACGATTCACCCGCCTTCACCTTCCGGCCGTGGACCTCCTCGATCATCACGATGATGCCGCCGGGCCGCTGGCTGCACCATGCCTCGTACACTACCGACGGATCGAGCGTCAGCCCGGCGAGCCACGGGCCGGCCTTGCCCGTCTTCTTGTCGCGGAGGTGGTACGCCCGGATGAACGATTCGGGCGTCTTGTTGAGGTCGCGGCGGTAGCCGAACTTCAGGTCCGGCGGGAACGGCTCGAAGAACTCCTTCGCCGGGATGCGCACGCCCTTCGGCCCGCTCAGGTAGCTCAGGTACATCTCGCTGAACGTGTCCCCCTTGTCGTGGCGGACGCAACCGGGGGTGTCGTTGCGGAGGAACATCTCGTCGGAGTCGTTCACGCTGTCGATCTTGTCCATCAGCACGAAGAACCGTTCGCCCTTCGGAAAGACGACCAGTTGCGTCCACTTCGACCCCGCCTTGCGTCCGGGGGCGGCGTACTCGAACTGGTAGGTCGTCTGGACCGCGACGAAATCCTTGCCCCGGAACACGTGCGGCTGAACCGGCTTCATCCGGTGGCAGAGTTGCGGCCCTTCGACCATCCGCTTGCGGTGGCTGCTGCCGTGGGCCATCAGGTTGTAGGCACGACGGCCCGGGTCCGTTTCGTTCTCGTACCACGAGTAGCGCCCGACGCCGTTGCCGTCCTTCGCGATCACCTTCTCAGCCCAGGCCGCGTCGCTCCCGGCTTCCATGAGCCAGTCCACCACCATCAGCCCGTCGCCGATCTCGCGGAAGCCGGTGGCCTTGTCGAGGAACGAGCCTTTCTCGATGCCGGTCATCCAGTGCTTCGGGTTCTTCTTCGGAATGACGGCTTCGAGCTTGTCGGTCTCGATCTTGATCGACTTGTCGTCTTCCGTCACCTTGGCCCATTCTTGTTCTTCCGCGGTGGCGTGATGAACACTCAGAGCCGTAAGCCAGACGAGCGACAGGATCGTAGTTGCGGCGAGATGCTTGCAGATGGAAAATCGCAAGTCGAAAATCATTGCAGACCTCCTCGTGTTCCGAAGGATTTCATCTGCCTCGGGCCGAGCCCCCCGGAGCAAACCTCGTTCAGGCGACCACGCCTTTGACCACGACACCATGCACGTCGGTGAGCCGTTCGTGGCGGCCCTGGTGGAAGTACGTCAGCTTCTCGTGATCCAGACCCATCAAGTGCAAGATTGTGGCGTGCAGGTCGTGGATGTGGACTTTGTTCTCGACCGCCTCGAAACCGAGTTCGTCGGTCGCCCCGTAGGTGATCCCGCCTTTCACCCCTCCGCCCGCCAGCCACATGCTAAAGCCGTAGGGGTTGTGGTTGCGGCCGGGTTCGTTCTTGCCCTCGCTGAACGGCATCCGTCCGAACTCGCCGCCCCAGACGATCAGTGTGCTATCGAGCAGCCCGCGCGCCGCGAGGTCGGTCAGCAGCCCGGCGATCGGCCTGTCCACCTCCGGCGCGTGTTTGCCGTGATTGCTTTCGATGCCCGCGTGGGCGTCCCAGGTGTCCTCGAGGTGGCCACCGCCACTGTAGAGTTGCACGAACCGCACGCCGCGCTCCACCAGCCGACGAGCGATCAGGCAGTTCCGGCCGAACTCGTCGGTCGTCTTGTCGCCAACGCCATACAGGGCGAGCGTCTCGTTCGTCTCCTTGCTGAAATCGACGGCTTCGGGGGCGGCCGCCTGCATGTTGAAGGCCAGTTCGTAGCTTTGCGCCCGCGCCGCCAGCTCACGCCCACCGGGCCGCGCGTCCATGTGCTGCTGATTCAGTTGAGTGAGTAAATCGAGCTGGTTCCGTTGGGCTTCTTTCGTGACGTGTGTCGGCCCTTGCAGATCGAGGATCGGGTCACCAGTTGGGCGAAATAATGTGCCGCTGTATGCCGCCGAAATGAACCCGCTCGACCAATTCGGCTGACCGCTGATCGGCCCACCGCGTTTGTCCATCAGCACCACATAGCCGGGAAGGTTCTGGTTCACCGTGCCCAGCCCGTACACAGCCCAGCTCCCGAGCGACGGCCGACCGATGAACGTTTTGCCGGTGTTCATCATCACCAGGGCCGAGCCGTGCGCGTGACTGTCGGTGTGGCAACTGCGGATGACGGCCAGCTTGTCGGCGTGTTCGCGGACGTGTGGGAAGTAGTCCGAGATCGGCAGCCCGCTTTTCCCGCCCGGCTTGAATTTGCGAAACGCCGGGGTGAGGAAGCCGATCTTTCGCCCACCGGAGTTGATGAACTTCTTATCCTTCGGAAGCTCCTGCCCGGCATACTTCTCGAGGGCCGGCTTGGGGTCGAACGTATCCACTTGGCTCGGACCGCCGTTCATCATCAGGAAGATGCACGCCTTCGCCTTCCCGGGGAAGTGCGACTTCTTCGTCGCGAGGGGCGAGTCGGCGTGAGCGTCCTGCGCGAGCAGGCCGGCAAGAGCGACGCCGGCGAACCCGCCGCCCATCTCCCACAGAAGTTCTCGCCGGGTCAGCCCGCAGGGGAACAGATTATCCATGCTCGCTCCTTAATCGACATACATAAACTCGTTGGTGTTGAGCAGTACGTGGCACAGCGAGGCCAGAGCTTTCTGGGCCGGGTCGGGTTGCCCTGCGAACACCTTGGCCTGCTTCTCGAGATGGGTTACGGCCGCCCGCAGTTCATTCGGTTGGGGATCGCGAGCCAACGCGAGACGCCACGCCGCCGTCGCCAGCTCGATCTGACTTCCTTTTGTACCGATCCGCCGGGCGAGTGCCGCACTCTGCTCGTGGACGAACGGGTTGTTGAGCAGGGCCAACGCCTGGGTGGGCACGGTCGTGACGTCCCGGCGGCAGTTCGGGAGCGTCGTGTCGGGCAGGTCGAAGGTGGTGAGCAGGGGCGGCAGCAGGCCGCGCTTGGCGAACACATACACCGCACGGCGCCCCTGCTCCTCAGGCGGCGACGGCTTCCACGCGGCGGCCTTCGTCGATAGACCTTCGAGCGCGTCGGGGGGAATGACCGGGGCGAAACTGGGGCCACCGATCTTGTCCAGTTTCAGGTTGCCGGCCGCAGCGAGGAGGGAATCTCGCAGCGCCTCGGCATCCAGCCGACGGCGCTCGGCACGCCACCACAGGCGGTTCGGTGCATCGGTTTTCGCGAACTGTTCTTGCTGGGGATGGACCGAACTTTGGCGGTAGGTCTCCGAGAGCAGGATGAGCCGGTGAAGCGGCTTCGTCCTGCCACCGTTCGCGAGGAACTCGGCCGCCAGCCAATCGAGCAGTTCGGGGTGCGTCGGCTTCTCGCCGGTGAAGCCGAAGTTGTCCGGCGTTCGAACGAGGCCACTGCCAAAGTGCCCTTGCCAGAGCCGGTTCACCCAGACTCGTGCCGCCAGCGGGTTCTTCGGGTCAACGATCCAGTTGGCGAGCTGAAGTCGGCGGGTAGTCGTCTTCGCCCGCTCGGGCGGGACGGCGAGCGGCTTGTCCAGGATCGGAATGGCCGACAGGTGCCCGGGTTCGACCACAGGTCCGGGCCGGTTCGGGTCGCCCTTCTTTAACAGGTGCAGTGGCGGTGCGGTGCGGGCCTTGTCGGTCCACCCGAACACGCTCGCGTGGCCCAACGCCTTCGCGTCCGGACCGCCCAGGGGGGAGCCGGGCTGAACGTGCCCGGCCCAGAACGCCCCGCCAATGCGGTAGTAGTCCTTTTGGGAAACCGGGTCGAACTTGTGGTCGTGGCAGCGGGCGCATCGCACGGTCAGCGCCAGGAACGCCGTCGTCGTGGTGCCGACCATGTCTTCGAGCCGGTCGTACTGGTACTCCCTGGGGTCGTTCGGCTCGTCGTTCCAGGTACCGAGGCGGATGAAGCCCGTTGCGATGACGCTCCGCTCGGTCGCGTCTGGCAGTTCGTCCCCCGCGAGTTGCTCCTGCACGAACCGCCCGAACGGCAGGTCGTCGTTGAACGCCCGGATCACCCAGTCGCGATACTTCCACACGTCCGGTTTGACCTGATCGCGTTCGTACCCGCACGTCTCGGCGTACCGGACCACGTCGAGCCAGTAGCGGCCCCAGCGCTCCCCGTAGTGGGGCGACGCGAGGAGCTTATCGATCAGTTTCTCGTAGGCGTCTGGTCGGTCGTCCTTGACGAACGCTTCCACCTCCTCGTTCTTCGGCGGAAGTCCGAGCAGGTCGTAGTACACACGACGGACGAGCGTCCGCCGGTCGGCGACTGGGGCGGGCTGCATCTTCGCTTCCGTCAGTCGTTGTCGGATGAAGGCATCGACCGGGTTTCCAGTCGCGGGAGGCGCCGGCCTGACGATCGGCTGCAGGCTCCACCAGTCGCGGCCGGCCCGGGTGCTCGTGGTGATCGCGAACGGGTCGATCGGATCAGTGCCCCATTTGGCCCCGCCTTCGATCCACGCCTTCAGAACGGCCTGTTCTCCATCGGAGAGCGGTTTCTTCGGTGGCATTTCGTTCGCGGCTACTCTCTTCCACAAGCCCGACTCGTCCGGCTTGCCCGGAACGAACGCCTTGCTCGCGGTCTTCTGGTGGGTGAGGTCCAGGCCGCCCTTTGCGTCCTCACCCGTATGGCACTCCAGACAACGCGCCGCCAGGATCGGCAACACCGACCGATCAAAGTCCGGTGTCGCGGCGTGCCCCGACTTGGCGGTGGCGACGATCACAAGTAACGCGGTAGCTAGCCGATAATGAGGCATCAGATCAACTCCCGAATCGGCTCTTGCCGGTCGAGCAGGTACTGGGGCCGCCCGGAGTGGTCGGCGATGGTGGCGGTCTTCACGTCGATGCCGAGTTGGTGGTACAGCGTGGCGAACACGTCCTGGTAATGTACCGGGCGGTCCTGCGGCACCTCCCCGAGGCGATTGGTCGAGCCGATCACCTGCCCCGTCTTCATGGCTCCGCCCGCCAGCAGGGCGCAACTCACCTGCGGCCAGTGGTCGCGGCCGCCGTCCTTGTTGATGCGCGGCGTGCGGCCGAACTCGCCCCACGCGACCACGCTGACATCCCGGTCCAGCCCGCGGTCGTGCAGGTCCTGGACGAGTGCGGTGATGCCCTGATCCAGTTTGGCGAGTTGAATCGGCAACCGCTCGAAGTTCCCGCCGTGGCGGTCCCAACTGCCGAACGACAGGGTCACGCACCGCACCCCGGCTTCGACCAACCGGCGGGCCAGGAGGAACTGATCCATCCAGTGCGGGCCGGCGTCCTCGCCGAACGCCGGGTCCGCACTGCCGCGGCCGTAGCGGTCGCGCAGCTTCGGCGATTCGCGGTCCAGGTCGAGCGCCTCGACCAGCTTGCTGGAGGTGAGCAAGTCGAGGGCCTTGCGGGTGTACGTGTCCAGTGCGGCGAACTGGCCCCCGCTGTCGGCTTCGCGGCGAAATGTGTCGAAGCTGTTCAGTAACGAGCGGCGGTCGGAGAGTCGGTCCAGCGAGACGTTCTTCAGCCGCATGTTGGCCAGGCCCTCGCCGTCCGGCTGGAACGGGGCGTGCGCCGCGCCGAGGAACCCCGGCAGGCCCGGGTTGGAGTACGGGGCGTGCCGGGTCTTGATCGTCAGGCCGACGAACGGCGGGATGGTCGGATCGACCGGGCCCTGCAACCGCGACACGGCCGAACCGAGGGACGGCCGCCCGCTCTGCTGCCCGCCGGGGCCGATCGGGTACCCGCTCAGGCACAGGTCCGAGGCGTGTTGGTCCGGGCAGCCGTACAGCGAGCGGATGACGGCGAACTTGTCCATCATCTTCGCCAGCCGCGGCATGTGCTCGCAGATCTGGATGCCGGTGACGTTGGTGGCGATCGGCTTGAACGAGCCGCGGATCTCCGCGGGAGCGTCCATCTTCAGGTCGTACATGTCCTGGTGCGACGGGCCGCCGGACAGGAAGATCATGATCATCGACTTGTGCCGTGTCCGCTCGCCGCAACCCGGCGATGCCGCCTCGGCGCGGAGCAACCCCGGCAGCGAAAGCCCACCGAGGGCCAGGCCGCCGATCTTCAGGAAGTGCCGTCGCGTGTGGCCGTCACATTGCGACGGCGACGAGTGGCTGAGGATGGAGAGCATGCGAACCCCTTTCGGGTCTGAATTCCCGTGATCGGACGCCGGTTCCTCAGCGTCCGCCCTTCGTTGTCGCCGGTTGCCAGTGCCCGTGCATCGCACACGAGCCAGCGGGAACAGCTGTGACCGGCCGGCTTTCTTTGCCGTCGATGGAAGCGACATGCAGTTGCATCGTGCCGCTCCGGTCGGAGCCGAACAGCAGCCACTGGCCGTCAGGCGAGACCGCCGGGTGTTGTTGCCGCGCCCCGGTTTCGACTCCGTCATTACGCCACGATTCCGTCGATGATGCGCCCCTCGCACAAGGTCAACGGGCGATTCAGGCGGTCGCGAATTTCGGTCTGCGGCGAGACTCCCAGCAGGTGGTAGATCGTGGCCGCCAGGTCCGCGGGGGTCGTGGGATTGGTTGCGGGCTCGGAGGCGTATTTATCACTGGAGCCATACACCATCCCGCCTTTGACTCCACCCCCCGCGAGGACTGTCGTGAAGAGCTTGCCCCAGTGATCGCGACCGTCGCGTCCGGCCCCCGCACCGCCGACGACCGCTTGACCCACTTTCGGGGTTCGACCCATTTCGCCCGTCCAAAACGATCAACGTTTCGTCGAGCATTCCACGGGATTTGAGGTCGTCGAGCAGCGCCGAGGTCGCACGGTCGGTCACGGGGCAAAGGCGCGACTTCAGATCGATGAAATTGCGACTATGTGTGTCCCAGTAGACGCTCACGTTCGTGATGCCGTCGTTCGGCCAAAACACGGTGACCACGGGAACGCCCGCTTCGACCAGTCGTCGCGCCTGCAAGACCGACTGCCCGTGCAGGTTCATGCCGTAACGTTCACGCACGGCCAGGGGCTCCCGAGACAAATCAAACGCCTTCGTGACTTCCGGTCGTGCCAGCAGCTCAAACGCGCGGCGATAATGCTCCGGCATCGCTCCCACATCCCCGGAGGCCAGCTTGGACAAGCGTTGATCGAACTGTGAGTGCAACGCGGCTCGGCCTGTCAAGCGTGTGGGGGGTGTATCCTGCGAGAGACTGAATTCCCCGACCCGGTAGTCGGGCTTGGTGCCGTCCGCATCGATGCGCATGGGGTTAAAAATGGGCCCCAGAAAGCCCGCTCCTTGACCGTGACTCTCCTCCACGAACCTCGGTGCGGGATTCTCTTTGACGATCGGCATCATCGAAACGTAGGGTGGCAGGGGGCCCTGACCACGGCCGAGGTAGGAGAGAACTGCTCCATAGTTGGGCCAGTCGTCCTTCAGCGTGCCAGGTGGAGCGGGTCGGCCCGTCAAGAGGTGGTGTGTCGCCGTGGTATGGTTCACATCCGCATGGGTCATCGAGCGAATCAAGCAAAGCTCATGGGCCCGTTTCGCCAACTCTGGCAGGTGTTCGCAGATGCGCAATCCCGGAACGCTCGTGGCGATGGGCTTAAATTCACCACGGTAGACATCGGGGGCGTCTGGCTTCATATCCCAGGTATCTTGTTGGGCAGGCCCGCCCCACATGAAAAGCACAATGCACGCCTTCGCACGCCGCGTCTTGCCCGGAGACGCCTGCAACGGGAGCGACGGAAGTACCAGGGGAGCGAGCATTCCTGCCCGGAGAAGTTCGCGCCGTGTCAAGTTGTTCGAGATCAGCCTGTTCACGATTCTAACTCGTTTTTTTGGACAAACTCACTCGCGGCTGCCATTCGTTGTCGCCGGTTGCCAGTGTCCGTGCATCGCACACGAGCCGGCCGGAACATTCGTGATCGGCCACGTGTCCATGCCGTCGGCGGAGGCGACGTAAAGTTGCATCGTGCCGCTGCGATCCGAGCCGAACAGGACCCACTTGCCGTCCGGCGAGGCGGCCGGGTGGTAGTGACGCGTCCCCGGCTTCGACTTCGTCAGTTGCGTCGTCTTGCCCCCGAGATCGACGCGCATCAGTTCGATGCTCTCTCCCACATTCGCCGTGTAGAACACGTGGCGACCGTCCGCGGACCACACCGGGACGTCGCTGCTCTCGCTGTGGAAGTCGGGGTGCTTAAGCCGCTCGACCACGCCGCGATACCCGCCGCGGTCCGCGAGTTTCTTCAGCCCGGTGCCGTCCTTCTTCACGATGTGCGGGTGGCAGTTGTAGTGCTCGCCCGAAACGAACAGCAGCCACTCGCCGTCGGGCGACCACTGCGGCACGAAGTTGAACGGGTTCTTCGTCTCCACCTTTCGCTTGTCACCGCCGTCGGCGTTCGCGATGTAGATTTGGTAGTTCTCGTGATAGCTGATTCGCTTGCCGTCCGGCGACGCCGAGTAGCCGTAGGCGAACCCGCCACCGGTGCCGGAGACGTCGCGCTTGTTCTTGCCGTCGGCGTCCATGAGGTACGGCTTCGACACCCCCTTGATGAGCGGGGTGAACCCGAACCCCTTGCCGTCTGGGTGGAAGAAGAGGCCGGTGTTGTAACTGCTGACACGATCCACCGCCGTGAGATTCGTGAGCTTGCCCGTTGCGAGGTCGAGTAGGCAGGAATCGACCAGCCAGCCTTCGGTCATGCGGAAGGTTTTGTGCTTTCGCTCCCACGCGGCGTTCTCCGGGCTTTCCCACAGACTCAGGACGATGGCTCGCGTTCCGTCGGGCGACCACCCGGCGAACTGCGTCCACGTGTGGTCTTTCGTCGTCAACTCCTCGGCCAGCACCTTGCGCGCTTGGCCGTCGGCCCCGACCACGCAGGCGCGGCTGGTGACCCAGTTGACGAACTGCCCGCCCTCGAGGTCGTTGCGACCCTCCGTGTAACCGATCAACTGCGTGGGCTTCTCGCCGGCTGTGGCGACGGGCGCACAGGGAAACAGGACGAGAACGGCGCAGCCGAGAGGCAAAAGCCCTGAGGCGGATCGGATCGCGAAATCGCGTGGCGTTCGAGGCACGTCTTCTCCTTCGTCCGCGGAGGGACGTGGTTACACGGTGTTGTTCTCGTCACGGGGTGCCGCTCCGAATTCGACCTTCACCGCACTCACGCGAAGGCCGCCTCGGCCGGAACACACGAGCGAGCCGGCAGAGGACTTCGTCACGATCAGGCGAACCCCGAGGCCATTCCCGATCGGGAAGTTGGCCCCGCCGCCGCGCGAACCGAGGAAACGGTCGACGGTGAAGGCCTTCGACTTTCCGAACTCCGGCTTGAACACCGTGCTGCCCAGGTCCGTCGCCTCACGCGGGTCTTTCCTCTCGTCCCGGTAGCGGACGAGCGACAGCCGGCACTCGAAGTGCGCGGCGAACAGCTTCGCGAAGTCGTCCGCTGTCGCGCCCTCGCCCGCCGCCTCGACGGTGAACGTGTAGTTCCCGCCGCGCGCGTTGCGGATTTCCTGGGCGAGCACCGCCGTCGCGCCCGATGCCACCTCACTGCCGACATCGAAACCTACGAAGATGCCTCGCCCGTCCTTCTGGAGCGCGAGCGACCCGGTGAGCGGGTCGGCGCGCCAGCCTTTCTCGCGCGTGGGCGGGGAGCAGGCGACCAGCGGCCGCCTCGAAGCGAAGTCGGCGTCGAGGATCAGGCTCGTGTCGTAGGGCGGGACCAGGGCGATGTCGCCCCCGGGTTCACTCCGCTCGGTCATGTTCGTGCCGAGCACCCCCGCGATCGGCTCGCCCTTGGTGAGCGGGTGCGGCCGGTCGGCCTTGTCCCGAAACATCCCGTGCGGGTCGATCCCGAGCAGGTGGAAGATGGTGGCGGTGAAGTCGCCGCCGCGAATCGGGTCTGTGACCGGGTAAGCCCCGTTCTTGTCGCTCGCCCCGACGACCGAGCCGCCGCGAATCCCGGCCCCGGCGAACGCGGCACTGAACACGTGACCCCAGTGGTCCCGCCCGCCGACGGCGTTGATCTTCGGCGTGCGGCCGAATTCGCCCACGACGACCACCAGCGTTTCCGCCAGCAGCCCGCGGTCGGCCAGGTCGATCATGAGCGCGTCGAACGTCACGTCGAACATCGGGCAGAGGCAATCCTGGAGCCGGTCGGCGTTCTGGGCGTGCGTGTCCCAGAGCGGGTTATCGACCGCCGAGTCGCCCGGCTCGCGGGGCCAGTTGACGTGGACGAGCCGCACCCCCGCCTCGATAAGCCGGCGGGCCAGCAGGCACGACTGGCCCCATGTGTACCGGCCGTACCGGTCGCGGGTCCTGTCCGTTTCGCGCGACAGGTCGAACGCGGCGCGGGCCGCCCCGGAGGTGACCAGGTCGAAGGCGTTCGCCGACAGCCGGTCCCACGCCCGCACCGCATCGGCCCCGGAACGCGGGTCGAACGACCGGTCGAGTTGGCCGAGTAGGGCTTTCCGGCTCGCCACCCGCTCCTTCGAGGAGCCGATGCCGAAGTCCAACCCCTCGATGTGGTAGTCGGGCTTCGCGGGGTCGCCGACGAACCGCTCGGGCTCCCACTGCTTGCCGAGGAACCCGGCGGTCTGGCCCGCGGGCGTGACGTTGTCGTTCAGCCGCATCACGTCCGGCACCCACACGGTGGTGAGCGCCGGCAGCTTCGTACTCGGCTTCAGCATCTTGACCACCGAGCCGAAGTACGGCCAGTCCGTCGGCTTGATCTGGCGGGCGCTGCCGGGGCCGTACGGGTAGCCGGTGAGCAGCCAGTACCCGCTCACGTCGTGGTTGTCGTCGCGGGTGGACAGCGACCGCACGACGGCCAGTTCGTGCGCGTGCCGGGCGGTGCGGGGGAGCAACTCGCAGAAGCGGACGCCGGGCGCGGTGGTGGCGATGGGCTTGAACGGCCCGCGGATCTCGGCCGGCGCGTCCGGCTTGGGGTCGAACGTCTCGTGCTGGGGCGGCCCGCCCTGGAGCCACAGGAAGATGCAGTTCTTCGCCCGGCCGAACGACGCGCCGAGGTCGCCGGCCAGTTTGGGGGCGGGCGTGTCGGCCGCACGCACGGGCGGGCCGAGCAGTCGGGGGAGGGACAGACCGATCGCGCCCAACCCGCCGACGTGCAGCCACTCGCGGCGCGAGACCGGGTGGGAGAATGAAGTGCCGTCGTTGGGGGAGGGCATGACGACTCCGGGGGTTCAGAACAGCTCGGTGAGCGCGCGGCCGTCTTCTATCAGGTGGAACGGGCGGCCCTCGCGGTCCACCGCGTGCAGGTCGTCGATGCCCATCGCGTGGAACACCGTGCGGGCGATGTGCTCCGGGGTGACCGGATTCTGATCCGGGTACTCGGCCCGCTTGTCGGTGGCGCCGAACACCTGCCCGCCCCGGATGCCGCCCCCGGCGAGCAGGACCGACTGGCACGCCGTCCAGTGATCCCGCCCGGCCCCGCTCACCCCGCCCGACCGCGGGTCGCCGATCTTCGGCTTCCGCCCCATCTCGCTGGACACGATCACCATCGTCGATTCGAGCATTCCCCGTTGGTGCAGGTCATCCAGCAACGCGGCGAACGGGCGGTCGAACTCCGGCAGCAGGCGGTCCTTCAGGCAGGTGAAGTTGTTCCCGTGGGTGTCCCACCCGCCGCCGCTGTTGCACAACTTGTCGAGCTCCTTGTCGCCCTTCCAGAAGACGGTGACGAAGTGGACGCCGGCCTCGACCAGCCGGCGAGCCAGGAGCATCGACATCGAGTTGATGCCGGGGCCGTACCGCTCCCGCACCGCGGCCGGCTCCGCCCGCAGGTCGAAGGCGTCGCGGGTGCCGGACGACGCGAGCAGGGTGAACGCCTTTCGCTGGGGGATGCCGAACTCGCGGTTCGCCGCCGATTGCTCGGCCAGCCCCCGCGCCCGGTCCAGCGCGCCCAACAGACAACGGCGGTCGTGCAGGCGGTCAACGGTGGTGTCGCCGGACAGCGCGAGGGCGGGCACCCGGAAGTCGAGCGGCTTCTCGCGGCTCCCGTCGACGAACACCGGGTCGAACTCGATGCCGAGGCGGGCGGCGAACTGCCCCGGCCGCGTGTAGTGCGGCGCGTCCTCCTTCTGCGGGAGGGTGACCGCCGACGGCAGGTTCGGCAGCGGCGGCCGCTTGGCGGCGACGACCGACGCCATCGACGGCCAGTCGGTCGGGTACGGCGTGCGGGCGTTCAGAAGCTGGTGGAAGGTGCGGTCCGGCGCGTGCCCGGTCAGGTTGTAGTAGTACCCGGCGTGGTGGTCGCCGGTGCCCCGGCGGTGGTCGCCCAGGGAGCGGACGACGGCGAGGTGGTGCGCCTGTTTCGCCAGGTGCGGCAGGTGTTCGCACAACTGGACGGCCGGAGCCGAAGTCGGAATCGGTATAAACAACCCGCGGTACTCGGCCGGTGCGTCCGGCTTCATGTCCCACGTGTCGATGTGGGACGCGCCGCCGCTCAGCCAGACGAGGATGGCCGACTTCGCCACCTTCCGCCGACCGGGCGGGGCCGGCGCGGCCGATGCGCGGCCGGCGAGGTTCGCGCCGAAGAACGGCAGCCCGCCGGCCAGGAGGAACGTCCGCCGGGAGTGTGGCGCGGAGAGGAGCACGTCGTGAGTTCCGCGGAGGAGCGATCGCGCAAGGCAGGACCTCTCGTGTACCCGATCTCACGGCTCAGCTCAATTGTTTTTCCTGGACAACCTCCCAAATCGTGGTTAGGTTCCACCTAATGGACCCGAAGAACAGTTCGACGCGGCGGTTCTTCAAGGAGCTGCGGTTCCAGCAGTTGCGGGCGCTGGTCGCGGTGGCCCGCGAGAAGAGCTTCGCCGGTGCGGCCGCGGCGCTGGAACTGGCCACCCCCTCGGTGTGGCAGCAGGTGCGCGGCCTCGAAGAGGAGTTCGGGGCCGAACTCGTCCGCGTCAGCGGCAAGACCGTCGCGTTGACCGACGACGGGGCCGCCCTCGCGGACCTCGCCCGCCCCCTCGTCGCGGGGTTCGACTCGCTGCA
>Ga0169931_10010814_pt1 | contig 12957 bp, 11 predicted proteins | sample Kivu_15m_20L_FD_129675 | JGI IMG/M metagenome (GOLD analysis project Ga0169931, IMG submission 129675) | Freshwater microbial communities from Lake Kivu, Western Province, Rwanda to study Microbial Dark Matter (Phase II) - Kivu_15m_20L... | ecosystem: Environmental > Aquatic > Freshwater > Lake...
AATGCGGTTCGGCTGCGCCGCGCTCAGGGCGGAGGAACGCCATGAGCCTGCCTGAGCTCCGCAAAGAGATCGACGCGACCGATGAGCAGATTCTGGCGCTCCTGCTCAGGCGCGGTGACCTCGCGCTTCGGGTCGCTGAAGAAAAACAACGCCTGGGTCGACCTCTCGCCTACGATCCAGAACGCGAGCGTCAGGTACTGGACCGCATTGCCGCCCTCGCTGAGGGTGGCTCACTGCCACCCGATGCCATTCGGTCAATCTACCGCGAAGTCATTAGCGCCTGTCTGGCCTTGCAACGCCCGCTCTCCGTGGCCTATCTGGGACCCGAGGGCACATTCTCGCACATGGCCGCGCTGCAACTCTTTGGGCAGGCGGCGGTCCTGCGCGATGTGGCCACCATCGAAGGGGTATTCGACGCGGTCAGCCGGCAGGATGCATCCCGTGGTGTTGTGCCCATCGAGAATTCCACCGAAGGCGGAGTCGCTGCCAGCATGCGCGCGCTGGTTCACGGCAACCTGATGGTCGAGCGCGAGCTCGTGATCGACATCTCGCACTGCCTGTTGAGCCACGCACCCAACCTGCCCAGCGTACGACGCGTGTATTCGCACCCGCAGGCGCTGGGCCAGTGCACCGGCTGGCTGCGCAAAAACCTGCCCGCCGTCGAGTGGATTCAGACCGCTTCGACAGCGGCGGCGGTTCAACAGGCCGCCGGTGACCCGCAAAGTGCCGCCATCGGCAGCCGGTTGGCCGGCTCGCTTCACAACGTCCCCGTGCTGGTCGAGAGCGTGCAGGACACCCTGAACAACGCGACCCGCTTTCTGGTCGTTGGGCCACACGACGCTGAGCCAACCGGTGATGACAGCACGCTCATCGCATTCGCGCTCCACGATGGGCCCGGCGCGCTTCGCAAGGCGCTTGGCGCATTCGAAGAACAGGGCATCAGCCTGTCGCACATCGAGTCGCATCCCAGCCGAGACCGCGACTGGGGGTATGTGTTCGTCGCCGAGCTCGTCGGCCATCGCGCAGACGCCACCACCCGAAAAGCGATCGACGCGCTGCATGAGGCCTGTTCCTGGGTGCGCGTCATGGGATCGTTCCCTCGCCACCGCACTCGACTGCCCTAAGGCCACAGACTGCACTGCAGGCCAACGAGCCACACACAGCCCGGCTGCAAAATCGCACGCTTCACACCCATCTGGCGTGCAAAATCGCACCTCTCGCAGCATCGCCTCCGCTGGAAAGCGCTCCTGATTGTCCTTCACGGGGTCGTCGTCACGCGCTCTAGGCCTTTGGCACGGTCTGTGCTCACTGGAAAAACCGCGGCGTCTCACGGTCCGGTCCCCGGGAGGCGCCGCACTCCATCCCTCACCGCGGGGTCACCGGGTCGAGCCCCGGTTCACGATGACTACTCTCTCGCCTACGCTGCTCGTCACTGCGTTGCTGACCGGTCTGGTCGGCGGGCTTCACTGCACCACTATGTGTGGTGGGTTTGCACTGTCGGTCATGCATCGGTCAGGCGCGCGAGGCGTCACCCTTTACACGGCAGGTCGCCTCATCACGTACGCGACGCTGGGGGCATTGGGCGGTGGTTTCGGTGCGCTACTGTTGCCGCTGGAGCAGGTCGGTGCCGTGGTGTCGGCGCTGTTGTTGATCTGGTTCACGGCACGACTGGCCGGGGTGGTTCGTCTCCCTCAGCCTGCGCAGGCAGGTCAGACCATCCATCTCGGGCATGCGCACGTCGATCAGCAGGGCAGCGGGAGAAAACTCCTCGAACAGGTCGAGGCATACCTTCCCGTTTGGAGCCTCGAGCACCTCGAAGCCCTGACTCCGAAGGCCTTCGGCCAGTGACCACCGTACCAGCTCTTCGTCGTCACACACCAGAACTCTGCCAGCTACAGCCATGATCTTCCTCGCTAACGATTCCCACCATCTCTGGTAGCCGAAACAGGGTCTCGCTTAAAGCGCGCTCTCTGACACATACCAGTATGCACGATATGCGCCGAAACCGAACACCAGCGCGTCTGGCACAGCATGTGCAAATCGTAGCTCGCATGAACGGAGCAACCCGCACATACCGACCCGCGATTCAACAGCTCATGGAGCACATTGAATCGCTGGTGCGCCACCATCGTGGCCAGAACGGAACCGTGACCATCGGCGTCGCCGATACCGACGCGCTGGCCGTGCTGGGAGAGCTGCGGCAGCGCATGCTCGAGCGCGGCCTCGGCCATGTGCGACTACTGACACTCAGCCGTGCGGGATCGCCCCATGTCGCCTCCTATGAATTCGTACCCTGAACCGTGAGGACACCATGTCAGACCATCAGACACCGACCATCTTTCAGCAGATTGCAGTCCCTCGACTCCGGCTCGGCGCCATTCTCGGGGCTGTGGCCGCAGGCGTCATCGCGCTCGTCGCTGACCCCACGAACACCAACTCCATCCCGATCTTTGGCTGCGGGATCCTGCTCGGGACCATGATGGGGTTCGTCGCCGCCTGCATGACACCAGAAGGTGCCTGGAAGCTGACACACCCTCAATAACCATCGGCGCTCGTGAATCAGCGGCGGATCTGCCGCTGACTTCACAGAGTCCGACGCGACCGACACCCAACCGAAGAACGCCGTCCACTCAAACCGGCGTCGCGGACACCGCGTGATCCCAGCCACTCTCCAGCGCCAGACGCGCCAGGTGAAGCGCGCCCGACAAACTCGCTGCACCGACGATAAAACGTCCTGCATGGCAAAACTCGGCGTCGCTGACACCGGACTGCTCCTGCATGGCCCCACCCCGCAATCCCGCCCATGACGCCGGGAACGGACACAAGGGAATCAGCGGGTCACTGTCGCTCGGCACACTCTGAACCAGCCACCCACTCCGCCCTCGCTCCGGATACACCACCAGACGATGGTGTGGCATGGTATAGCCCGGCCAGGCAATGCCCTCCGGCAACACCAGCACCGGTTCGCCTGTGTCATGACGCTCCACATCGCGTCTGACAGACCACGCGCGTTCCGAAGCCCTCACGCGTCCACGAAGGACCTCGTCGGCCCAGACCACCGCCCTGCCAAAAGCGTCGTTTTCTTCCTGCAGCGACTCCGGATTCATATCGGCCACGAGCTCCGAAATACCCAACAGCTGCACCCGGTGCGCCGGTTCAAGGCGCAACCGCGCACTCTGCTCCAACGCTCCGCAGTCGCCAGCGTCAATGCCCTCTACAAGCCCACCGTCCACGGCAGACTGAATCGCCGCCACCAACTCGTCACTCAGACCAGATTCCCCTGTCACCCCAGACACATACTCCGCACCAAAGTGCTTCCATACAAGCCCGAAGGCGGCAAAGGGAACACCGTTCTCACGGCGCGCTTCCGGCACTTCCTCAAACGCATCGCCGGGACGTACCCGAAGCAAAAATTGATGGTGGTCGTAACAATGACGGACAGGGTCGTACACGCCACCCACATCGTAAACGATCGAAGACGGATCCCCATTGGCGTCATGCAACACCCCGGCGTCTCGCGTCCGCACCAGCTCCGCCTCGGGGAAGAGGCGCCTCAGCACGGCCGTCGCGAAGACCTCGTCCGCGTGAAACCGACCCCAGTGTGTAACAAGACGACGAATCGCCATAACCGGCTTCCTGAGTCCATCGACCATAGAGGGCCGTACCCTCGCAATGTATGCAAGTGTAGTCAAGACTGAATCCCGCAAGGAAACAGGCGGAATCAGGGCACGCCGCGTCCTCCGGAACCCACCGGCATCTTGCGCGATCCAGCATCCCCGCTCTCGTTATCCCTTGCAGGGCGTGCTAACTATCACGCACCTGTGATCGATCCACTCCTTCGTCCTGTCTCGAGCGCCATGGCGATCGCCCCGTTAATGCCCGAAACTTCGCTACTGCCCGACACAACCGTCGATGGTGGTTACCGGTTTCGTATCGAGGCGGTACTTGGGTCCGGTGGCTTCGGTATCACCTACCACGCTACTGATCTGCAGCTGGACGCCCGGGTGGTCGTGAAGGAGCTGGCAATCTCCGAGATTTGCTCGCGGGAAACGATCGCCGCACGCATTGAGCCTCTGCCGCGCTGTGAAACGGAGTTCCAGTACTGGAAAGACCGATTCTTCGACGAAGCCCGCCGCGCCAATCAGATTCGGCACCCGCACGTCGTACGGGTCATCGCCGTCTGGCGAGAACGCGGAACCGTCTATTACGCCATGGAAGAGGTCCGCGGGGCCCGCAGTCTGCCCTGCTCAACACACGCGGGATGGCGCCAACCTGAGTGGACACTCGCCCGCGCCCGTTCTCTGGCGCTGCTCGAAGCGCTCGCCGCCGTGCACGCCACCGGACTCCTCCACGGCGACATCAAACCCTCCAACGTGCTGCTCGACCACGATGACCAGCTCGTCCTCATCGATTTCGGCACCGCGCGACGCATCGGCGAGCTCAACAACACCGCCACCTCGACCATGTTCACGCCCGGGTATGCACCGCCCGAGCTCATGATCGGCGGCCGCGTGCGTGAAGCAGGCCCCTGCAGCGACCTTTACTCCTGGGCCATGCTGACCCTCGGCATGATGATCTACCACCCGACGTCAGACCAACAACCACTGAGCGCCCTTACCCGGATGCAGCTTCTGCAATACGGCGGACAGGACCCCTACGCCAGTCTCGCCCAGGACCTGCTGGACGCCGGCGTCAGCGAAGGCTGGACGACCGTGCTCCTGAGTTGCATCGCGCTCAACCCAGCCGACCGACTCCAGAGTGTCGCTGCCGTTCTGGACGTGCTCGGCAACGAAGGCCTGGCACCTGACACACTCCCCGCGAGCATTCGACAGGCACAGCTAAGCTCCACCGCGACCGTTCCGCTCCCCCAGCTCGACTCGACGGGCCTGAGTCACACAGAGGTCAGCCAGCGACCGGTGCCGAGGCCACCTCGGGCTGACCGGGCGGCCTTTGACCAGACAGTGGCCGATGTGACCGCCCACGAGGAGCGTCCAAGCCAGCACGAGCCCCTTGACTCCGGGTCACCGACGCCGAACCCGATCTCGATACCACCCATTCCGTCGGCACCTTCCAGACCAGTACCAGCTGCACAGGCGCCTGCCACCTTCAGCGGCGGGCCCTCCACAACGTCCGAGTTACCACGCGGCGCAGCCACGTTTCCCGCGCTCCCCACGGCGACGCCCGGTCCGCAACCTGCTGCGCGAGCACCGGCAAGCACACCGGCTCCACCGGCATCGCTGCTGCCCGAGACCATCGTGGCCCAGCACAATGACGCATCCCTGCGCAGCCGAGTCTCCCCCAACGACAAGTTCGCCGTCTCGGTGCCCGTCGCAACCCCGACACCCGGGTCGTCGGCCGGTGCGCCCGGCTCCCCTGCCACCGCAAAGGCCCCGCCAGCCGCCACGCTGGCGCCCTGGCACACCGGGCAGTCCACATCACCCACCCCAGTAAACCGTGGGCGAACGATCCTGCTCGCTGCTGTGCTCACGGCTTCGCTCCTCGCTATCGCTGGCGTCTTCGCATGGCCAACCCTCACCGCGCTGCTGTCGGGTGACCTCGCGAGTGCCGTCACAAACAGCACCGAACCAGACACCGCCACTGACGCACCCGATTCGGTCGCCACATCAGCCACGCCCGCGAACGGATCTGCGGCGGGTTCTGCAGACGCCGGCACCTCGCTCGCCCCCGGCATGCCTCCCGGCTTTGTGCGCGTACCACCCGGTACCTTCACCATGGGCTCGCACCCGCAGGAAACCGGGCGCAAGTCCAACGAGACTTTGCGAAACGTCACCCTGACCCGCCACCTCGCCGTGCAGGTCAACGAGGTCACCCACGAACAGTGGCGCGACCTCATGGGCACGTCGCCCTGGTTCTTCACCCGTTGCGGTCCTGATTGCCCGGTGGAACGCGTCAGCTGGTACGATGCCATCGCCTGGGCGAACGCCCTGTCTACTTCCGAAGGGCTCACCCCCTGTTACACGCCTGTTGAATGCACCGGACAGCCCGGCTCAGGCGTTACGACGCCACGCGATTCCAACTCCCCCGCGCCCGGCGACTATCGTTGCGCCAGGGTGACCTTTGCCGGCCTTGACTGCAGCGGCTACCGGCTCCCCACCGAAGCCGAGTGGGAGTACATCGCCCGCGCCGGCACCACCGGCGCCTGGTGGGGTGCCAACGCCGGACCACCTTCCAACACCGCCTGCGATGCCAGCGCTCCCATCCGATCCGCCGCCTGGTACGAGTGCAATGCACACACCGACTACTTCTCGCCCATTCGCGTCGGCTCCGGCGACTCCTCGACCCGTGTAGGCCCACACCCCGTCGGCACACTCGGCGCAAACCCCCTGGAACCTGAACGATTTACACGGAAACGTGGCCGAGTGGACGCACGACGGCTCCGACCAGCCCAACGCCGGCGACATTACCGACCCGGTTTCACAGGGCAGCAGTCGATCCGTCCGTGGCGGACACTTTCGATCGCCGGCGCTGGAACTGAGAGCCGCCGCCCGCAACCTCATCGCTCCCGAAATGCGAAGCCCGGACATCGGCTTCCGCGTGGTTCGCACACTACCTGCGCCATAAGCGACGGCCGCGTCTGCACGCGCTGCTGCAAAGCACCTGCGCACCGCCCTCGAATCAACCTACACCGGCGGCGTACACTCGCGACGCAAGAGCGCCACCAGATCAGGCCGCGACATGGGCAATTGCTCACCTTCCTCACGTACGCTCACCGTCTGAGACGACACCTCCCGGTCGCCTACGACCAGAATCCACGGCAGGCTCACCTCGTGCGCCTCGGCGATGCGTCGCGCCAACGATTCGGCCCGCGCATCCACACGAACCCGAACTCCCAACGACGATAATTCCCGCATCAATTCATCGGCATACGCGCGGTGACCATCACCAACGGGAATTACCAGCGCCTGCTCAGGCGCCAACCACGCCGGCAATTTGCCCTGATGATGCTCCAGTAGCACCCCCAGAAACCGCTCCAGACTTCCCAACATCGCCCGGTGCAACATGACCGGACGCTTCCGCTGATTCTGTGCGTCCACATACTCCAGCCCAAACCGCTCGGGCAGCACGAAGTCCAGCTGAATGGTGCCGCACTGCCACTTGCGACCCACCCGGTCACTCAACACAAACTCCAGCTTGGGCCCGTAGAACGCGCCGTCGCCCGGCGCCAGCGTATAATCCAGCCCCGCATACTGCGCCGCCGCCGACAGCGACGCCTCGGCCAGGTCCCACACCCGATTATCGCCAAAGCGCTGCTCGGGGCGCGTCGAGAGCACCACTTCGACCTTCCGGAAGCCGAAAGCACGATAAAAACCGGTCACGGATGCACAAAACCGCGCTACTTCGTCTACGATCTGCCCTTCCGTGCAGAAGATGTGACCGTCGTCCTGCGTGAACTCCCGCAGGCGAAATAGCCCGTGCAAGCTGCCGCCCGGCTCATTGCGGTGCACAACACCGAACTCCGCGAGACGCATCGGCAGCTCACGATACGATGGCGCCGACCGCCCATAAATCTGGATATGTCCCGGACAACTCACCGGTTTTACCGCCGCCGATGGCTCACCGCCTTCATCCTCGGCAAACATGAACATGCCGGCCGAGAAGTTCGACCAGTGGCCGCTGGTCTCCCAGATCGCCCTGCGCATCATCTGAGGCGTGCGGACCTCGTCGTACCCATCTTGTCGCAGGCGCCGACGCACCGCGCTCTCGAGTTCGTGGAACACCGTGAATCCCCGGCGGTGCCAGAACGCCATGCCTGGCGCTTCATCCTGAAAATGAAGCAAATCAAGTCGTTGGGCGATCTGTCGATGATCATCATGCTCTAACATCGTCTTCTCTCGTGTGATGACCCCGCCGAAACATCACAGAGCCCGTCGACCTCGACCGCAGCCCTGCCCGTTTCGGCGGGGCTGTAGTGTTTGGGTCAGGCAACGCTCACAAACGACTACAGTCCCGCCTCGCGGGTAATAATAGTCGTAGTCGTGAGGATAGAGTGTGTGTGCATGAGCGGCACAGATAACGGCATGGGCAGGGCCGCGCAAGTAATTCTTCCGAACACCGGGAGGTTCCTTTCACCGCCGACATGTCGCCCCACTGCGCCAGACTGCACCCACCGTCGTACCCGATCGTCCCTGCAGGCGGGCGTTCCGACCAGGATGGAGCGCCATAACCCCGTCGACGCAAAGCGTTAACTCTAATCGCGACGCGTTGCACCCGCCAGCACCGTCAGCGCATCCCAGTGGCAACCTGCACCCCCGGTGTTTCATGCGCGCGTTGCACCAATGTCTGATTCCATTCGTTGCGGCCGTCGCCTCGTGCCAACCGGTCGCCGGCCAACAGGCATCACAGACACCGACTGTTTTGCAGGGCGAGCCGTACGCCCCAACCGGAGTGCGCGAGCCGGAAGTTGCGAACGCGGTCGACGGCAGCGCCGCCCTGCCAGACGGGGTCAATCCGAACCGGGTGCCGGCGACGCCCATGAGCCACCGGGGCGCCGATTGGCTGGAGCGCGACGACCGGGTCGCCGAAGAGGCCCCGCAACAACTGTATGAGCAGCTTGGTCTGCAACCCGGCATGTTCGTTGCCGATATTGGCTGCGGGCTCGGATACCATTCGGTGCCCATTGCGCAGCGGGTGGGTCCGGAAGGTCGGGTTATCGGCACAGAAATTCAGCCGGAGTATCGCGAGCGCTTCGAGGCGCGGGTGCAGGCAGCGGGCGTACAGAACGTGGAGTTTCGGGTCGTGAATGTCGGTACGCTGGGACTGGAATCCGAGAGTATTGACCTGGCACTGCTCGTGGACGTGTACCATGAGATTGCAGCACCGCAGGCGTTTCTGGCAGAGCTTCGAACGGCCCTGCGGCCTGCGGGCAGAGTCGCGCTGGTCGAGTTTCGGGCCGAGGACCCGGAAGTTCCCATTCTACCTGACCACAAAATGTCCGTTGTGCAGGTCGACTGGGAGCTTGCTCAGGCTGGCTACGAACGCGTGTCCCGCTTCGACGGGCTGCCATGGCAGCACCTGTTGATTTATTCACCGGTTGCAGATTGACGCTTGACCCATCGGGAAAAAACAGCGACCCGCGCGCGTCTCTCGTTGCCGGTGCCGCTGTATGGACCTGACGCTCGTTCAACAATTATTGCTGATTTTCGCCGGATTTTCGGCCGGATTTATTGATGCGATTGCCGGCGGCGGTGGCCTCATTACCCTGCCCGCGCTTCTCGCCGTCGGTCTGCCACCCGACATGGCGCTCGGCACCAATAAGGGGCAATCCGTCTTTGGTTCAGGTGGCGCACTCGCCGGATACATTCACGGCGGTCTCATCGACCGCAAGCGCGCGCTCACCATGTTTCCCGCCGGGTTCATTGGAGCGCTCATGGGTGCTACGCTGGTGCTCTTTGTTCCACGAGAGACGCTGCGGCCTGTGGTCATTGGAATGCTGGTACTGGCGGCCATTCTGATCTCGATACCAAGGCCGGCGCAGGACGAAAATGCGACGACTGAATTGCCGGCGTCACGCATGCCACTGGCTCTGGGAATTGCCCTCGCCATTGGCACGTACGATGGATTCTTTGGACCCGGCACAGGCGCTTTTCTGCTGGTGTTATTTGTGTGGGCGCTGCGTGACAACCTGGTGAGCGCCACGGCGAATGCCAAAGTCGTTAATTTCGCCTCCAATCTGGCGTCGGTCTGTGTGTTTGCATCACAGGATAAAATCCTGTGGCTGGTGGCTCTGCCGATGGCAGCCGCGCAGCTTACCGGCGGTGTAATCGGGGCACGCACCACCATGAAGGTGGGCAAGAATCTGGTCCGCCGGGCGATGTTGCTGGTGGTCGCCGCGCTGATCGCCAAACTGCTATGGGATATGTTCGGCGGTTAGCAGCGAGCGGTCGAGATTAGTGGTCGTGATCGTCGTGGGTGCCACAAACGCAGGGGCCGTTGTGGAAGAACTCTTCGGGCAGCGCCGAAATCCGCCACCATTCCCACGCCTCCAGACGCTCCAGCAGGAAAGCGGTGCGAACCGGGGCCAGCACGCGAGTCTTGCGCTCGGGCTCCAGGTCATATTCGCACGTCTTCCCACCTGGCGCGTCAAACGTCCCATTGCCGTCGAAGTCCACATAAATGGGGTTGGTGGTAAAGCGAGGTACTCCGGTGGGATCAAATTGAGGCAGATTGCGCGGAAGCAGTTCCTGACCAAACCCAAGCACCACAATGTTCGCGTCAGCGTCGACAGGTACTTCGACTGTACCCTCGTACTTGATCACACCGTCGGGTGACGTCGTTTCGATGGTCGCGACCTCGTCGCAGTTCGCGAATACCGTGAACGTTGTCACATCAATGTCAGGGATGGCCTCGATTCGGATATCCAGCGTGACCGTACCATCGGTATCCGTCACCGTATCACCCAGCCGGGCCCCATCATTCATGGTCACGTGCGCAAAGGCACCGGTACTGACCACAGAACGGCCGTCCTGCATCGCGCTCACCAGCATTTCGTCGGTGAATTCAATCGGGCTGTCGGTCGGAGCCAGGAAGAAATTCCGCGGACTGCCTTCGGCATCGGCGCCATGGGTGTCGGTGACGCCGGTTGCGGTCACGGAGTGCCCGTGGTGAATAAAGCTCTGCCAGTCTTCGAATGGCCCCGTATCCTGCGGGCTATCCGGGTTCAGGAACACGCCCCGGTTGCCGTTCTGGTATTCGACGGTGTCGAAATTCCAGCTCCACAGCTGTGCATCTGGTTCAAACCCAAGCAGGGTCGGGTCTTCAAGGGTCGCGTCACCCAGCACCGGGTCATAACCGATAAGGCACATATAATTGCAGCCAAGGCGCGGGTGGTTCAGGGCAACAATGGAAGCGCCACGCTCGCGGATCGTCTCATGCAGCTCTGTGATATCCAGTCCGCGCCAGTCCGGGGGATTGCCCCGCACCGAGTTCGGGTCGGCAACAAACGGATACGCGTTCGTATGTTCCGGCAGCGGAGGCGTGACCTCTTCGCCGAGCACGGTGTTCACCCAGGCTTCCAACCCGGACTCTTCGAGGCCGGGCTGCCAGTCGCGCAGAATCTCGTGGTCGGTGCTGACTGCGACTTCTACGCCTTCCACCGCGAGGGAGAGAATGCGGTCGGGCACCAGAACCGGGCTGTCCGGGCTGGGACCCGCATGTACGTGGCCGTCGAACGACAGATAACCGTCGGTGTTGAGAAGTCGCTCGATAACGATATTCAGGTCAACGCTACCACCGGGCTCCACGATAATGTTTTCGCGCACGACCCCGTATTCAAAACCGCGCGTCACATCGACTTCGTAGCTTCCCGGAGGCACGACGCGCGTGCCGGCAGAACCGTCGGTGAAAATCACCTCGGCCATACGATTCTCCCGCCAGAGCACAATTTTGGCGGGCGTCGTGGTACCTTCGGTATCCACAACCGAATAATTCACGGTACCCCCGTCACCAACGGTCACCGTAAAATCACTGGTGCCTGGCGCAAACTCTACAGGTGCAGGCTCGGGGCGGCCCTGCGAACGAACGCTCAGCCGATAGCGAGAGTTTCCTGCCAGAGCCGGAATATCACCCGCAAATGTGCCATCTTCGAGTGAAATAAATTCATCGATCGGCGTAAATACGCCGTTGCTGCCGCGCGCTTCGACTGCGACGCGCGCTCCGGCAACAGGAGCGCCGGCCTCGTCTACCACGCGCCCCGCAAAGGGCGTGGGCGTAACGGCGCGACCGAGTACAGGTTCGGGTAGAATTCGCTGCAGGGCGTCCACAGCGGAGTGACCGTCAGAGCCGCCTACAGCGAAGAACATGCGTGTCGTGATGGAGTCACCCGAGCGTCCGGCGGGCGCCAGCTGATTGGGCGACAGGAACGTATTCACGTCAATAATCGCGTCCACGCCAGCAATATTGGTGGTTGCGATACTCCAGTTTTCGATACCGATGGCACGCGAGCCGTTTTCGGAAGTGTTCACCAGCCAGGGGATATTCACGTCGGCGCCAAACCCGGCAATCTCCAGTCGGTCATCGGCATGATAAAAGCTGCGTGTACCGTCCGCGAAGAATTGCACCATGCCGGTAATGACCCGGTTTGGTGTATCGAGCTTGTTTCGAATGGTGACTTCCATCTCGAGTACGCTGCTGCCGGGACGAAGCACATAGTCAATAACGACTTCAACGCCCATCGGCTCGGACATCGCCCGTGGCGAGTCGGCCGAGAATCCCTGCTTCACGAGCTCAAGCTCAATGAGCCAGAAATAATCATCTTCGCCGGTCACCCGGATGCGTGCCTTGCCATCCGTGCCGTCCGAGATGAGCTCCACCGAATCGCCGCGAAACCCACGAAGCGTCGAATCCGTGAACGAGCCAATATTGGGTAAACCCAGAAGAAAGCCCATTTCGTCGTACTGCTCGGGGCCCATCTGCGTGCAGTTTTCCACTGCGACCGCATCAATGGGGCCACCACCGTAATACCAGTACGTCTTCACGTTCTCGACGTCCTGAATGATGAACGCAGCCTGGTCGTTCATGAGCAACCAGTCCCCTTCCCCACCAAGCGCGTTGGCGCCTTCCATACGCACTTCGGGGTTGGAAATACGACCCGCACGCACGGCTCCCGGGGCTACACAACCGTCGGCAAACAGAGGACCTCCCGGCTCTGGCAACACGACATCTGCGTCTCCTCCGTCGGGCGGTGTCAATGCGTCGGCGTCCGCTTCGCCGCTTCCGTCTGCATCCGGCGTCTCTACATCTGCCGCATCACCGGAGTCTGCCGCACCTGTGTCGCCCGTGACATCCGAGCCCGTATCGTCGGTGTCCGAGTCATCGCCGCATGCGGCCAGCGCTGCCATCAGAAAACACAATGGCAGGGAAAGAACTCGGGGAGTCAGGCCAGGCAGAACGCGGGTTACCATGTGGTACTCCAGCGAGGAGGGTGGAGAGTTCGCGAGC
>Ga0169931_10010815_pt1 | contig 12957 bp, 13 predicted proteins | sample Kivu_15m_20L_FD_129675 | JGI IMG/M metagenome (GOLD analysis project Ga0169931, IMG submission 129675) | Freshwater microbial communities from Lake Kivu, Western Province, Rwanda to study Microbial Dark Matter (Phase II) - Kivu_15m_20L... | ecosystem: Environmental > Aquatic > Freshwater > Lake...
GTTATCGTTATTAATTTTGAGCAAGTAATTTATGCCACTATCGTAAAAAACTGGTTCAGATCCACCCTAGACCCTCCACTCTTCCTTCCACTTCTGCACATTATTGATGATTTAAAAGTTGAGGAACCGAATATCATCGATGTCTTCGAACATGTTTTTGATGTTGCTGCCTGTGAACTGGTTGATTTTGCTGAGTAGATGCTATCTCATTTTAATGTATGATTTTATAGTGTGGTATTTTGATTTGCTCGTTCGCAGCTACTATAGCTACTTCTCTAGTTGAACTGACACATCCTCGTTTTTAGTGCATTTTTGCATAACGAAAAAGGAATAGAAGCAAGATACTTTTTGCTTCAAGCATTCGTTTTGAAATTACACGATAGGTAAAAGCCATCGATTTAAAACCTTTTCGACTATAAAAAGTTATCCTGCCCTAAAATCAAGAGTAACCTTGTTGCCTACAGTTTGTGTCTATTTTTTGACTGATATGAGACTTTTTAACATCTGTCTTAGCTAAATCTGTGCCTCTGCTTGTTACTACACGCTACTCATCAATAAAATTAATGCTAAAATCAATCCTAATTAATACAATCTGCATTATGTATAAGTATATATCAAAACATAGTAAAAATATCACAATTTTCATACATAGACCTGAGTCCTGTATCTACTTTGTTTGCGGGTACCCAAAGGTCTACAACGGCACACTTTTGTCTGATTTTTTGTATATTAGTAGTAAAAATCGTAGTAATTTTGCATAATTTTGTAATTACGACGCAACATGTCTCCTATAATAAACTGCGCTGAGTTTTGTTTGTCATCATGGCTTACAAGTTCATTCATTTTCTTGGAAAGAGTAGTGCCAAAATAGTTTATGAAGCTGGCTTTCATCTACTATATCTTTTCCATCAGATTCTATCTTTTTACTTACTCGCCCTCGCATGTGCATACCCAGTCACCATTTTCCTCAATATAATCATTCAAAATGCCGCCTATATCGAAAGGAATAGGCATTTTTTCCTGCGAAAGAATGCGCATGATTTGCCCCAATCGACCCTTATCGTTAGGATCCGCCTTGGTAAAATGAACTATAGTTTGATAGTTCGTAAGCATTGGCACTGTTTCATAGAAACACTAGGCATCTAACTAACGCATGTTTTCGACCAAAAGACCGCAAAATACTACCATTCTCTGTACAGCAGATTTAGAGTTAGGCGATGAAGGCAGTGGTTTGAAATCGAACTATCTTTATACAGGTTAGTAAGAAACAGTGAGCAGTCTTTTGTTCTTTTTAGGAACGATTAGGTAAACAAAGTCAGTTTTAAGTCGAAAGTTTTTGGAAAATTTTACTATTTTTTTGCAAGTTTCTTGACGATGGCAGATCCACACTATATGTGCATAGTTTTGCAAAACTCTCCAGTGTTTTATGGCTTGCTCATCTATTTATTCTTAACCCCAGAAGTAAGATTCGTTGATTATTAGATTAGCTGTCATCACTACTACGTTTTCAAGCAGCTATTTTCTTTTTTCCTTGAAGACAAGCTTCAATTTACAGTGAGCACCCCTCTGCATTTGCTATTATTAGTATTAGGGCTAGTAGTTTCTGGGCATTAGCAGTCCTCTAAGCATTATTTTCTAGGGTTGTATCGACAGTTTCCTTTGAGTCAACAGCGAAATCTTATCGTCATTTATTTATGGAGTTTGACGATGCACGACCAGTGGGGCAATGCTTAGCGTGCCAAGAATGTTATACTGATCTCGAATTCGCTGTGAGTTTGCAGTCCTCAGGTTACGCTTTTCAAGCAACTATCGCCTTTAAGTTAAAATTTGTTCTTTTATCTTTTAACGGTCCATCAGACTACTGTAGTAGTTGTCTACCGAACGACGCTTGGGCAGTTACGTGTAGCTCTAGTGTCGAGCTTTCTTATAAACGATGCTCACACTTCTCATATATATAGTCAACCTGATTATAAATAAATCTATTCACGACTAAGTAAGCAGTAAAAATTTAAACTCTTTAAATAAAATGTAGATGATCTTAAATAAAAACAAATGTTGCTTTTTCCTACATCTGAAATCGATAAAAAATGCATATCAGATATAGCGATTTCGCTACTCTTATGTAATATATAGCATGTAATCGAATCTTTGTTTAATAAGTTAATTATGAGCAAGCAGACCATAGCGAAATCACTTTCTTTTTTGGGAGCTGCCATCAGAGAAGGTCAGCCAGTAGCCGGTACTGAAAAAGGTCCAGCTCTTTTCAGATCAGCTGGCCTATTCTAGCTCCTGAAAAACAACTACAATGTCAGTACTTAAGACTACGGTGACATCGCAATAAAACCAGAGTAAGTAAATAAATATCCTCCCGTTCAATTCGCAGTCAGAAATCTAAATGTTCTTGGACCCCTTCTAGGCAGACTTCATAGCAAAGTTGACTAAATAATTCGCCATAAAAACAATTAGTTTTTGCTTACAGTAGGAGGAGATCATTCGATAGGAGCTGCAACTATATCGGCAGTGAGAAAAACTTACTAAAATCTTAGAGTGGTTTGGGTAGATGCTCATCCTGATTGCACAAATTCCCATGTTCGAAACCCTTAAAAATTTTTTTCCTAGAATTATCATGGAATGCCACTGTCTCATCTCATGGGTATCACTTCTATCCCTCAATTAAACTATTGGAACTGGCTTACTTCAATGCCTTTTCTGAATCCTAAAAATGTTGTAATAATTGCTATTCGGGACATAGATCCTGACTAGTTTGCTTCCTTAAAAAAAAATGGTATAAAATGTTATACGATGGATCACGTAGACAAGTTTGGCATAGGGTAGGTTATGACATAAACGATCAAATACTTAGACCCTGAAAACAAGCATCCTTTCCACTTATCTTTCGATATTGATGGAGTAGATCCTGACATCGTAGGCCAGACAGGTACTAGGTTCAGATATGGACTAAGTGGAAGATAGTCAGTTCATATTGTGCGTAGATTAGCTCATGAGCGAAGATTAGTAAGCATGGACATAGTCGAAATCAACGAACAACTGAATTAAACAGAACCTATCAGAAAAAGATACAGAGGTGAACATCAGCTAAAACCAGTCAGCAAAACAGTAGGCCTTGGAATCGATCTGGCCTCCTCTGTTTTCACAGATTACCTTTCTCTGTGATCCTCTCATAGATGCTTTTTTTAAAAGGCTATATAATGATTTATTTTTTGCAAGCATTTTTCCAAGCGAATCTCAATTATTTATTTATGAGCAAGCAAACTATCGCAAAAACTCTATCTTTTCTAGGAGCTGCAATCAGGTAAGGTCAGCCAGTCGCTGGAGCCGAAAACGGTCCTGCCCTTTTCAGATCAGCCGGTCTATTCTAGAGCCTTAAGACCAATTACAATATCAGTACTAAAGACTATGGAGATATAGCGGTACAACCTTAATAACAAAAAAAATATCCTCAAGTTTAGTTTGCCGTTAAAAATCTAAACGTCCTCGGGCCTGTACTTGGAAGACTGCACGATAAAGTTGATCAGATCATTAAAGACAAAAATAATTAGATCCTACTTACAGTAGGCGGTGATCATTCGATCGGAGCCGCCACAGTAACAGCAGTCAGAAAAACTTACAATGATTTGAGAGTTGTCTGGGTAGGCGCTAATCCTGATTTTACAAATTCTCATGTAAGGAACCCCACTAAGCTTTTTTCTTAGAACTATCACGGAATGACGCTTTCACATCTTACTGGGTTTACATCTATCCCTTCTCTTAACTATTGGAACTGGCTCACATCAATGCCCTTGCTCAATCCTCAAAATGTTGTCATCATAGCTGTGAGAGATATCGATCCGGACTAATACGTTTCTTTGAAAAAATCAGGAATTAAGGTGTTCACGATGGATCATGTGGATAAGTATGGCATCGGATAGGTCATGAATCAGACAATCAAACACTTGGATCCTCACAATAAGCATCCTTTTCATATATCTTTCGACATATCTGCAGCTGACCCCGATATTATAGGCCAGACTGGCACAAGGTTCAGGTACGGACTAACTGGAAGAGAATCAGTGCACATAGTTCGCAGACTAGCACATGATCGTAGAGTAGTCAGCATGGACGTCGCTGAGATAAACGAACGGCTTGACGAAACATAGCCAATCAGAAAAAGATACAGAGGTTAAAACTAGCTCAAACTAGTTAGCAATACTGTTGGACTAGGAATCGACCTGGCATCGTCCATCTTCACTGAGTACCTTTCTCTTTGATTGGCTAAAAATAAATATTTTTGTTAATAAAATCTTACATTTGATACCTAATTTATCATTTTGTGCAAGTATTAATAATGAACTACTAAATTCAGGCTATAGCCGAGAACACTGATCGCAAATATGATTTTTCATACTAAACACTTGCCAAAAAGATGAAGCTAAAATAAAGAAAAAGCAACCTTTTGATGTAAACCTTATAAAGATTGACAGGGATGTTTGCTGCATGTATTGGTTCTCAACTTATATCTGCTCTAATATTTCTGCCAAAATCAGATAAAAATTCGAGTTATTTTAGAAAAATAGCTGCTCAAAACTATCGCTCTTTTGAGTTTATGTCAATAACATTTGCGATAAAATTACTTATTGACTCTCTTGATGAACTTACTAAGGTCTACATGAATTAGTATCAAAAAGGAGCATTAACAGGCTTACTTTCCTATCTTATCAATAGACCAATCGACCAAATACAGACAGCTCAGAGATAAATTTTAGCTGCATAAGGCAAGAAAATCAATAGAATTCAGGGATTAAAAGCAGTATTAAGATACGATGGATTCATAGGGTTATACAAATTTTAAAATATTTTGGGTCCTATCAGTGCCACTATTCATCGCAGCATATACTTCGGACTCTACTATAGGCTTTCAAAGTCCAAACAATATGACTTAGTGCATTAAATGCTTACAATACCCTTCGCGACTTCTTTGGGGGCATCTTTAGCCACATTTTTACCAGATAAGCTAAGAAGTTTCTACATTATGCGTCATCAAGAAAGAAACTCAACTTTGGTAAAACGCAACAAAAAAAATCTTATAGATGCGATTTCAATCACTTCTGAGCTAGCTTAGTTAATCTTAAAAGGGCAGTATTCAGTTCGAAAAGAATAAATTATTGCTGTAGGCAAGAGTGTTTTCAAAAACTGGGTAGCTTTGAGTTTCTTCGTGACGAGTCAAATGTCATTTTGTCAGAATGCCATCCATGATGTATATAAAGTTGTTTGATACTATAGCTATATTAAATATGAACGAGCAGCAACTGCAAGAGGTGTATCAGATGGTCGACTCGATCAACCTTACTCGTCCTAAACGCAACATTAGCCGAGATTTTTCAGACGCAGTGCTCATGGCTGAAGTAATCGAGCATTACAACCCTAAACTAATACAAACACATAACTATCCTTCCTCTAACAGCCTGTAGAAAAAAATTACAAACTGGCATATGCTGAATATAAAAGTTTTAAGAAAATTGGGCATCGCTCTTTCGCATGCTCAAATAGAAGATGTAGCTTCAGCTGTGCCTTTAGCCATTGAAAAATTGCTATATCAAATCTTATTGAAATTCTAAAAGCCATAGCAAGAGGGAAGTCTTACTAACCATGCAAGAAAGATGGAAGTCTAGGCCAGAGGGCATGATTCAGATGATAGTAGTTAAAAATAAAAACAATAAGCTTAGATGGAGGTTAATAAGATTGATATAACCCAGGGAAGCAGCAAAAAAGAAAAATCTGAATAGATAGCTTCAATGATGTAGAAAATCAGTCAGGCATACTTGCAGTTGCAGAAGCTCAACGAAATTAACAAAGTCAAAGAAGATCAGGTTAGAATCTTGTAGAAAAAGATATAAAAATTTCTGTACAACTGATAATATGACCTCATAAGAGTGCATTAATTTATTAATTATTTTATTATTTTATTTTATGCCTCTTGATATCTATTTAGACACATAATTATATCAATCATGCTTCTTATCTATGGACTCTTTTTCTTCCCTCCTGCTTTTTGAAATCGCCAGCTTTGTAAAAATGTGGAGCTATGTCAATAAGCCATTCTGGCTATACTTCGAGGACACTTCGCATGTATTCGTGAGAAGTGAGCACTAGTTCGTGGTATATCACGCACTAAGGCTGATCTTTGTGTAACATAGAGCTTGGATGGATCCTTACGCTCAAGTTGTGTTTGGCAGTTTTGTAGACCTCGTCTTTATAGTTGTAGGCACAGTTCATGAAGAAACCGCTAATAATGCACCTGCGTATGTTGGTATTCTGATCGTCTTCGTATATACTTAGTTCCTCATTGGTGACGTCTACCATCACTCGTTCCAACAAACTTAATAGTTGCTCTTTGATATCTCTTGCCCGACGCAAAGTTCGAATCTGCACAAAATTTTAGTTACACCAAGTAGCTCCATATTAGTACTCTTTCCATGTATTGAAGACCTGTAGAAGAGTGAGGTGGTCACCTCCTGGCCTGAAAAAAGTTTTTCGGGCATTGTCTGCATGTATTTTTTTAGTTTTTGGTCTGTAGAAAACACTGTTTCCAACTGATAACATAGCACAGATTGTAGTGATTTGATCTATGCATTTGTAATGCTATGATTTGATAAGCATTTTAGCTAACATAGGGTCAAGAGGGAACTAAGCCATGGCCCTTCCCAATTTAGTAAGCTCTCCTCTGTCATTAAGCGCACCCAGTGCATACAAAGTCTAAAGCCCTCGAACAAGCATATCGTGCGGAGGCGGATCGAGAAAATCGAACTAGACTAAATTATCGATTCCCATGCTCTTTAGCATCAAAATCACGTTTCCGATATTACTTCTCTGAATCTCAGGAATAGTTGACTCCTCAAGCTATTTTTCATAGCTCCAAAGAGTATAGAGTCTGAAACATTTACCTGGAGCTACACGGCCTGCTCTACCTGCTCGCTGGTTGGCAGAAGCCTTGCTGATGGGTACTACTATCAGACTGTCCATGCCACTTCGAGGGTTATATGCAGTTTGTTTGACGAATCCGCAGTCGATCACGAACATGATGTTATCGATAGTAAGCGAAGTCTCAGCAATATTAGTTGCTAAAATACATTTTCTCGAACCCTTAGGCGTAGGTTAAAAAATTTTAGCCTGTTGGTCTGAAGGCAGACCGGCATAGATCGGCAAAACTATCAGCTACTTGACTTTACTACCTAATCCCTTCATACGATTTGTGATTTCCTACATGGCTTCTTAGATTTAATCCTGACCAGTAAGGAAACACAAAATATCACCTGTTTCTTGAGTGAGATGAATCTGAAGCACAGTAACGACAGTAGCTTCAATGTAGTTGGCTTCAGGATTTGTTGTATAATAAATATCGACAGGAAATCTTCTTCCAGGTATGTTAATTATGGGAGCTTTGTTGAAATAATGTGAAAATTTCTATGCCTCAAGAGTGGCTGAAGAGATTATGATCTTCATTTATGGTCTCTAGACCGCCAGATCTTTAATAAGGGTAAGCAGAATATCAGTATGCAGGGAACGCTCATGAGCTTCGTCTATGATCATAACTGAGTAAGATTTGAGATCAGGCTCGACCATGAACTATCTTAAAAGCATACCATCTGTCATATACTTTATTATAGTGTTTTAAGCAGTATTATCCTCAAATCGAATAGAATAGCCCACCTCTTAACCAATTTTTACACCCATCTACTCACTAACTCTAGTAGCAACACTCATAGCGGCTACTCTACGAGGCTGTGTGCACCCTATCTTGCCATTAAGAGTGTAACCATCTTAGTGCAAATACTGTGGCAGTTGTGTTGTCTTTCCTGAACCCGTTTATCCGACCATAATTATGATCTGATTGTTCTGAATAAGTCCCATAAGTTCCTGTCTGTACTTGAAAATAGGCAAAGACTCTTTGATTATTTGCATGGGACTTTTTTTCATTTCAATTTTTTATTTTTTCATCTCATTCTTGCTTTTTTGTGACTCTTCTTCGCTCGAGTCCGAGTCTACATCTACTATTTTTTCCTTAGCTCGGTTGATGATATCTTTTTTAATGAAGTTTATGGGATTATTTATTAAAATTTAATATTTTTTGTTATTTTTTAGCTATATGTCGTCAATAGTTCGATAACCTCCCTTGGCTCGCGTATTCTGACTTTGTTACCAAGCTTGATTATCAGGTAGTGCGTTGGGCACGTCTTGATATCTGCCATAAAGTGCTTTCATTTTTTTATCTTTATTAGGACGAAGATCAACCTCAGCATTTTAAGGAACTCTATACTCTCCCTATCTCTTTACATCAACTGTGTTTTTTTATGCGTATGCCGTTATTTTTTATTTTAAATGTCTCATTTTGATCTCTTTTATAGTTAAATCTTGCGCATCAAAAATATTCCTTTAGTCATTTAGAACAGCTTTTGTTCTCTCAAGTGCCTCTTTCTATCTCTTTTAGAGATATTTCATACGCGATTGCATTTTCAAATCAGGCATCAATCTGAGCTTTTCTTATTAATTGAGAGTCACTCCACTCATATTATGCTTTGTAAGCTTGCTTTTTCCAACCTTATCTTTCTAAAGCAACCTAGCAGCCAAAGCATCTCTCTATTGTGCATCTTTTTTCCTCAACATCTAAGCATCCTTGACATCTTTTACCTATTAATCTCCGATAAATAATCTTTTGCTATCTTTAGCTAAATTCATATCAACAAGCGCATAGTTTGTTTTGCTTTTGACCTCAGCTGTCTGTTTTCTCTCGGCAGTTGTTCTAGAACCGAAGCGATCGAACAGATTTGCAGCAAAATGTAAATTTCTAGGATTATCATCAGTAGGTATATCGAAGTCGTTAAGTCCTTTGTAGAGTTGCTACAGTGAGGAAGAACGAGCTGCTATTGATTTAATATACTACATAGTGCTTCTGTCTCTATCTCCAACTATTTCTAAACATTGGTCCGCAAGCCACTTGTCACTGTCAGCCATCTCTTATATACAAAAAATATACTCAAATGAAAGCTTTTAAAAGAGAGAGCTCTAAATTGTTAAATCAAATCAAAAAATTTATAAATAAAGTAAAAAAATATACTGTGAATGCCTATAATATATCAGATTTAGCCTTATAATTAATAACGGTTTTTAATGTCAAGGTTCATGCAGTCAAATGACAATGCATACGTCTAGTTTCGCTTCTAGAACAGTCTACGCAAATATTAGCGCAAACCGACAAAGAAAGTCAAACAAGATATTATGTGTGAGCATGCCTGTAATCTTCATCGTAAATCGACATGCCCATCACCACTGTCGCTCAACAAAAAGCCAACTAACACCGAAAAATACTCAGAAAACTCGTTTCCCTCTTAGTTTAGCAAGCAGTTTTCGAGAATCAGACCACTTGGAGAAAGGACGAATCAACTTTAGCGCAAAATATATAGTGATTTGAGAAAAGACCTTAAGGAGTCTGAAGCTAGGGCTAGCTAAGGCATGGAAGATGAAGTGCTTTTGAACGATTTTAATATGTCAGACATGATGGACGAAAAGGAAGTTGCTTAAGATCATGAGTTTGGCAACATAGAGCTCGCACTTGACTCGCAATATAGACTAGAAGAAGGCTAATGGATCGTAGGTGTAAGGTCGATATGGTAGATGGCTTCTATGATGGATATGGCACCTATCGGCTAAGTTCCATAGTTCAGCAGTGAACGAAGGTCAGTCAAAATGACCTAAGGCATGTATTAGTAATCATGCAAAGCAGATCTATAATAAGCATAAGCATCTAAAATAGTTAAATAAAACAAAGAAGATATGTAGTGCATTTAGATGGTGCATGAATGGTAATAAGATAAGTAAATAATTTAAAAATCGATGAACTCAGAGTAAAAAGATTAAAAAATTGAGTTTTAAATACTTGAATAGAAATAATAAAAGAATTTAGTCAAATAATGTCTCCCACAAATTATTTTTTAATCAAGATAAATATCTTTTTAGCCTAAATCTGTATTAAATATCTAACCTCTAAAAAATGGATAATTATGTGCTAATTAATTAATTTAACAACCTTTTGAAAACTACAATAAATAATAATTTTTAGGACAATCCGATTAGCATAGAGTAAAAGTTTACATGACATTTGAAGGCGGTAGGATAGGAATTGTGTGTTCTGGACAGGTATTTTATTTATCTTTGCGAGTCTTTAAAAAACTGCTCAGACAAAAGGTTTCTTTAAACAGTTTAGTCGAAGATCTTATCCATCAAAGACCATATCTAAACGAAATTCGCACATAAATTTTCAAAGAACTGTAGAAGCACTTTGGTTGATATGATGCAGTCTTTTTATTTTAATCTATAAATTCTAATATTATAAGCAAAATACTAATGAATCATAATCAATTTATATAGTAGCTTCTATCTTGTTACACACATCCTTCGATTCTTTGCGTTAGATAAAACAAATAGTTATAGTTACTACCCTTGCAAAGTTCTCTCAGAAGCCTTAAAAACTCGCTTGTAGCTCTCTTAAAACTATCATCAATATTCTAAAATTCTTTAAAAGTGCGTTAATCGATGACTTCGGTGCTGAGTTTATGAGCGAAACCCAAGAAAAGTTTGCTTTGACGAATGATTTCATGAATACAGCGTTGAATCTTGAGTGCGTTAAAATAGAACATAGTCTGGATGGTGTTGACGTATTTAGCGATCATTCGAATCACCTCTGAATATACAGTTAGTTACCTTCAAAGTCATTACAGGAAGTGATTTTTTACTTGAGTTTGACCCAGGCAGTCTGCACTACATCGGCCTCGCAGTAAGACCACAATGCACCAGCAGTCAGTCCCATCCGCCAACACAAAGCGCATACCTTTCTCTCAAAGACTGCTATATCTTTGTTCTGACCGTTGCGTGACTGCAGTCTGTATTACTTAAACCTACGAGGCAATTTTGCCCACAGCTGTTCCAATTCAATCTGAGTCTGCCTAATAGGAAAGAGGAATTTATTGATACGCGAAAATATTTATATAAGGTCAGGGGTCAAAATGAGGTCGATAGGCCATTCCATTTTGAGATTGAGAACAAAATCGCTCCACACATCTCCATAGTAGTTAGCAGGCTTGCAAATCATTTCCCATTTTTCAATCTAAGCACGACAGTTAAAATCAGTTATTCTTGAAATAAATCCCACATTAGCCCTACTCATCTATAGATTCAGGTAGTTGCTTAGTCTAATCGCATCGATTTTGATTATTTATTCTTCGCCGCTGCCCATAGCCCCTACTCCTATTTTCAGCTAATCACCTGCGTAACCAATTTTAACTAAATATATGTTCTCATCTAGAAAATTGACCCGTTTTGGAGTGAAACTCTGCAAACAAACCTCTTTTGTGTACTTCTTAGAATTTCTGTAGCCTACCTCGAGCACTGACTAATAGTTGTGTTCTTTATCACTGTAACGGAATCCAACGTTTATCGCCAGATATTCTTCTATTGCAGCCAAACCTGCAGGGTTATCATGAGCCGAAGGAGAAATATCTTTGCTGTTTTGAATGACCAGACTCACACTGTTAGTCCTCAGCTAATTTTCTTCTCTTCGTGTTTTGAACACAGAAGGCAATTTTTTGAATCTCAAACTGAAACTTACAGTAAAATTATTCTCCACAATTTGCTTATTCCTGTGCCAGAGAGCTCCTCCTGAAGCTGAAAAACGAATGAACTTGTTTTAGACAAGATCGATGTTGCCAACCGGACACACTCCTACAAAGTTTTTGAAGCCTAAGTACTAGAAACCTAAAGGCTTGATTTAAAAGCTTACCCGTCTTGCGTCCTAAAGGCTGCCTAATCTCATAAATGTATTCGGAAGACAGGTCTAGTTGATTTTTCGTTGTTGACGTTACTTGACAGCGATAGCTTACACACATTTGGACTCTTCAAGAAAATGATGATAGAAATCACCCTTGAGCATCAAGTAGTAGCTGTTGATTCTTTACAACTCGCGGATGAGGTTTTCCTATCCCACGATCAGCTTAATCATTTCTCTTGCCACTTCTCGCCTTATTTTTTATATAATTCCTTAGAATTTGATTTGAGAGTACTCACCTGTGCAGATCTACTTGAGATCTGATAATAGCTAGCGACCAGGAATAGCTGAAACTCTTCCCGCCTTGAGCAATATCTTAACGCTCTTGCCTATGAAGAGAATCTTGCCTGCAGTTGCTCGACTTAGCAGAGATTGAGGAAGCAGATCCTAGTCAACAGTGTATATGTCCCAGTTAGTCATTTCGATCTTATCCTTGCCTATTCTGTACTTATCTTCAGGCTCGCTGATAGTTTTGTGAATGAAAAATTCGCCTTCGCTGTCGATTATCTGCCCATGTGCTACCCAAGCGACAACTTGACTCATGAAAACTCCCTGACATTCTCTAAGCAACAATTTTATCCATTATCGCAGCCACTAATTTCCTCCTCTGTAAACCTCGCTAAGTATGTCGATCACCACTCCGCCCCTATATTTTTAGGTCAAAATTTTAGACACTAGAGCCCAGACCTCTCTCATAGTCGTCTGGTACCGCATAGTTTAAGCCATAACCCCGCTAAATGTAAAATATTTGCTTCTCAGATAATCACTTTAGATGCCCAAAATCAAAGCCTAATAAGGTTGCATGGCTAGTCTTAGCCCCTGAGCTATAGCCTTACGGTACACGCTTGGTTCTTTTTTGATATCAGCGAAGGAAGTTTCGACTAGCTAAACGTTAACAAATTGATTGATCTGTGCATAGTAGTAGCCAGCAGGAGCTATTTTATTGATAACATCAGATTCAGAAGTCGAAAGGAAAGTTAAAGAAGGATCGACCTCGAAAGTGTCACCGCGCTGCTGGATAACTGCTCCGGGCTTGCCAAGCAGACTTAGCAATAATTCGTGCAACATAATTCAAATTATAA
>Ga0169931_10010816_pt1 | contig 12956 bp, 12 predicted proteins | sample Kivu_15m_20L_FD_129675 | JGI IMG/M metagenome (GOLD analysis project Ga0169931, IMG submission 129675) | Freshwater microbial communities from Lake Kivu, Western Province, Rwanda to study Microbial Dark Matter (Phase II) - Kivu_15m_20L... | ecosystem: Environmental > Aquatic > Freshwater > Lake...
AAGGCGTAAGGATTCCTCCTCAATGGTGAAGAATCTCATCCTCACCGGCGGTTGGGCCCATGACTTTGTGACGTCTGCTGCGGCTCTTGCAGACGTCCTCGAGCCCGTTGCAAAGACAACAATCGTCGACGAGATGGCGCTCGCAGGTCGCGCACTAGACGACGGTGAATTCGACGTGCTCACCGTCTATGCGTGTTGGTTCACCATGACCGATGCCCGGTACACCGAGGAACAGCGGCGTGAATGGGCGCGCACCACCCCCGATGGGTTTCGTGAAGCCGTGCATCGACACGTACGTGCGGGTCGCGGTCTTTGTGTCCTTCACACCGGCCTGTTGTGTTTCACCGATTGGCCCGATTGGCCCCGACTTGTCGGTGGTGACTGGACATGGGGCCGCAGTTGGCACCCGACACCCGCCACGATGCGTGCCGAGCGGCACGGCTCGGACGAGCACCCGATCGTTGCCGGGATCGACCATGTCGAGGTCTTTGACGAGCGGTACTGCGACATTGACGCGAGCCCGCACGCCACGGTTTTGTTGTCATCCGATGGTCCCGAGGGTCGGTTCCCCACCCTGTGGGTTCACGAAGTCGATGGTGGTCGTCGGGCCTACAGTTCACTCGGCCACGACGGGGTGTCCCTGACCGAGGCGACCCACGCGCGACTCCTGCGTCGACTCGTTGTCTGGTCGGGCGGAGGTGACGGCGGGACGATCGCGCGCATAGCATGAGCGAGTGATTCGCCCCGGAGAGGGCGCATCGGGGCTCAAGTTGGGGGAGAAGACAACATGTCGTTGATCGGCGCCAGGGTTCTGCGCAAGGAAGATCCGAATCTCATCACGGGTCAGGGTCGCTACGTCGATGACCTTCAGCCCGCTGGCTGTGCGTACATGGCGATGGTGCGCAGCACCGAGCCACATGCACGCATCGCAGCAATCGACACCACCGCTGCACGCGAGATCCCCGGGGTGCTTGCGGTCTGGACCGGTGCCGACGTTGCGCATCTGCCTGCCCGTCCGTCGAGCCTTCCCGGTATGGACATGCCGCTCATCACGGCCGACGTCGCCCGCTTTGTCGGCGACATCGTTGCCGTGGTCGTTGCCGACGACCGTTACACCGCAGCCGATGCCGCCGAGGCGATCATCGTCGATTACGAACCACTGCCCGCGGTCGCATCGCTGTCGCAGGCTCTTGCCCCCGACGCGGCGATGATTCACCCGGTGCTTCAGGGCAACACGGTGTTCTTCCAGGACTACACCGAGGATCTGTCTGCGGAATTCGCGGCCGCCCCGCGCACCGCGAGCCTCTCACTCGTCAACAACCGTTGCGCGCCCGTGCCCATCGAACCCAACGTCGTTCTTGCCGATTGGGGGCCGGCCGAACTCACCGTGTGGGCGGCGTTTCAGGCACCTCACCACCTGCGCAACACGATTGCGACCTTCTTCGGTATTTCGCAGGACACGACGCGTGTGATCGCCCCGGATGTTGGCGGCGGCTTCGGGGCAAAGATCAACTTTGCCTCAGAGATCTTTCTGGCAGCGGCGTTGTCCCGCGATCTTGCGCGTCCGGTCAAGTACACCCAGACCCGTAGCGAATGCATGGTCTCGATGTTCCACGGTCGCGCACAGGAACACAAGGTCGACGTCGCGTTCGACGACAAGGGCAAGATTCATGCATTGAAGGTCCAGGTCACCCAGGACCAGGGCGCGTACCCGGATGCAACCGGTATGGGTCTTCCCGTACTCACCACCGCAATGGCGGCAGGCTGTTACAAGATTCCGAAAGTTGCCGTTTCGTGGCGCAACGTCGTAACGAACACGACTCCGGTGGCTGCGTACCGCGGAGCGGGTCGACCCGAGGCGTCGTACATGATCGAGCGCGTCATTGATCTCGTGGCCGATGAAACCGGTGTCGATCCGGTCGAGGTGCGCAAGGCGAACTTCATTCCCGCGGATGGATTCCCGTACCAGACCCACAGCCCGCTCGCGGTCTACGACAGCGGCAACTTCGCGGGTGTTCTCGACGAATTGCTGCGCCACGTCGATTACCCCGCCCTGAAAGCAGAGCAGGCGGCGCGCCGTGCCGATTCGTCGGCAAAGCTGCTGGGAATTGGGTTCTCCTCGTGGCTCGAAATCGCGGGGTTTGGTCCGCCCGGTTCGCTCGAGGCGTTCGGTCACCTCGCATCGTGGGAGTCGGCGCAGGTGCGCGTACAACCCGACGGAAGCGCAATCATCTACACCGGCGCATCTCCTCACGGCCAAGGTACCGTCACCACGTATGCGCAAATCGCAGCCGACCAGTTGGGCATCGACTTTGATCGCATCAGCGTGCGCCATGGTGACACCGCGGTCATTCCCCAAGGCATTGGAACGATGGGTTCACGGGCGGTTGCCGTCGGCGGCGAGGGTGTGAAGACCGCGAGCACCCGCGTTTTCGAGCGCGCAAAGAAGATCGCGGCGCACCTTCTCGAGGCCACCGAAGACGACATCGTCGTGGAAAACGAGCAGTTCCACGTGCGCGGTACGCCGTCGAAGTCGGTGCCCTGGTCGCAGGTTGCATGGAAGAGTTTCCAACCGCTCGAGTTGCCCGCGGGGATGGAGCCGGGTGCACTCGACGCAACCGTCTTCCAGCAGGTTCCCAACTTCAGCTTCCCGTCGGGGGCGTATTGCTGCGTCGTTGAAATCGACCGTGACACCGGCGACGTGGAGATTCGCAACATGTACCTCGTCGACGATTGCGGAACGGTGATCAACCCGATGCTCGTCGAAGGCCAGGTGCACGGTGGAGTTGCCCAGGGAATCGCACAGGCGTTGTACGAGCACATGCAATACGACGACTCGGGCGTGCCTCGCACCGCAACCCTCATGGATTACCTCGTGCCAGCGGCACCCGATCTGCCGGGCTACGTCAGTGGAAGGACGGTGACCCTCAACCCCAGCAACACACTCGGCGCAAAGGGTGTGGGCGAGTCGGGTTCGGTCGGAGCACCTCCGGCCGTCATCAACGCGGTTGTCGATGCGCTGAGCCACCTTGGAGTGAAGCACATTGACATGCCGGCAACACCACAGAAGATCTGGTCAGTACTGAGGGAGTCGAAATGAGCACTGTCGAAATGCACACCACGCGAGTCACCGTCACGGTGAACGGTCGTGAAGTGGCAGGGGAAGTCGAGCCGCGCACGCTGCTCGTGCACTTTCTCCGCGAACAAGCCCACCTGACGGGCACGCACGTCGGTTGCGACACTTCCAACTGCGGGGCGTGCACCGTGCTCATCGATGATGAAGCCGCGAAATCGTGCACCGTGCTTGCCGTTCAGGCGAACGGCCACAGGGTCACGACGGTCGAGGGTGTGGGCAACGGCAGCGGCGGATTCAGTCCTGTTCAGGAGGGATTCCGCCAGGAACACGGATTGCAATGCGGTTACTGCACGCCGGGCATGATCATGGCGTGCACCGCGTTGCTGGCGGAGAATCAGCAGCCCGGTGAGCACGAGATTCGCGAAGCGCTCGAGGGCAATCTGTGCCGTTGCACCGGTTACGAGACGATCGTGCGTGCCGTGCAGTGGGCCGCCGCAAACGGAGGGGCAGGTGAGTGGGCATGATCCCCGCACGGTTCGACTACAAACAGGCCGACACGGTGGCCGAGGCCCTCAGCCTCCTCGCCTCGTGCGAGGATGCGAAGCTTCTCGCGGGCGGCCACTCGCTCGTGCCGCTCATGAAGATGCGCCTCGTATCGCCATCGACGCTCATCGACATCAGCGGTATCGTCGAGTTGCAGGGGATCACCGAAGCCGGTTCGGCTTTGCGGGTCGGTGCGTTGACGCGTCACCGGGTCGTTGAACGCTCGCAGGTCGTGGCGCAACACGTTCCGCTTCTTGCGCACGTGGCGGGGCTCGTGGGCGACCCCCAGGTGCGCAATCGGGGCACGATCGGTGGCTCGCTCGTGCATGGTGATCCCGCTGCTGATCTGCCGTCGGTCGCACTCGCCACGGGGGCGACGATGGTCGTCGCCGGATCAGGTGGGGAACGACGCATTGCCGCCAAGGACTTTTTTGTTGACTTCCTCGAGACCGCCGTTGGCGCCGATGAAATCCTGACTGCGATCGAGTTTCCGAAGCGCACGGGCGCGGGCTTTGGCTACGAGAAATTCGTGCGTCGCTCGATGGATTACGCAATCGTCGGTGTTGCCGTGCAGGCGGGTGACGAGCCGGGAATTGCCCTCGTGAACATGGGTAGTGTTCCGCGTCGTGCCGAGGCTGCTTCGCAGGCTTTGGCGAGCGGTGCGAGTGTCGAAGTGGTGGCTGCGCTGGCGGCCGACGGAACCAACCCGCCCGAGGACTTGAATGCGAACGCTGACTACCGACGACACCTCGCGTCGGTACTGACAAAGCGCGCGCTGCTTGCCGCGGGGTACCGGTGACGGGACACGGCTATCGGGTCGAGATCAATCGAGACACATGCATCAGCTCCGGCCGTTGCGTGGGTGATGCGCCCGGTGCATTCGTCTTCGATGACGATGAGTTGGCCACCGTCGGCGCAGCGATGGTCGACCTGGCCGAAACCAAATTGTTGCGCATCGCTCGCGACTGCCCCGGCGAGGCGATCATCGTCTTTGGAGAAGACGGCGAGCCCCTGCAGCTTCACTAGGCGGCATCAATTGCAAAGATCCGCCGGGCGTTGCCACCGAGGATCTTTGCCGTGTCCGATCGAGAGAGTCCGAGTGAGGTGACCTTTTCGAGGTATGCCTCCTCGAGGTCCCACCCGGCGAAGTTGCTGCCGAGCAACACGCGATCCGCGCCTTCGGTGCGCACGAGAAAGTCGAGCGCATCCGTTCGATGAACGGCGGTGTCGAACGACAGTTGGGCCCATTGATCATCGAAGCTCCGGTTGAGGAGGCCCTTGCCCCACGGGCGACGCTCGAGTGCGGCCTCCAAGCGACCCTTCTGGAACGGGGCAAACCCTCCGCCGTGGGCAATGTGCACGTGGAGTCCCGGATGCCTGTCGAGAACACCGCCGAAGAGAAGGTGGGCAACGGCGAGTGCTTCGTCGATCGCAAAGCCAAAGATGATGTCCATGTCCCAGGGTCCGAACACCGGGTCGGGTCCACGCGAGACGGTTCTCGGCTCGGGATGCACCACGAGCGGTACACCCAGTGATTCGTGTTCACTCCAGAGATCGTCCCAACGCGGATCGGACAACGGAAGGCCGTTGATGTCGCCGCCGACGTACGAGCATTTCAGGCCGAGCTGACCAACCGCACGGCGCAGTTCGGCACACGCGGCGTCGGGCTGTTGCATCGGGAGTCCCGCAGCACCAACCAGTCGGGGATGGTGACGACAGATCTCGGCGATTTCATCGTTCGTACGTTGGTTGAAGCGAACTGCGTCAACTACCGGTTGGTGATAGAAGAAAGTGATCGGATTGGGTGACACGAGCTGTTGGTGGATCCCGAGTTGGTCCATGTGCTCGACGCGTTTGCGTGCGTCGGAGAACGGACTGTCGACGAACTTGACGTTTTCGAGGACGTAGTCGCCCGCACGGAAGAACTGGGTGCCGTCCGTCCGCACACCTATCTCCGGTCCGGCATGTCCGCACGTGCCCATTACTCCTGGCAGGAGAATGTGGGCGTGTACGTCGACAACATCAAAGGCTTCGGTCATGTACGGGTCTCCCGTTGGTCAAATGTGACGTGATAGGTGCGCCACGTCGGTCGAATTGTTCTCTCATCATGCTGGGGTGGATGCGTCGACGAGCGACACGCACCCCGGTCCAGGAGGAATGTGATCATGATCGTGATGGCGCCCAACAAACGTTCGCCATCACTTTGTCCGGGGGGCAGCCCACCTGCAAGCTCCTGACCGAGACATGCATGAAATCCGGAGCCGAAGGACAGTCCCCACCGTGGGATGCCGTCGGAAACCTTCCGGGATGGATTGAACGAATCGGCGTCGGCACCGAACACCGAGGGGTCGCGATTCGCTTTAGTCATGTCGATGACGACGAGGTCGCCATCATCAAAGGTTTCACCGGTTGGCAGCGTGCCGCCTTCGACGGCCCGACGCACAGACTGGGGGCTCGCGGGGTGAAGCCTCAACGACTCGTGCACGAAGCGCTGCAGGGTGTCGGGTTCCCTCCCGAGTATTTCGAGCGTCCCGGGATTGTTGTCGTCGAATTCGAAGCAGTGATGGAGGGCGTGAACGAGCGCAGCGGAAGTTGAATGCGACCCGACCCAGGGGAAGTACGCGACCTCACGTTCGATGACATCGGTGGGAAGGTGATGTTCTTTGCGGGCGACGAGAAGAACGGTCAGAACGTCGCGAGGCAGGACGTTCTCGGAGAGCTGACCGGCGCGCACATCGGAAATCAACGCCTCGCGTCGACTCCATGACGGCAGAAGGTACTCGGACCGGACCTCCTCGAGTGCGGACAGGCCGTCGGCAACGATCGCCGACTTGTCGCCGGTTGCGTGAACGACCGTAGAAGCGCCGGCCAGTCGTGACATCAAGCCGGCGAGGCGGAGAAAGTCGGCCGTGTCTGCACCGATGTCGAGGCCGGCAACCGACGCGGCGAGTCGGAGCATCGCATGTCGAGCGACCGGCACAACGTCGACGTTCATCTCGTCACCGCGGTGGATTGCGAGCGACTCCGCGAGGAGCCGGGGGATGAGTTCGCGTTCCCAGTACGCGAACGTGTCGCGCCGGAACAATCGATTCTCGAGGCGACGTCGTTCAGTGTGGGCACCACCGTGCAGATTCACGATGACACCATCCATGAGGGCCCGACCTTCGTCGTAGAGGCCCTGACGCAGGTCGCGGTGGCGAAGTGCTTCGCGCGCCGAGGACCACGATGTCAATCGAAGGGTGTTAGGCACGCGTTTGGGTCGACTGGCCGTCAAACAGGACGTGATACGACGACCAGTACGGGCGACTTGTCGCGGTGTCGATGGTTGCTGGTCGGGTCGGGTCGGGTTTCGCGCCACGATCGAACATCGCCTGCACGGCAACGGTGGAAAGTCCGTATTCGTAGTCGGCGGTTTCCGCCGATCGTTCGTTCAGGCCTGCTGCGAGTTCCTGACCGATGCAAGCATGCATACCCGAACCGAAGGACAAGCCCCAGCGGCTGACGCCCGGGCCTTGTTCGCCGCGGTGAGGATTGAACTCTGCGGCATCAGCACCGAATACCGACCGATCGCGATTCACGGACATGAGATCAATGACAACGGTCGACCCCGCGGGAACCACGGTGCCGTTGCGCAATGTGACGTCAGCGAGCGCTCTCCGCATGCCCGTCGGGCTCGATGGATTGAGTCTGATCGTCTCGTAGACAGCATGCTGAACGAATTCTCTGTTTGTCCGGACGAGCCCGGCGTCTTCGGGATGTTTGTCGAGCCACGCAAACAGGTTGTCGATGGTTCGAACGAATGCCGTCGCCGAAGTGTGGGCGCCCGCAAGAAGGAAGAAGGCGATTTCCCGAACCAGCGTTTGTTGGTCGATGTGCAGCGCGTCTTCGTTGCGCAGGAGAACGGTGAGAATGTCGAGCGGCAGGTCTTCCTCGCCGATTACGCCCGTGCGCCACTTGTTGATGAGGTCTTGACGCCGATTGATCGATGGAACGAGAAATTCAGACTCGAATTTTCCCATCGATTCGCGAACTTCGGTCTTGACTTCGTCGGGATCGCGGAGAGTGTGGGCGAGTGTCGCGCCCTCGATGAACTTCATCATGTACGAATACAGTCGGTTCGTCTCGTCCGGTGTTCCGGCGGGCCGGTCGACGCCGGCGTTCAACGCAGCAAGATTCATCATCAACTGGTGTGACAGATGCACGAGTTCGACGGAACCGCGCGCAACGTGCGGAGCGAGAGTGTCGTCGATGATGCTCGGGAAAAAATCGCGCTCGTAACGAACCAGTGTCTCCCGCCGAAAGAGTCTATTTTCGAGACGTCGGCGCGCACGGTGCTCGTCGCCGTGGAGGTTCACGAGTACGCCGCCCATGACGATTTCCCCCGCGTCGTAGAGTGCCTGACGCAGATCCTTGTGACGGTAGACGTCGCGTGCGTCTTCGAACGTCGTGACTGTGAAGGTTTCCATCATTTCTCTTTCGCTTGTTCGGTGATGACGCCGAGACTGAGCCCACCGTCGACGCTGACGACGGCCCCGGTTGTCCATTCGGCGAGGGCGATGTACTCGACACATTCGGCGATTTCGTCCGTGGTTCCGATGCGACCGAGCACGTGGTGCGAAGCCATCGAAGCGAGTCGGGCCATGGCCTCGTCGTGGGTCACATCGCCCGATCGTTCGTTGATTTCCGTCGGTACTGCACCCGGTCGCACGGCATTGACTCTGACGCCACGTGGACCGAGTTCGGCTGCAAGAACTCGGGTGAGAGTCTCGATTGCACCCTTGGTGATTGCATAGGGAGCCGCCCCTGGATAGGCACGCTTCGTGTAGATGCTGCCGATGAAAATGACCGCTCCGCGCGAAGCGACAAGGTGGGGAAGTGCCGCCTGGGTCAGCATCATTCCTCCGATCACGTTAGTGGCGAGGATCGACGCGAGTCCCTCGTCGGACCACTCCTCGACGGACCGACGCCACATGTTGCCGGCATTCGAAACGAGGACATCGATTGCGCCACCGTGTGCGACTGCGGTATCGACGATTGCCGATCGATCCTTTGCCGCGGTGACGTCGGCGACGAGCCATGTACATGCAGAACCGAGATCGTCGGCAACCGCTCGCACTTTCGACTCTCTGCGTCCGCAGATGGTGACGCGAGCGCCGTTGGCAACGAATCGGCGGGCGACAGCCTCTCCGATGCCGGATCCGCCACCGGTGACGACGACGGAAAGACCCGCGACCTGTCGCATCAGCGGGCTTCCCCCGTGCCCACCGAATCAACTGACTGCGGCCGCGGCAGGCGACTGATGACGGACATCGTGACCCCTCCGTCGACGAGAAGGTTTTGCCCGGTGATGTACGAAGCATCGGGCGAGCAGAGGAAAGCGACGACATTTGCGATGTCGTCCCCCGACCCGAGACGGCCGAGGGGCACCGCGCCTTCGCGAGCCTCCCGTGCCCGTTGATCGGCGTAGATGGGCGCGCCCATGCCGGCATTGATGAGGCCCGGTGCGATGGCATTCACGCGGACACCGTGTGGACCCCATTCGATTGCCATCTGTTGGGTGAGGAGCGCGACCGCGGATTTCGTTGCGCCGTATGAGCCGCCGTTCGGGCCCGGTGCGACTCCGTTCATCGACGTGATGTTGATGATCGAACCAGCAACGCCATCGGCAATCATCCGCACGGCCGCGGCCCGTGCGACGTTGAACGTACCGATGAGGTTGACCTCGACAACCGATCGAAAGTCGGAGTGGGACTGGGTGAGAAGGGGTCCAAAGCGAACGATGCCGGCGTTGTTCACCACGACGTCGGGGGTGCAATCGAGGCCCGCGATTGCACGGTCAACGGCGTCGGCGTCGGTGATGTCGAGGGTGACCTCGAGCCCGGCTCCTGCGACATCGATACGAACCACGCGGTAGCCCTCGTGCTCGAGTCTCCGCGAGATCGAACTTCCAATGCCGCCAGCGGCCCCCGTCACAATTGCGGTCTTCACCCGTCATGCCCACCCGTTCCGCACCCCGATGGTGCTCCACGATTTTACGGGTGAACGAGATCCCAGGTGAGGGGAACCGCCGACCAAGCCTCGACCCGCTCGCCACGCAGGGCCGAGCGCTCGGGAATCGGGGTCAGATCGACCTCGCGGCCCCGGGAGAGGAGATGTCGGAATCGCGATTTGTCACCGAGAACGGTGATGTCGGCCTCGGGGTGGCCATCGATCACGAGGACGTCGGCCCTGGCGCCCGGCTTGATGACGCCGATCTCGCCCTGCAGATCGAGGGCGATCGCATTCGTCGAGGTTCCACACGAGATGGCCTCGAGCGGGCTGAGACCGAGTTGGTTGACGAAGACATCCATCTCGCGTGCATGCCAGTTGCCGTAGGGCGTGATGGAGAACCCGCTCTCCGAACCGCAGAGAAGAGGCACGCCGGCGTCGTATGCGCGGCGGAGCCGAGCGCCTGTCTCTTCCATTTCTCCGGCAAAGACCGCTTGGGCGCCTGCGGTTGCACCGGCCTTCGATCCGTACTCGGCGAGGTTGGCGAGGAACGTGAACACTGGACCAACGCTGACCTTGTTGTCGACGATCGCCTCGAGGGCGCGCTCGCCCAGGAACGATGCATGCCAGATGATGTCTACGCCGGCAAGGGCGCAGTCGAGCGTGGCTTGGTCACCGCGGCTGTGGGCGGTGACGCGAACCCCAAGATCGTGGGCGGTATCGCACACGACCTTCAATTCCTCGCGTGTCCATACCTGGATCTCGCCCTTGCGTGCCGGAATGAGGCCGGTCACATGAATCTTGATGATGTCGGCACCGTCCTTCACCTGGCGGCGCACGACACGGACCATCTCTTCCTTGCTGCGCACGACCTCGGCGTAGCCGGCGGTTCCTTCGTTCGGAATCATGCGTCCTGCGGTGCCACCCACCGCGGTCATGAGCGCGAAGGTTCCGGATTTCATCCGGGGTCCCTCGGTGACGCCCGCCTCGATTGCGTCGCGAAGCGCGGGACCAATGTTGAACAGTCCATCGACGTCGAGAAAGCTCGTGACACCCGCGCGCAGAATCTTGCGTGCATTGTGCGCCGCAAGGAGTGCGGCAGAAATGGGCTCACGTCGGTTGAACAGCTCGTCGTTGCTTGCGGGCTCGCCGAGAGTGACGTGAACGTGGGCGTCGATGAGACCGGGCATCACGGTGAGCCCGGTTGCGTCGATGACTTTCACGTCCCGCACGGGATCGGCGGCGAGCTCTTCGGCATCGGCACCGAGGGCGACGATGTTGTCCCCGTCCGTGAGGACGGAGGTGTTGCGTTGCGGGACCGTGCCCGTACCGTCGATGACGTCGCCGTTGCGCAGGAGAATCGCTGCCATGTCGGCAGTCTAGAGAACGAAGTGGACGAGGCAATCGGGATTGGCGAGCGCATCGGTGTTGCGCACCGGTCGACCGTTCACGACGTCGGCAACCGCAAGTTCGCTCAGCTTTCCCGACCGTGTACGGGGAAGTTCGGGCACGGCAACCATGACGGCAGGGACGTGGCGAGGCGTCAGCCGCGCGCGAATGAGCGCACGCAGACGCGACTGTTCCGTTTCGTTGAATTCGTTGTCCAGGGCAGGTACGACGAAGAGGACGATTCTCGTGTCGTCATCCCATGGCTGTCCGACAGCGAGGCATTCGACAACGGCCGGATCCTCCTCGACGACCGCGTACAACTCGGCGGTGCCGATGCGCACACCGGATACGTTCAGCGTTGCGTCGGAACGCCCATGAATGACGAATCCGCCTTGTGAAGTTCGCGTCGCGAAGTCACCGTGCGTCCACAGGCCGGGAAAGCGTGAGAAGTAGGTGTCGGTAAAGCGCGAACCGTCGTCGCCCCAGAATCCGAGGGGTACCGACGGAAACGCGTTCGCGCAGACGAGCTCGCCGACCGCGTCGACAAGTTCGCGTCCGTCGTCGTCGACCACGCGTACGTCCATCCCCAACATCGCGGCTTGGATTTCACCGCGCACCACCGGCTTTGTCGGGTCACCACCGACGAAGCACCCGCAGAGGTCGGTTCCTCCGGAGATGGATGCGAGGTGGACGTCGCCGAAATTCCGTGAAACCCAGTCAAAACCCTCGGGGACAAGGGGCGAACCGGTCGAACACACCGTTCGCAACGTCGACAAGTCGCGCGTGGATCGCGGTTCGACCCCGCCCTTGCGCATCGCATCGATGAACTTCGCCGATGTGCCGAACAAGGTGAGTTGCTCGGCTTCGCACATATCCCACAAGCGGTCGATGCGTGGATGGGTCGGGCTGCCGTCGTAGAGCACGATCGTCGCTCCCGATGCGAGCATCGACACCAACCAGTTCCACATCATCCACCCGCACGTCGTGAAATAAAACACGCGATCTCCCGGCCGAACGTCGCAGTGAAGTTGTTGTTCCTTCATGTGCGTGAGAAGAACACCTGCGGCCCTGTGGACGATGCACTTGGGTTTTCCTGTGGTTCCCGACGTGTACAGAAGGGAGCCTTCGTGATCGAAGGAAAACTGTCGGAGCGGCGCCGTCTCGACGGTGCCTTGTTCTGCACGCCCGCGATATTCGTTGAATGGTGTCGCGCCCGGCGGACAGTCGCCGACGACGACGGTGCGAACGAGCGAAGGAAGAGCGGTACGGATCGTCGCGAGCGTGTCGGTGAGGTCGATGCGCCGGCCCGCATAGTGGTAGTGGCTTGATGCGAGCAGAACCGTTGGGGCGGTCTGTCCGAAGCGTTCGATGACTCCGTGGGCGCCAAAATCAGCGGAGGTTGAAGTGAAGGTTGCACCGACTCTCATCGTGGCCAGAAACAAAACGACGGTCTCGCGCACGTTCGGCATCCATGCCGCGACTCTGTGCCCCGGCCCAACGCCATCGAGGGCGAGTGCCATCGCGACGGCTTCGACGTCTTCGCGGAGCTGTCGCCATGACGTCGCCCGACGACCGCCCGACTCGTCCACTTCGACGATTGCTTCGTCCTCGTTGCATCCCGCTCGGTGTTGCAGCAGGGTTTCGACGATGTTGAGTCGAGCGTCGGGGAAAAAGGAGGTGTTCCTTGGTCCCAAGCCATGAACCACCGCCGGTCGCGCCCCGCTTTCACCGCGCACGCCACAAAAACGCCAGATCGCGTCCCAGAAGGCGGGGCTGTCGTCGAGCGCGAAACGTCGAGCCGCATCGGAGTCGGGCAGGCCGATGGCATCGAGAAATCTCGCCATGTTCGTTCGAGCCACCACATGTGGATCGGGTGTCCAGAGGATTGTCATTGCGTGACGACGCTACTTGGCGTTGGCTCGGGGCGGGGTTGAGTGCGACCTACAAACCCGAACCTACA
>Ga0169931_10010817_pt1 | contig 12956 bp, 9 predicted proteins | sample Kivu_15m_20L_FD_129675 | JGI IMG/M metagenome (GOLD analysis project Ga0169931, IMG submission 129675) | Freshwater microbial communities from Lake Kivu, Western Province, Rwanda to study Microbial Dark Matter (Phase II) - Kivu_15m_20L... | ecosystem: Environmental > Aquatic > Freshwater > Lake ...
TACGAGTTTTTCGCGCCGGATCCTTCCGCGACGAAACTTCTGCGGTACCAGGCCTACGACGCGGAGAATCGGGAAGTGGCGCGCGACGTCTTCCCCGATCGCAAAACGCAGTGGCCGCGGCTCTTCTACCATCGCCACATGATGCTCGCCGAGCAGGCGGCGGCGCTGGGACCGGAAGCGCTGCGCATGTACGGTCGGCGCCTGCTGCGGAAGCACCAGGCCTCGCGGGTGCACCTCGACTACGGCGTGCATTATCTGCTCGCTCCGCAGGACGTGTTGCAGGGGACGTCGCTGAACGACAGTTCCACCTACGCCACGCTCGATTCGATCGACGTCACGGCGTCGGCCGAGTCGCTCCCGCGCGTCAACTCGCAGGTCCGCATTCCGGGAGTCTCGCCATGAGGGCGTTGTGGGCCGGGATGCGGGCCTATGTGGGCGAGGCGTGGACGGCGTGGAACCGCTTCTGGTTCGAGCCCGAGGATCCCGCCACGCTCTCCTTGCTGCGGCTGCTGGCAGGCGCTCTGCTGCTGTACACGCACTTCATCTGGTCGTTTGATCTGGCCGGTTTTCTTGGGTTCGAGGGGTATCTGCCGCCTCCCTATCTCCGCGACTTGCAGCGGTTGGGGCCCGAAGCATCAGGTCCCCCGTGGCACGTGTGGAGCCTCTTCTACTGGATCAAGCCCGCCTGGCTGTTGTGGACCGTGCACCTCGCTGCGCTGGCGGTGTTCTTGCTGCTGACGATCGGGCTGTTCAGCCGCACTGCGGCGGTGCTGGCCTACCTGCTGGCGGTTTCCTACGCCCAGCGGGTGACGCCGGGCGCGTTCTTCGGTCTCGATAAAATCAACTGCATGCTCTCGATGTACCTGATGCTCGGTCCCTGCGGAGCGCGGTATTCGGTCGACCGTTTGTGGAGCCTGCGGAAGGGAGGCCGAGCCGATCCGCCGCCGACGACGTCGGCCAATCTGGCCATCCGCCTGATTCAGGTCCACCTGTGCGTGATCTACCTGTTCACGGGTCTTGCCAAGCTGAGCGGGACGACCTGGCAAGCGGGGACTGCGGTCTGGTGGGCCGTGGCCAACTACGAGTACCAGTCGCTCGACTTGACGTGGCTCGCCGGTTGGCCGACGCTCGTCGCCCTGCTGACGCACGTCACCGTGTTCTGGGAGCTGTCGTACTGCTTCCTGGTTTGGAATCGTCTTGCGCGGCCGCTGGTGCTGTGGATGGCGGTGGCCGTCCACGGCGGGATCGCGCTGGGCTTGGGCATGCTCACCTTTGGCGGGGCGATGATCCTGGCCAACATGGCGTTTCTCGAGCCGGCGACCGTTCGGCGGTGGGTCGATCCGATCGCGGCGCGGATCACCCTGGCGCTGGTCGGCACGGATGCCAAGGCCTGAAGCCGCGCCGCGCCACGGCGGCTGGCGCCGCCGCCCGCAGCCCCTCCGACAGGCGCCCCGCCCCGCGCCCCCCGTCTCTCGACACCCGCCGTCGGCGAGGGAGCGACGCGTCCCGGCCTCCCCAGCGCGTCGGCCCCGCGCGCCGCGGCGGATGCGGCCGGGCGTCGGCAAGCGATCTCAGGGCGCGGCGAGCAGGCCTGCGATCCGTCGGGGACGTACGGGCCGATCGGGGTCAGGTTCCGCCGCTTCGGTCGGTCTCGGGGCGGCGGCGGCCGACGCCGATGCACGCCGTGCGGGCTCGCGGGCGGTTCTCGCGGCCGCTCCGCGGCGGGTTATCGCCAAGCTCCTTCCGGGCTACTACAATGCCCGTTTTCCGCCGCGGGCCGAGGCGGAACGCACTGCGGCTCGGCCCGACGATCCGTTTCCACGAAGGACGCCTGCATGACCCCGCGGGTCTTCAATTTCTCGGCGGGTCCGGCCGTGTTGCCGGAGCCTGTGCTCCGTCAGGTCCAAGCAGAATTGCTCGCGCTGCCGGGCATGGGCGCTTCGATCCTGGAGATCAGCCATCGCAGCGGGGCGTTCGAGGCGATCCAGCACGAGGCGGCGGAGAATCTGCGAACGCTGCTGGCGATTCCGGACGATTACGCCGTGTTGTTTTTGCAGGGGGGGAGCCGGCTGCAGTTCTCGATGGTCCCGATGAATCTGCTCGGGCGGGGGGAGTCGGCCGACTACGTCGTGACCGGCTCCTGGGGCAAAAGCGCCCTGGAAGAAGCAGTCAAGGAGGGGGCGACGCGGGTCGCCTGGGATGGGGCGTCCTCGCGCTACGACCGGCTTCCCGAGGCGGGTCAGCTCGATCTCGACCCGCGTGCGGCGTACGTGCACATGACCTCCAACGAAACGATTCAGGGAGTGCAATTTCCCGCCGCGGTCGATCTGGGTCAGGCGCCTGTGGTCTGCGACGCCTCGAGCGATTTTCTCAGCCGTCCGCTGCCCGTCGCCGAGTACGGCCTGATCTACGCCTGTGCCCAGAAAAACGCGGGTCCGGCCGGGGTGACGGTCGTGATCATCCGCAAGGAGCTGCTGGAGCGCAGCCGGGCGGAGCTGCCTGGGTACCTCAATTACCAGACGCACGCCGCCAACGACTCGATGTGGAACACGCCGCCGACCTTTGCGATCTACGTCCTGAATCTGGTGACGCGGTGGATCAAGGACGAATTCGGCGGTTTGGCGTCGCTGGAGAAGCACAATCGCCTGAAGGCTCAGATCCTCTACGACGCGTTGGACGCCAGCGACGGTTTTTACGAGGGTCATGCCCTGCTTGAGAGTCGCTCGCAGATGAACGTCACCTTCCGGTTGCCGACCGAGGAGTTGCTGGCGAAATTCGTGTCCGAGGCGAAGAAGCACGCTCTTGACAGTCTCAAGGGCCACCGCTCGGTCGGCGGCATCCGTGCGTCGGTCTACAACGCCATGCCGCTGGCGGGCGTCCGCGCGCTCCGCGAATTCATGCGCGACTTCCACCAGCAGAACGCCTAGCCACGCCGCGAGACTTCCATGCCGTCCGTCATCGTCCTCGATCCGCTGTCTCAAGAAGGCCTCGACCTGCTCGAGCAGGCTCCTGGCATCGACTACGAGGTGCGCACGGGCCTCAGCGGCGAGGCGCTCCGTGCGGCGCTCAACGAATTCGACGGGGCCATCTGTCGAAGCGGCGTGAAGATCACGGCCGCCGCGCTGGAGGGCAACCGTCGTCTGAAGGCGATCGTTCGGGCGGGCGTCGGCACCGACAACATCGACGGAGCTGCCGCCACGCGGGCCGGCATCGTCGTCATGAACACGCCGGCCGGCAACACGCTCAGCACCGCCGAGCACACCATCGCCTTGATGCTGGCCCTGTCGCGGCAAGTCGCTCCCGCCTTCCAAAGCCTCCGCGAGGGGCGGTGGGATCGCAAGAAATACATGGGCGCCCAGGTGGCCGGTAAAACGCTCGGCATCGTCGGCTTGGGGCGGATCGGTCTGGCCGTCGCCCGCCGCGCCCTGGCGCTGGAAATGAAGGTCCTGGGCTTCGACCCGTTCCTGTCGCGCGACAAGGCCGCCGAACTCGGAATCGAATTGGTAGACGCCGTCGACGCCATGCTCCCCAAGGTCGACTACCTCACCGTCCACACGCCCCTCACCGAAGAGACGCGCAACCTCATCGACCTGCCGCAACTCGATCGGTTGAAGCCCGGCGTCCGACTGATCAACGCCGCCCGCGGCGGCATCTACAACGAAGACGCCCTCGTGGCAGGGCTCAAGTCCGGCAAGATCGCCGGCGTCGCCCTCGACGTGTTTCTCGAGGAGCCCTGCATGGCCCATCCCCTCTACCAGATGGAGGGGGTCGTCTGCACGCCCCACCTCGGGGCCAGCACCGAGGAAGCGCAGAATCAAGTCGCCGTCGAAGCGGTCGGACTGCTCGCCGATTTTCTCACGACCGGGCAAATCCGCAACGCCGTGAACGTCGCGCCGCTCGATCCCAAGACGCTCGAGTCCCTCCGCAGCTATCTCGACGTCGCCTACCGCCTCGGCCGCTTCGCCGCCTGGCTGCAACCCCAGGCGCTCAAGGCCTGCCGCTTGCTCTACCGCGGCGAAATCGCCTCCCGCGATACCAAAATTCTTACCTCGGCGTTCGCCGCCGGTTTGCTGGAGGGCGCCCTCGACGAACAAGCCAACCTCGTCAATGCCGCCGTCCTGCTGGAGGAACGCGGCATCCGTCTGGCGTCCGAGTCCAATACCGAAATGGGAGCCTTTCGCGCGTCGATGACCGTCGAGGTCCACGCCGACCAGGGCGAAGTCCACACCATCGCCGGAACCGTGTTCGGCAATTCCATGCCCCGACTCATCGCCCTCGACGGCTTTCGCCTGGAGGCCTATCTCGACGGTTGTCTGCTCGTCTTCCGCCACCGCGACGTCCCCGGAATCATCGGCGGCGTCGGAGCGATCTTCGGCAAACACGGCATCAACATCGCCCAAATGGCCGTCGGCCGCGCCGGATCCCGGCCCGGAGGCGAAGCCATTGGCGTCCTCAATCTCGACTCCCCGCCTCCGGAGGAGGCGCTCGAGGAGGTGCGGGCCCTCCCGGCGATCGGCTCGGCCCTGCTGGTCCATCTGCCTGCCGTCGGGCAACTTCCCAGTTGGCTCGCCAGCGGCTGACGGACCCTCCCGCACGACCGGCGTGCCGCCGCCGCTGCCGCTGCCGCTGCCTCCGCCTCCGCCTTTGTCACGGCCTCCGCCCCCGCCCGGCGGCCCCCGCCGGGCTGGGCACGACGCTGCCAACGCCCCTCCGCGAGGCGGCGTCGCCGGCCCTCGGCCGCCTCGCCGCCGGTGGGGGCCCCTCCGCGTCCGTCCCCCCCAGGCCGCGCGGCGCCGGCCGGCCGTCCACCGGCTGCGAAGCCCCTCTCGGGAGTGTTTTTTGGCCGCGGCTCGCTCGCCGGCGGGCGTCGCGATCATTACGCAACTTCAATTAAGTCAACGACTTGCCGTCGTTTTCGCCGATCGCGACCGGCGGCGGAGCAGGCTGGCCGACCGGCCTCGGCCTTGACGGGGCGCCGCGTCGCTCGGTATCAGACTTGCCTCGCGAGGTTCCAGGGCATCGTGCCGACGACGAAGAGCGCGCGGCGCGGGCGTCGAGCGTGCCAATCCGCAGGCAGTGCATGACCCGCAACGGTCGCGGGAATTTTGCGTGTGGGGGCGTCCTGCGCGTGAAGCCTGCGAGGCAAAAGTAGCCGATATTTCCCGTGGCTGCGCGGTTCGCCGCGCACCGCTCCCGCCTGAAGCATCCCCCGCACCGTCCAGCCCCCCTCGAAAGAAACCGTCCATGGAACTCACCGCACCGACCAGCAGTCTGCTGGCTCAGGTTCAAGGGGCTTTGAGCAGCAGCCCCTACGTCAACCTGCATTCGTTCCATGTGGAGGCGAGCGGCGGCACGGTGCGTCTCCACGGTCAGGTGGGCACGTTCTTCCAGAAGCAGATGGCCCAGGAACTCGTTCGCCGCCTGGACGGCGTGGAGCGGATCGAGAACCTGCTGCAGGTCAACTGGTAGGCGGGGGCGTCGGCCGCGGCGCGAGGGGAGGGCTCGGCCCGTCTCGCGCGGGCTGGGGCGGCTGCGGCGCGTGGTCGACGGGGGACCTGTTTCGGACCGGGTTCAGCTTCGTCCGAAGCAGACGAGGCACATGTCGTCGCTTTGCGGGAAGTCGCCGGCGAACTGTCGGACCTGCTGGAGGATGTGGGGTCCGAGCGTTCCGGGAGAGAGTCCGGACTCGGCGACGATTTCCGCGAGCCGTTCGAGGCCGAACTGCTCGAGTTTGGCGTTCATGGCTTCGCTGAAGCCGTCGGTGAACATCGTGACGGAATCGCCGGGTTCGAGCGTACGTCGATAGGCCTGATAGGGGAATTCGTCCACCACGCCGATCGGCAGGCCGGCGAGATCTCCGCCGACCTCCTCGACCTTGCCGCCGCCGGTGCGGAGCATCGGGGGCATGTGTCCCGCGTTGACGAGCGTGAGTTGGCTGGCGCGCGGATCGACCAGGGCGACGACCATGGTGACGAAGCGATCGTCCCAGCCGTAGCGGCAGAAGGCCGCATTGATTTCGCACATGGCCCGCACCGGGTCGTCTTCGCGAGCGAGCCAGAAGCGGACGTCGCTGGAGAGTTTGGCCATGATGATGGCGGCAGAGACGCCCTTGCCGGCGACGTCGCCGACGACGGCGGCAAAGCGATCGTTCGGCAGCAGGACGTAATCGTAGTAGTCTCCGCCGACCTGGTAGGCCGATTGGTAGTACTGAAAGAAGTGGTAGCCCTCGGCCGACGGCGCGGACGCAGGGAGCAGCGACTGCTGCATCTTGCGGGCGAGTTCCAGATCCCGTTCGAGCGCGCGGCGCCGTTCCGCCTCTTCGTGCATCCGCGCGTTGTCCATGGCGATGGCCGCTTGCGTGGCCACGCCGGCGAGGACCTGCAAATCCTGATCGGTAAACCGGCTGCGCTGATCGCTGGTGTCGATCTGGATGACGCCGAGCGACCGGCCGTCCAGGGTGATCATCGGCGCGCAGATCAACGAGCGGATCTGGATGTCGGAGATGCTTTGCGCCATGTTGAACCGCTCGTCGGTCGCGGCGTCGGCGGAGAGAATGGCCTGACGGTCTTCCATGGCCCTGCGGACGATCGTGCGGCTGAACCGCATCTCGCGATCGTCGTCGCCCCGCCGTGCCTTGGCGGCGACGGGTACGAGCGGAGCATCGGGCTTCGGCCGCATGATGACGAAGCCCCGATCGGCCTGTACGAAGATCTTGAACAGGCTGTCGAGCAGTTTGGGGAGGATTTCCTGCTCCGACAGGGCCTTGCCCAGGCTGTTGCAGATCTCGACCATCGCCTGCAACTGCGTTTCGGGCTTGGCCGAAAACTGGAAGCTCGACGACAATCCGGCGCTGATGTCGATCATCGCCATGATGGTCGACCCGTCTTCGCCCTCCGCGTCGCTCACGGGTCCCAACAGCGAAGGACCGGCCAGTCCGGTCGCCAGCAGCGGCGCGCGGGGCCCCGCCTCGAACTGGAACTGGATGTCGCAGATCGTCAACGCGTCGCCGGTTTGCAACTCCCGCTGGCCGACGACCCGCTCGCCATTGACGAAGGTGCCGTTGCGGCTGCCGTTGTCCCGCACGAAATAGCGGTCTGCCTGCTGCACAAGCGTCGCGTGATGGCGACTGACGGCCGCGACGTCCAGCACGATGTCGCATTCCGGACTGCGTCCCACCGTCGACTCGCCCGGCTTGACCGCAAACTCCCGGCCAAGGCCCTCGCCCTGCACAATCGTGATCTTGGCCATGGAAATTGCCTGCGCGTGAAGTGCTCGGCGCTTGCCGCAACGCGGTTGCCGCCCCAACGCCATCGCCGGCGGCTCTCGGCCAGGGAACGCCCGTTGCGACACGCGCGGAGACCGGCCCCGCGGCGGTCGTCCGTCGCGTCCAGGGCGAGAAAGGGGCCGCATGCGACCGACGGGGGAGCTTCTCCCAATCGAGCCGCGGTCTTTCGGCGACGGTCGAAGGCTCTCCCGCGACGACGGCCGCCCGCTCCGAACGGCGGCCCGTGCCCCGCAGCGCGGGCGGGACGACGCCCTGGGCGGGAATCGCCCCGTGAAGCCCCGGTGGTGCGATTGTACGGATGCCGCTTCGGCGGCGTCAACCAACGCCGGCAGGGGGGCCGGACCCTTCCGTCGAGGAGCCTCGCAGCAGCCGCCGCACCGCTGCGGCGTGCGAGAGCAGAATCGGCTGCTCGGCGGCAGCGGACAACGCTGCCGTGCCCTCCGCGGCGTCGAACGTCACGTCGTCCCAGCCCAGCCACCGCTGGTCGCAACTCTCCCAGTTGGTGACGAGCCGACCGGAAAAAACGCGGCACGCGAAAAATACGCCGTGATGCCGGTCGTCCGTCCCGAGAAGTTCCAGCGTTTCGGCCGTCAGGCCGGTCTCCTCGCGCAGCTCGCGGCGCGCGGCCTCTTCGAGCGAGCCGTCCTGCGGCTCGATCCGACCCGACGGCAGATTCCACCAACCCGGCCGAAAAGCAACCCGCGGACTTCGCTTGAGAAACAGCACGCGCTCCCCGTCCACGCAGAGCGTTGCCGTCCACCGAGGCGCCGCCATCGCCAGCCTCCTCCGCACGCAACCCGGAAATCGGCCGCCCGTCCCGACGGCCCCTGTCGAACATGCCGCCCGCGGGCTCCGGGCACAAGCCTCGCGAGCGTCTCCCCCGACGCACCAGCGGCGGGCGGCGCCGCGCCAACGCCCGATCGGCAACCGCGATCGGAGCCGCCGCATCCACGCCTCCTGCCCGCGCGGGCGGGTTGCCGTCGTCGATTTTGACGACCGTACTCGCGAGGGCGCCGAGCCCCAGGGCGTGCAGGCTGGCCGGCGCCCGACCCCGCGGTCGCGGAAGCGTGCGGCGCAGGCCGGGCCCGAGCCTCGGCGGGAGCCGGTTGCTAACGGCCGGCGCGTCGGCCAGCGGAACCTCGGCTGCGCCGCGCCTGCCATGCGGCCCACGACCAAACGACCGCTGCGAATCCCTCGGGTTCGGGCGCCATGCGGGCCGCCGCCGAGACCGGGACCGACATTCCGTACTGGAAGCTCCAGGCGGCGAAGTCGACGCCGTCGACCAGGTCGTCGTCGTTCGCGTCGCCCTCGCTCAGCGCTTGCCCGCTTCCCAGGCCGCGGTGCCAAATCAACAGATCGTTCCCCTCCACGCGCCCGTTGGCATTGAAATCCGCCAGGGCGACGTGCACCGTCGCGTCGGCCGCACCGGCGTGCTGATTCCGCATGTCGGGGCTCGCCGCAGGCCCCCACGCGTGCACGACGTCGTTGGGCAACCCGAACGCCGCAGCCGTGTTGGCGGGCGGGTCGGGGGCGGGGGCCTGCGGAGGCGATTGCCAGAGTCCCTGCGTTCCGATCTCCAAGAAGAGTTCGGTCGAGCCGTAGGCGGTTCCCGCCAGAACCGCCGTGGCGAGCTGCCACGCCGGCCCCCCCGCGTCCGCACAGCCCGGATCTCCGCCGCAGGTCGGACCGACGCCCGCCGCTGCCGGCAACCCGCCACCTGGGAACAAATTGAAGCCCTGGAAGCCGCGGATTCCGTCGTCGTCGGCCAACAGGCCCGACGCGGTATCGAAGACCAGTTGGAAGCGTCGCGTCCCCGCTCCGTCGAGCGTCGGGTTGAGAACCTCGACGTCTTCGAACGTGGCGACGCCTGACTGCGTCGCCACCAGATTCAGCGCGAATGCCGCGAGGTTGCGGCCGGGCGCCGGTCGCGCCCAGACGTGGAGTTCGACGGTTCCTCCCAGAGGGACGTACACGACGGGCGTCGACGGCGGGCTGGCCGTCGACGCCAGCCAGAAGTTCACCAGCGTCGTCGCCGTCGCGGGGCAAGGGGCGGCGACCGTCGCCGACGCCAGCGCCCACGCCAGGGCCCGCGGCAACGCGGCCCCGCCCCGCCCCGGGCGGCGGCCTGCGAACGGCTTGTTGGCGTCGGGGTCGAAGCGGCGCACGGCTCGGTCTCGGCACCTTTCGTCGAACCGCTGCCTCCTGCGGCCCTCTTTCCAGTGGCGGCGCGGGCTGCACTGCAGCGTCGGCGGGATCAGCGTGGGGAGGCAGGTTCTCGCCGACCGGCTCCAGCATACTCTAAACTTCCCCGCTCTTGGCTCGCGCGATCGAGGAAAACCGCGCCCCAACCTCGCCCGCGAAGCCCGCCGCGGAACCTGTGACCCTCGTTCGCACGGTTTTCGGACGGCGTTGCGTCCTGTGCCGGAGCGGTTTGGCGATTGTCGAGAGGGGGTGGCGCGGACGCTCCTCGAAAGGGGGGGGCGAATTTCACGTGCTTCCAGGCCCGTTTCTTGCCACACTGGACCTGGGCGCCACGTCCAGGGGGCCGCGGCGCGCCCCGCGTCGCGGCGGGCTGTCACCCCGCGGGAGGCTTCTGCCAACGTGAACCAAATGGTGCGACTCTCTGTGCCGCGGGCGTGGGCGCCGTGCGGCGCGGCGGACCTGCTGCGCGTCGCCGTCGCCGTCGCCGTCGCCGCGCTGCCGGGTACGGGCGTCGCGGCGACCGTCGCATGGGACGGCGGCGGCGCGACGTCGGAATGGACCGAGCGGGCGAACTGGGAACTCGACGCGTTGCCGACGACGACCGATACGGCGTTGATCGTCGGCGCGACGGCGACGATCACCGGGGCGATCGTGCCGACCGTATCGGCCGTGAACCTGGGCTCCGACCGCGGCCCCGGCGGCCTGGTCGTGAGCGGCTCCGCGGCTCGGGCGCAACTGACGGTGCGAGACGCGGTCCGCGTCGCGCCGTCGTCGCAACTGACCTTGGGCGCCGCCGGTACGGCGCGAAGCCTTTTGACGGCCGACCAGTTCGAGACCGGCGGCACGGTGGTCGTCGGCAGTCGCGGCGACCTGCTGGCGACCGCATCGCTGGTTCAAACCGGCGGCACGGTGGAGATCCGTGCGGGAGGCACGGCAGCCTCGCCTGCCGCCGCGATTCGCGCCGGATTGCTGCGCGGCGGCGGGGTCGTCCAAGGCAGCGTGTCGGTGGGCGACGGCAGCGGCGCCGCGGCCACGCTGAGTCCCGGCCTGGGGATCGGTACGTTGTCGATCGTCGGGAGCGTGAAGTTCGCCTCCGACGCCCGCCTGCTGGTGGAATGGACCGCGACAGGCGGAGCGGCGCGGTGGGACCAGTTGCAGGTGAGCGGTGAAGTGGAACTGGGCGGCGTGCTCGATTTGTCGCAAATCGGCGCGGGCGACCTGACGCCGGGCGTCCGCTACGACTTTCTCACGGCGGGCAGTCTCGCGCCCCACTCGCGTTTTCGGGATATCACCGGGTTGCCGACAGGGTTCGGTTCGCTGGTGCCGAGCTTCGACCTTACGGGCCAGGTCGGCGTGAACTACACGATCATCCGCGGGGATATGAACGGCGACCAGAAGGTCGACGAATCGGATGTCGAGAAGTTCGCCTGGGCGATCCGCGACGGAGCCACGTACCACAAGCAGTTCGTGCTGCAAGGGAACGCGGCCTTCGCCAGTCTGGCCGACATGGACCTCGACGGAGATCGCACCTTCGCCGACATCCCCCTGTTCCTCGACGCGGTGGCGGAGAATAGCGGCAGCGCCGCGCTCGCGGCAGCCGCTCTGCAAGCGATCTTCGCGCCGGTTCCCGAACCCGCAGCCGGCCTGTTGGCGGCAGCCGGCGCGGCGGCGGCGTGCGGCTGGCGCCGGTCCCGCACCGCGGGTTCGGTCGAAGCGGCGCGTCGGACCCGCTGAGCCGCCTGCGGTCGCTGCCCCGCGCGCCGTGCAGCGCCTCGGTCTGGCCCGACGCGCAGGTTGCCGTGGCGGATCGCTGCGAGTTACATTGCGGGAAGCTTCGGCCCGTCGACACTGCCGGGAACCGGTCCATGGCCCCTTCCGAACACGAATCGGTCACGCATTGGCTGCGTCGCTTGGAATCCGACGACGATTCCGCGGCCCAGCAGCAGTTGTGGGACCGCTACTTCGCTCGACTGACGGCGGTCGCCCGCGCTCGTCTCGGAACCGCCCCGCGGCGCGAAGCCGACGAAGAAGACGTGGCGCTGAGCGTCTTCGAGAGTTTCTTCCGCGCCGCTCGCGACGGTCGTTTTCCGCAGTTGCGCGATCGCACCGGCTTGTGGCCGCTGCTCGTGAAGATCACCGCGCGGAAGGCCGTCAACCAGATCAAACGGCAGAACGCCCAGAAGCGTTCGGCCGCCCGGGAAGCGCCGCTGGTCGATCCGTCGCGACTGACGGGCCGCGAGCCGACGCCCCAGTTCGCCCTCGAGGTGGCCGAGCAGGTCGAGAGTCTGTTGGGCCGACTCGACGACGAGTTGCGCGGCATCGCTCTCATGAAGTTGGAGGGCTATGAGAATCGCGACATCGCTGCGCGGCTGGGCATCGTGGAACGTTCCGTTTCGCGCAAGCTTGCCCGGATTCGCGTCCAATGGAGCGAGGTCGCAGACCAGTCCGTCGCCGATTCGCTCGACTGACCGCCCGCCGTCGCGCCGCGGGCCGCCGGCCCCTCCCCCCCGAGAGCCGCACGCGCGCCCCTCCCCTCGTCGGTCAAGGCGGCGGTCGGCCTCCCGCGCGAGGCCGCGTCCAACTCGGGGCGACGATGCGCACCGGTCCGATCCCCAAAGCCCGCTGCGCCGCCTACCCGGCAACCGCTCCCCCGCAGCCCGGGGGCCGGTCGTTGGCCGCGGGGCGCGCGGCAACTGGCCGTCGGGGCTCTCCGCCGGCGGCCGCAATCGGCGTGCCCGGCCGCAGCGCTCGTCATGCCGCCCGTGCGGACTCGCGGCCTTCGTCGAGCGGTTCGCCGGCGACCGCGCGCTCGTCGCGCCCCATCCTCCGAACGCGGCGCCGCGACCGCCCCCGCACCGCCGGGGCCGCGCCGCGACGACGGTCTCGAATCGGGCGGCGGACGGCCGGACGGGGGCCCGGGCGCCCCGTTCCCGAGCGAGCGGGTCTCGCGTATACTGGGCTCACGTTGGATCGCCGACGGAGCCGAAATAGTGCAAGCGGCCGCCCACGTCGGGAGCCCAGCGGGGGAGCCCAGTGAGGGAGCCCAGTGAGGTCGGGCGGGGTCGGGCGGGCAGCGCCCGCCGCGGCGCTTCGTCTCGCGGCGGGACAGCGTCGTCGCCGCGAAACAACGGCGGCGGTCGGCGAAGGCAGACCTCGCTTCTGCCCCGCGATCGGCGGCGGCCCGACGTCGCCCTGTGCAAAGAAAACTCGTCTTGCCCCGTGGTGTAATTGGCAGCACGACAGATTCTGACTCTGTTAGTCTAGGTTCGAGTCCTAGCGGGGCAGCTGCTCTTTTGTCTTCCCCGGGGTGCTTCCCCGAGGTGCGTTGCCGAACGCTCGTTCCGACGACTTGCTCGCCCCGCGTCGGAGCCCCTGTTCCCCCTGGCGCCGCCGCCTGCGACGGCAGGCCGCGCCACGCCCCAACGAGGCGTCGGGCCAGGCGCCCTCGTGGCGTTGAAGAACCCCTACA
>Ga0169931_10010818_pt1 | contig 12955 bp, 7 predicted proteins | sample Kivu_15m_20L_FD_129675 | JGI IMG/M metagenome (GOLD analysis project Ga0169931, IMG submission 129675) | Freshwater microbial communities from Lake Kivu, Western Province, Rwanda to study Microbial Dark Matter (Phase II) - Kivu_15m_20L... | ecosystem: Environmental > Aquatic > Freshwater > Lake ...
ATCCGTTAAACGACGTGCTTTTGCTGCAATAAGGCCTAGACCCACGCCAGGAAAAGAAAATGCATTATTGCACTGCGCCACACCTTCAAATGGGCTTCCGGTAGCAATTAATGCTTTATTTTCTGTCCAACGAAGCAAATGTGCTGGAATCGCTTCTGATTGAGCAGTTGGGTTTGATAAAGGAAATATAATAGGTCTTTTGGTATATGAAGCCATTTTACGTATGATTTGCTCTGTGAAAGCTCCCCCCATGGCTGAACAACCAATAAGCACTGTGGGTTTTACATCTGAAACAACTTCTGCTAAGGACATTCCTCCTCCACTTTCTCGTGCATAAGGCATCTGAAAAGAAAGGAGATCTGTCATATCTTTGGCAAGTAATCCGTTTTTATCAATCAGCCAAATTTTTTGGATAGCATTTTTCTTTGACACACCTTGGCGAACCATTGCGTCTACAACATTATCTGCAATACCAACCCCTGCTGTTCCAGCGCCAAATATCACAATCCGTTGTGAAGATAACTTTTCATCAATGCGCTCCATTGCTGCTAATAAGGCCGCAGTTGTTACAACAGAAGTTCCTTGCATATCATCGTTAAAAGTACAAAGTTGATCTCTATAGCGTTCTAATATACGGCGAGCATTATCTCTTCCAAAATCTTCCCAATGCAGGAAAGTATTTGGCATATGTTTTTTTACAGCGAATACAAATTTTTCAATAAATTCGTCATAAGCTTTTCCTTTTATACGAGGATGACGGCATCCTAAATATAAAGGATCTTTGAGTAATTTTGGATTATTCGTACCTACATCTAATACAATAGGTAAAGTATGATAAGGGTTAATACCCCCACAGGTTGTATATAGCATCAATTTTGCAATTGGAATATCAATTGCGCCAATTCCCTGATCACCAATCCCCAATACACGCTCACCATCGGTTACGACGATAATAGCAATTTCAGGATGTGTACGATTTTCCAATATCAACTCAATTTTATCTTGATCTTCAAAAGAAATATATAATCCACGAGGCTGACGAAACTCATGACTAAATTGTTGCACTGCTTTACCAACCACAGGCGTATAAACGATTGGAAGCATTTCGTTTAAGTTTTCGTTGACAAGTTTATAAAATAAAATTTCATTTTTATCATGTAGATTGTTCAGGTAAATGTGCTTTTGCAAATCGCTTTTATATTTTTTATATTGTCGATACGCCCGTTTAACTTGTTCTTCTAAAGTCTCTACCCTAGGAGGAAGTTTACCTAACAGTCCTAGCTCACACCGTTCCTGCTGCGTAAAAGCCGTTCCTTTATTCAATAAATAGGTTGTTAAAAGTTCTTTACCGCGTAAAGTCGTTTCAATCCATTCTTTTCCTGTAAGAGGGTCTTTATATATTTCATATTTTAACACTTACCGCTCCCTGGCTAACGCCTTATGGTTATATCACTTGCATTGAAAACTCAAAATACAAGGATATAGGTCAATTTTTTACTTTACCCACTTTCTCGCGTTTTGAAACAGCCTTAACCAAGGACCATCTTCATCCCAATCAGCAGGATGCCAAGAATATTGAATCGTTCGAAAAGCTCGGCATGGTTGCGGCATCATAACTGTGACGCGTCCGTCTGGCGTTGTAAGGCCCGTAATTCCTAAGGGAGAACCACTGGGATTTGCAGGATATGCTTGGGTCTTCCTACCCCAGTTGTCAACATATCGTAATGTCACTAGCTGTTGCTTTAATACTTCCTCTTGCATTTCTTCGCTAATAAACTCTATTCTGCCTTCTTTGCAAGCCACCGGGATGGGCAAGCGAGAACCAACCATCCCTTCTAATAGAATAGAAGGTGATTCTTGAACTTCAACTAAACATAACCGACCCTCGAATTGCTCTGAATAATTTTGTATAAATGTTGGCCAAATTTCTGCGCCTGGTATCAATGATCTTAAACCAGATAACATCTGACAACCGTTAGCAATCCCTAGCGTGAAGGTGTCTTCTCGACTAAAGTATTCTTCAAATTGATCGCGCAAATTTGCATTAAATAAAATCTTTTTGGCCCAACCAAGCCCTGCTCCTAACACATCACCAAATGAAAAGCCACCGCACACTGCAAGTCCATGAAAATCAGAAAGCGATAAATGGCTTTTGTACAAATCGTTTGTGTGTACATCAACACATTCAAATTGCGCCTTGTCAAACGCAGCAGCCATTTCAACGTGCCCATGTGTGCCTTGTTCACGTAAAATTGCTACTCTGGGACGCGCGCCTAAATTCAACATCGGCATTTCAGATTTCTTTAAAAAGTCAAATGTTACATATGCATTAAGGCCTGGATCAGTTTGATCATGGATCAATTCATATTGCTTTTTTGCGCAGCGTGGGTTATCTCTTAAAGCCTGTAAATGAAAACTTGTTTCAGACCATGCTTGTTGCAGAAAAGTTCTTTCGTATGAGCAAATTACTTTTTCATTAAAGATAATAGAAATTTTGTCCGTCTCATCTACAGTGCCAATGACATAACAATCCAAAACGTCACTATTTTCAAGCGCCATAATAATAGGCTCAATATCTTCGGAACGTATTTGAACAACAACGCCTAACTCTTCATTAAACAAAATGGCGTTAATATCTTTCCCCAATGCAGATATATCAATTTGTAAGCCTGTATGAGAAGCAAACGCCATTTCGCAAAGCGTTACAAATAAACCTCCATCGGATCTATCATGGTAGGCTAATAGTTTCCCTTCTAAATTTAATTGCTGTATTACGGTAAAAAAATTTTTTAATAATTTAGGATCTTCGACATCTGGGACACTATCTCCAGTTTGATTGAATACCTGGGCCAAAGCACTCTGCCCCAAACGCTGATATCCACCACTTAAATCAATAAAAACTAAAAGTGTCTCGCCTTGATCTACGGTTAAAGCTGGCGTTAACGTTCGATGAACATCCATGACAGGGGCAAATGCGTTTACAACGACTGTTAACGGCGCTGTTACTTGCTTCTCTTCTGTATTCTCATTCCAACAGGTTTGCATTGATAAAGCATCTTGGCTAATTGGAATGGTTAAACCAAGCGCTGGGCAAAACTCTAAAGAAATTGCTTCAATAGCGTCATAAAGCCGTGCATTTTCATCTTGATAATCTGCTATTCCAGCCCAATTTGTTAATAAGCGAACCTCCGATAAAGCGCCAATACTTGCAGCAGCAATATTCGTTATTGCCTCGCCAATTGCCATCCTAACACTTGCAGAAGGGTTAATAATTGCAAGAGGCGCACGTTCGCCAATTGCCATTGCCTCGCCTTGATAAGTATCAAATCCTTTTGTAATCACAACACAATCTGCAACGGGTACTTGCCAAGGCCCCACCATCGCGTCTCTCGCGACTAATCCAGAAGCTGTTCTATCACAGATGGTAACTAAAAAAGATTTGTCAGCAATACAGGGAAAACGTAATAATCGAAAAACAGCTTCTTCAATTTCCATTTCATTTAGATCGAGTGCTAAGAACTCCCGATTTTCATGCGAAGCATCACAATGTTGTTCTCTAAAAAGTTTTTTAAAAAATACACTACTGGAAAGTTGAATTGGAGAAAATTCACAAAACCTATCATATAATTGCACTTCTGCAGTTGCTGTCACTTGTCCAATAACCGCAAAGGGACAGGCCTCTCTTTCAGCAATTTTTTGGAAAGTTTCTAAGTAAGATTCTCCTATAATTACTAGATAGCGTTCTTCAATTTCATTTTGCCAAATTTCAAGTGGAGATAAAGAAGCATCCGCCAATGGAATATCGCGCAACTCAAAATAAAGCCCCTTCTTCTCGTCGTCAATTAAATCCGGTAGTACAGCAGCAATTCCTCCTTTTCCAATCATATACACGGCAACAATGGGGTTTTCAAATCCAAAAACTGCGCAAGCTTCAATAACTTCCTGACATCGTCGATGCATTTCAGGATTCTCATTTTTAGACAAGGTAAAATTAAACGAAAGTGCTTGCATCTGCTCAAGCTGCATTGATCTCACGGGCCCACCTAAAATAATAATTTTCATGCCAGGCAAAATAGGTTTCTTCTCAATGTGCCTTTGCCGAATATGACCGGTTCCTCCAGTAATTAAAATAGGTTTATGGTAACCCCGTACTTCTTTTTCCATTTTAGGCGCTGGGACAAATTGTTCGTAGGTGCGAAAAAAACCTAACAAATTAGGCCGGCCAAATTCATTATTAAATTGTGAATCATTGACAGGTGCTTGCAAAATTATCTCTAATGCTGAAGCAAAATTGGAAGGCCGTCCATAATCTATTTCCCAAGGCTGTTCGAAATTTGGAATTAACAAATTCGATGTGCCATATCCAGAAAATGCACCCCTGGTTTTCGCCCCTCTGCCAATGGCAATTTCATTTTGAATTTCAGTCGCAATACTTGTACTTAGCTCAGAAGAACAAGGAATAATTGTCAACACGGTTGCAATTGTTTCGAGTTGATATTGATAAATATGCGTGGCAGGTTCTACAAAAAAGCAACCTGTTTTGCCCAACTCGGTAACCGCAGTAGAATCTCGGTAAGTGACAAAAGATGCACGCGGATTCTGCTGCTTAGTACTTTTAAGCAACGATAACATAGACTCGGCTTTTAGCGTATGGTCAATCTGCCATTTTGCAGTGAAGGTTTTATATTGCCGATACACGCAACTAAACTCAATAAGGGTTATTAATTCAACATCAGTAGGATTTCGCCCTAAAACCCGACAGATCTGGAGCAAATAATCCCATTCATGATCTAAAAGATCTATACCAAACTTACGCCCAGCCTTAATCAGTGCAGTTTTTCCTTCATTTAAAACATCCACCCACTCTACTGATCTTGGCTTTTCCCCTTCAAATAGGTGTTGGGCATCTTCCAAATGATAAAAAACAGTTTCTGTTGAAGGATCATGCAACAGATCGGCAATCGCTTGTCTGTCTCCCCAAGTCAATCTTTCACTTGCCTGAAGAATATAAAGGGTGCCTCTTTCTATACGCCGAACCTGATGTAAACCACATTGATGAATAACTTCAATTGCTCTATTAGACCAAGCGGATATTGTCCCCACTTTTGGGACAACCAATAGTGTATTTATATCAAAACTTTCTGAGAGTGTTTCAGTTGGATAACCATTATAACGTAATAAATTCGTTAAAATTTGATTCTCAGCTTTCGATAAAGGCGCTTCTAAATCTACAAAATGGATGAATTCTGTAGATAAACTATTAACCTGCGGAACGAGATAATTAATTTGAGTAAGCCAACGTTCTATGCGAAAATGCGAGAAAGCCAAGGGGCCTCTTATCACTAACATGGCAGCCTCAAAAAAGGTTTACTGGTTGTATATACTACGCCATTAATCTTAAAAACGCAAAATACCACTTAATTACAATAAGCCTTATTTTCCTTTTTTAAATAAGTTTCTTTTAACATTTCATAAATCAATTTTTAATGTTTATTTCAAATATTTTGCTTTACCCAATATCACAATCCCTGTTAAAATTTAATGTTTGCATAGTGTTATTGCACTGTTTTGTATATGTATTGGAGAAGGTAGATGAAATATTCGGATTTAGAAAACGGTCTTGCCTATTTTACAGATTCTGAGACTCAGCAGGTTATACAAGATCCTGTTTATTTCGATCATCTTTCTCTTAAGATCTATGAAAGATCTGCCACCGAACGATTATTTGCAGATGCTAAAGAGGATCGAGAAAACTATCAGCAAATATCAAGAATAGCTGATAAAGATGAATCATTAATAATAAACACACTAAAACAAGACCATAATTTACAAAAAATAATAGATAAATACATATTAGTACCACTAGAAGGGCAGAGATACACTATTGCAGAATTATTAAAAAAACTGGATTTAGCTGACCCAAATAGTAAAGATGATAATGAAATCAGGGGCTGGCTTCGCATAGTTCCTTCAATAGCAAGAACTAATTGCTCTAAAAAAGCACCTACGAGAGAAAATGAGGCTTATTGTCCCGTAGCAAATTGCCTCATAAGTAAGGATTTATTACGTTCTGCAAAGTTGTTTAAAAATGTTTTTTTAATCGCTGCGAGAAATGCTGTAGAAGTCGAGCCTAACGAATTTCAAGGTAAACCTCTTACACTTACTTTGCGTGAAGAATTGAAAAATTTATCTGAAGATGATATTAAAAATGCTGAATGGAATCTGGATCTTCTTTATAACCAAAATCCTGTTAGTTGCAGACATATTACAACAGACCAAATAAAACTATTAAAGCAGTGTAATATCGGCGAAAACAATCCAACCATTCGCACACCACAACAACGTGCTCGAGATCGCTGTAAAACAGATTGTGATTTTCAGATCGAAGAAAGCATAGAAACCCAGCTCATTGAATGTGAGTACGCGCTAGAATTTATAGCGAAAGCTAAAAACCTTAATATTGCAAATACTGTTGAAAAAGAATTTTACCTATCGCTCTTAAAAAGCAAGTATAAACAGCTTTTACAACATCTGTTGACATTAGTTCAACATTGCAATTTTTTGGCTGTTGAAAATTTTTTGGCACTTCAAATCCAGATTGTAGAAAGCATTAAAAAGTACGCTCAAACTAATTCGACAACTAATGAAGAACAAGAAGAATATAAAAATATTTTAGTGACAATCAACGAAAAACTTCGAGAAGCAGTAGATACGGCAACACAACAGTTTACACAACTGCCTTTTCATCAAGAAACTGATACCGTTGCCGCCTACCAAAAAATCCAAGAAGCCTTGGTGGGCATTGATAAGCTTGGGCTCATAGAAATAGCAAAGGTACATTATAGACGCTTATTATTAGAAGCAATGAGAAACTTAAAGAATCCTTCGATCCAAGCTGCAGAGGCTCGTTTCTTCCAACATGCATTTGGCAATTGTTCTGATATAAAGGGACGTAGGGTACTTATTCAAACAGCATTGGCAAATGTTGACAATTTGAATATTCAAGACGAGTTAGAAGTTACTCATTATTGTTTGCTGTTAACGCAAGCAAGCAATCATATTTCAAGGGTGCGCGCAGAAAATGCTTTTTATAATTTTTATTTAACACTTAAAGGCGATATGCCATCCCGTTTATATAATATTCTCAATAAATCAACTACATTGCAGGAATTCTTGAAAGATGAATTAGAAATAATGCATTTTCAAGCTTTACTTATTGAGGCCCAGAAAGAATTTGAACCCTCTATAAGACTATCTATAAAAGAGCTTTTCAGTCATCCAGAAGCATATGCCCGATATAAACATGTAAAAAAACAATCTCAACCCCAGTTTAATAATGATATAGAAAAAGCTTATTATGAAGGCAACTACTATAAACTTCTGTGTTCTCATCGCCAGGCATCGCACCGCCTTAGCAGCAGCGTTAAAAGATTTAATGCAGAAAATGATTTATCAAAACGTAAAGACAGTATTGAAAAAGCAATGGCTGATATTGGAAATGAAAGAATTATAGATAAAGATGAAGAAGCAATTTATCTGGCGTTGTTAGCTGAAGAAAAAACCAAACTAGAAAGTTTATCTGTAGGCAAAAAAGCAGCTGAAGGCCGATTCGATAAACTCAAGCTTTTCGATACAGATGACTACTCACAAATGGAATGTAACATTCAAGCTGCGTTTAATGAGCAATCGAGTATTTCGGATGCTGAGGAAGCAACACATTTCCGTGTTTTAGTAGGCCAAGCGCAAAAAGTTTCAGATTGCTTATCATCTATCTCACAATGCATGAACGATGCAGAAAATCTAGTTGCAAAAGCAGATGGCTTATGTAAAACAGCCAGAATTAAAACAACTGCAACTAATGTTAAAAAAGATTTATCCGCTTCATTGGAAAAAGCCATAGAAGCCTCTTATGACTTAGGAGCAGCATGTCAAAAGCTAACAACTGCAGGTGATGAAGCCTATGGTATTTTTCCAGGTATGGCCACTGATCCTGTAAATACCCAAACTAAAATAGAACAAATTAGTGCAAGTGTCCAAAATATGTTCGCTTCGATGCAAAAGCAATTTCAATCTATTCAGGATTTATGTGATCAAATAGTATCAAAAGCATGCTCGTTACAAACAGAAGATAATTCACAAGCTTCACAATTAGCCATGCTACAGCAACAGCTCGATAAGGCGACGGAATTTGAACTACCAGAAGCTTCAACAAGAGCCTTATTAATGCAAATGCAACAAGAATCGACACAAAAAGAAGTACGGCTCGAAACAGCTGAAGAACAACGAAGACACATACTTGGCTAAGTGTCAAATTATTGCAATTATAAAGGAGTTTAACATGCAAGTATTTTTTAAGGGTGCGCCTTTACAAACTATCGGACAATTGCCGAAAAATGGCACTAACGCTCCAGATTTCACTTTAACCAAAACGGATCTTACCGCTCTTACTTTAAAAGAGTTGGCCGGTAATAATATTGTACTCAACATCTTTATCAGTATTGACACGGCTGTTTGTGCAGCTTCCGTTAGAAAATTTAATGAAGCTCTTTCCCAGGTTAATAACACAAAAGTCCTCTGTGTTTCGCAAGATCTACCGTTTGCGCATCAACGTTTTTGTGCAGCTGAAGGCCTTAATCAAGTTATTCCGGTTTCAAGTTTCCGTAATCCTGAATTTGGTAAAAATTACGGCGTTACCATAACTGACGGTCCTCTTGCTGGTTTACTTGCTCGCGCAATCGTCATTATTGATCAAAACCAGAAAGTTATTTATACCGAACAGATCTCTGAATTAACCCATGAACCCAATTATGAGGCTGCCTTGAAGGTTCTCTTATCATAAAAGCAAATTTTAAATGCTTAAAGCGATGGTTTTTTAGTTGAATTTACAACTATAAACCACTTAAAATAACCATTAATGTCTTTTTTTTATAGCCTGACATACGCTAAATGTCTTTATGCAGCTATTTTCCTAAAAAGCTCATCCTAGTAGACAATTTCATCTTAAATTTTTAAAATAGATGCTGGTGCTGTTTTTTTATATTAATCAATAGAATAGGGAGATAAACTAATGCCTATTGGGGACAATCAAGAAATCGTTGAAAAAAAAGAAACAGTCGTTCAATTGACAAGCACAGAACTTGACCAAAGTAGTTCCGCTGAACAATCTAATCCACCCGCTGCTCCCAAAAAAATAGTCCTTATGAAGAAAAGTACCCTATCAAGGCAGACAAATATAGATATGGAGAATGTAACATGTTCAATCTCAATTGATGGCACTAGCCTTAAGTCCACCTTGCTTCATACTTTGCTTCCTTTGGCTCTAAAAAAGGTTGCTAATATTGCTTTTGAGCATCCTACTGTATCCAGAAATTGGGTTGCTCAATTGGCCCGCGCAAGAGGGTTGGATAATCTAGTCTGGATGGCAGTTACAGGCTTCTATCTTGTCAAAGGAATTTACAAGTTTACTTTAGAAGTTTATAACTCCGAGCCTTTTAACAATCAAAGAACGCTAGCTCCTATAGAACCTTCTCCTCCCGTATCCGTAGAATTACTGGATGATGGGAATGATGAGCATAATTGGTTGCCTTTAGCAGAAAATAGATCGGCTGAACCTTCCAGACTCATGCTAAGTGCTTTTAGATTGCATTGTGACTCAGAAAATACGGATGTTATTGTACTTTTGGATGAAACAGTAAATGATAAAAACGAAGATTGGGTATTACTTTCTCTTGAGCAAAATCCTACTAGGCCACACTTATAGTAAGATCTTTATTAATTTTTGTTTATAATTTTTTATCTATTTAAACTAGTAAGATATCAAGAAAAACGCTACTACTTTCCAAATAAAGCTAGCCAATAAAATTGTCGCGGGTATGGTAATGATCCATGCCCATACAATACGCTGTGCAACACCCCACCTTACTGCGGAAACATTTTGTAATGATCCTACTCCCACAATCGCCCCTGTAATAGTATGCGTCGTTGAAACAGGAATGCCTAAATACGTTGCCAGAAATAAAGAAAAGGCAGCAGCAGTTTCAGCACAAAACCCATGTGCTGAGCTTAATTTGGTAACACGCATACCCATTGTTCTAATAATTCGCCATCCACCAAATAAAGTCCCTAATGCCATGACAAAATTGCACAATAAAACGATCCAGAGTGGAATATAAAATTTAGGACCTATTAAATGTTCTGTGTACAATAAAGCAGCAATAATCCCCATCGTTTTTTGTGCATCATTCCCCCCGTGGCCTAAACTAATTAATGCCGAACTTAAGAGTTGCAATTTTTTGAAAATTTTATTGGCTTTATGACAAGTGGATTTATAAAATAACCAAAATGCGCTTAACATTAACAAAGCACCCAGTGTTACTCCCAAGATCGGAGAAACAACGATCGAGGCCAATACTTTGAGAAGCCCTTGAAAATTAACAAAATGAATACTGGATTTTGCAATAACTGAGCCAATAAGCCCCCCAATCAGCGCATGAGAAGAACTTGAGGGAATGCCATAATACCAAGTTAAGATATTCCAACAAATGGCTGCTAACAACGCGGAAAAAATGACATAAGAATCTATTACTTGAACTTCAACTATTCCCGTCCCAATAGTCGTGCCAACTCGAACACTAAAAAATAAAAAAGCAATGAAATTAAAAAAAGCTGCCCACAACACTGCCCATTGTGGTTTTAATACGCGAGTAGAAACGATTGTTGCAATAGAATTTGCAGAATCATGAAAACCATTTAAAAAATCAAATAATAATGCCAATAAAATAAGCATTACAATAAAAAAAGTCATTTAAAAGGTCTCCTTTAAGAATACTCCAATACAACACCTTTAATAATATTGGAAACTCCTTGGCAGTTCTTGATTATAAATTTTGTATATTCATAAACTTCTTTTATTTTAAGGAGGTTTTTATAATCACTTTCCATTTGAAATAATGCAGACATGCCTGATAGTAGAACTTTTTCAGCCTGGCTCTCTATTTCTTCCACACTTAAACAATGTGCTAAAATTTTTTTAGAATGTTTTAAATCACTTAAGCATTCAACCGCTTTCTCCACTGTTTTAGCAGCTTCTAAACAAAGTGCTGCAATAGAATGGATTTCATCTGGGATCAATTGAATTTGATAAATAATAATCCGTTTAGTCGCCTTATCAATAGCATCTAAGATATCGTCAAGCCCATTAATAAGCTGGTGAATATCATAACGATCAAAAGGTGTAATAAATGTTTTATGAAGTTTCAATAAGGCGGTATTTGCAATTTTATCTGCTTTTTCTTCATGCTGGCTAATAACTTCTGCATATTGTTCTCGCACATTTAAATTTTGCAGCATTAATTGGAATTGTTTAGACGCCTGAACTAATTCATTACCAATTGCACGAAAAAGTCGGAAGAAATCCTCTTCCTTCGGCAAAAGAAATTTCAACATGCTACCTCTCCGACACGCATTTCCTTAAAGTAAATAGTATTATATCGTTGTTCTGTGCGCTTAATCAAAATCTCACTAGATGTTAGTTGACATGATATCCCCATGAGTCTGTATTATTGCTAAACTAATTAAGAGAGGAAAAATATAGGGAAACTACGGCATGCAAAATGAGCCCAATGTGCTTTTGCATCAAGATATCCACTTGCTCAATAAACTGCTTTCCAAAATTTTAAAAAAACAAATTGGCAGCGAGATTTTTAGCATTATAGAGCAGATCCTTTCTCAAGCAACACGTTTCAAACAAAAACCACAACAGACAATTAATATTTTACAAAAGTTAACAACAAGTTTAACGGATCAGCAACTTTTACCAATTACGCGAGCGTTTTCACATTTTTTGCACCTAACAGAAATTGCTGAGCAATATCATCGGGTACGACGACATCATTGGCACAAACAAGTTGGTCATCCACCACAACCTGGCTCTTTAGGAGCTGTGCTACCAGCGCTTATCAAGCAGGGCATATCACCTAACTTACTGCATACAACCCTTTCAGATCTTAATATTGAATTGGTGCTTACTGCTCATCCCACCGAAGTAAACCGGCCCATTCTGATCCGTAAATACAATAAAATCGCCATGCAATTAGAAGCGCTTGATAAAGAAGATCCGGAGCCCGGTAAACAAAAAGCCATTCTGAACGAATTAGAAGCTGAAATACACAGTGCGTGGCAAACCGAAGAAATACGCCACCATAAGCCTACAGCAGTTGATGAGGCAAAATGGGGCCATTCTGTTATTAAAGAAAGCCTATGGCATGCTATTCCTGCGTTTATGCGAGATCTCAACCAGACTTTATTAAAAATAACCGGTAAAACCTTAAGCCCTGGCACAATTCCAATCCGCTTTGCTTCTTGGATGGGAGGCGATAGAGATGGTAATCCTAATGTAACTGCTAAAGTTACTAAAGAAGTTGTTCTACTGGCACGTATAACCGCCGTCGATCTCTACCTGCACGATATCCATGTCTTAAAAAATCTTATATTAAAAAACAAAGCAAAACTAAAGCTTAGCCTACTGGTCGAAATTGAAAAACGCCTTTTTGAAACTAAACTTTATTTGGAATTTCAATTGGGTGAAAGACGAAAACAACCTGGACAAAAAGGTTATACTAAATCTTCAGAGTTGTTTAATTCATTAATAAAATTTAACCATTCTTTAAAAGATCAGAATATCCATCACCTTATTAAAGATAAATTATTCGATCTGATCCAACAAGTAAGTTGTTTTGGTTTATACCTCATACCTTTAGATATTCGCCAAAGTGCCAAGAAACATATTGAATTAATGAACGCAATTACGATACAAATGGCCTTGGGAGCTTACGGATCCTGGCCTGAAACAAAACGCCAACAATTTTTGAAAAAATGTTTGAGATCTAAACAGAACTGGCTTCCAAAAAATTTAAAACTCCCCTTAGAGCTGCAAGAATATTTAGAGGCTTTTAGA
>Ga0169931_10010819_pt1 | contig 12954 bp, 21 predicted proteins | sample Kivu_15m_20L_FD_129675 | JGI IMG/M metagenome (GOLD analysis project Ga0169931, IMG submission 129675) | Freshwater microbial communities from Lake Kivu, Western Province, Rwanda to study Microbial Dark Matter (Phase II) - Kivu_15m_20L... | ecosystem: Environmental > Aquatic > Freshwater > Lake...
CAGTTGAAGTTGAGATAGGCAGTTGAAGTTGAGATAGGCATAGGGTTTCAGGAGTAAGGCGAAGTCATCGATGGGACGTTCAACGAAAAAGGGTCCGTATGTGGATCCCAAGTTGTTTGCCAAGTTGGTAAAGGCACGCGAAACGAAAAATTCGCAGCCGATTACCACTTGGGCAAGGCGCTGCACGATTGTGCCTGAATTCGTCGGCGCAACGTTCATGGTGCACAACGGTAAAGCACACATCAAAGTGTTTGTGACCGAAGACATGGTCGGACACAAACTCGGCGAGTTTGCTCCCACGCGAACGTTTCGCGGTCACGGCGGCAAGGGTGGCAAGAAGTAGAAGTGACGAGGTCATAACATGGCATATCGAGCAGTACACCGCTACGCACGGATCAGCGCCCGCAAAGTTCGGCCGCTGGCGAATCTCGTGCGTGGAAAGTTCGCCGACGAAGCGTTGGATATCTTGCGATTCCAGCCTCATCGCGGTGCACGCATGCTGGAGAAGGTAATCAAAAGTGCGGTTGGGAGCGCCCAAGACACCGAACAAAATGGTGGACGCTCGTACAACGCAGAGGAGTTGGTGGTTGTCGATGCCCGCATCGATGGCGGCCCAGTATTCAAACGTTTCCAGCCTCGCTCGCGCGGGCAAGCGTTTGGGATCCTGAAACGTTCAAGTCATATTTCGGTCGAACTGAAGCGGTTGGAAGAACTGTAGGAAGAGACAGAACATGGGACAGAAGGTAAATCCTGTTGGCTTCCGTACCGGCATCGTGATGGGCTGGAAAAGCCGATGGTACGCAAGCAAGAAAGAGTTTGCAGAGCTACTGGTCGAAGATCAGAAGATTCGCAACTTCATCAAGAACCATCCGACCAAAGCGTCGTATCGCGAAGCGGGTATCGACCGCATCGAGATCGAACGGACTCGCGACGAAGTTCGATTGTTCGTGTATGTCGCCAAACCGGGTTTGATCATCGGCAAGAAGGGAACCGAGATCGAAGTGTTGCAGGAGGAACTGCAAAACTTGATCGGTCGCCGAGTCAATTTGAAGGTTGAAGAAGTATATCGTCCGGAGATCCAATCGCAGTTGATCGCGGAAGACATCGCCAAGCAGCTGGCAAAGCGAGCCAGTTTCCGGCGGACCATGAAGCGAGCGATTGAAACCGCGATGGATGCCGGTGCAAAAGGAATCAAGATCCAACTGTCGGGACGGTTGGGTGGAGCGGAAATGGCTCGATGTGAGAAAGCGAACGCGGGAGCACTTCCGCTGAGCACCATCCAAGCCAAGATCAGTTACGGGTTTGCCGAGGCTGCGACCCCTCAGGGGAACATCGGAGTCCAGGTCTGGGTCAATCAAGGTTCGTACGCAGGAGATTCAAACGATGGCGCTGATGCCCAAGCGGGTCAAGCACCGAAAAAGCCAAAGAGGACGTATAAAAGGTAATGCGACTCGCGGCAATAAGGTCGTTTTCGGTGACTGGGGTCTGCAATGCCTGCAAGGCGGATGGATCCGAGCCCAAACGATCGAAGCCGGTCGTATCGCTGCCAACCAATACGTTCGAGGTGAAGGCCGACTGTACATTCGCGTCTTCCCAGACAAGCCGGTTTCTTCCAAGCCACTCGAAACTCGAATGGGTAAGGGGAAGGGTGAGCCGGAGTACTGGGTCGCCGTCGTCAAGCCGGGGACGGTCTTGTACGAGTTGGCTGGTGTTTCCGAACAGCAAGCCAAGGTTTGCTTCGCGCGTTTGGCGGCCAAGATGCCAATTCGCGTTCGATTGGTTCGGCGACGGCCAGCGTAAGCTCGCCCGGTAGCCCATCTGCAACCGCGACCCATCGCGACTGCAGGGGACGATGTTCGAATGCGAACCGTTTTCATTACAGATTCAAGTCAAAAATTTCAACGTTGAGTGACGCGGGACGATCCGCGACGAGGTGTGAACCGATGTCCAAAGCATCCGAGCTACGCGAGATGAGCGATGAGCAACTCGAGATGACTGCGCTGGAAGCAGCGGAGACGATGTTTCGTCTTCGGTTGCAGTCCCAGACAGACCGGGTGGACGTTCCATCGCAAAAGCAAAAGAGCCGTCGGTTGATCGCACGCGTTCGCACGATCCAGACCGAACGGGCCAAGGCAAAGAAGAACTAATTGGAATAAGGACTAGGACAGAGCATGGCACGGCGAGTATTGATTGGTGTGGTGAAAAGCGATCGCATGAACAAGTCGCGTCGAGTTGAGATCGAGCGATTCGTTCGGCATCCGAAGTATTCGAAGATCGTGCGTCGCAAGACGGTTTGCCATGTTCACGACGAGTCCAACGAATCCAAAGTTGGGGACAAGGTTGAGATCGAGGAATCGCGACCGATTTCGAAACTGAAGCGATGGCGATTGATTCGCGTGGTCGAGAAGAACCGCGAAGTCGATCTGGCGACACTCAAGGGGGAAGCGGAGTCGGTCTAGTCGATCGGCGTTCACGTTCCTAACGGACTCTCAGGCTGGAAAGATCAGTTCCATGATTCAACAAGAAACACGATTGCAAGTTGCGGACAACACCGGTGCCAGGGAAGTGATGTGCATCAAAGTGTTGGGGGGAACCCGTCGCAGATATGCCGGGATCGGTGATGTGATCATCTGCTCGGTAAAGAGTGTCATTCCCGGCAGCGAAATCAAAAAGAAGGCGGTCGTTCGCGGTGTGATTGTTCGCACCGCCCAGCCGACCCGCCGATCCGATGGCAGCTACGTTCGGTTCGATAGCAACGCGGTGGTCCTCGTAGACAAAGACAACAACCCGCGGGGCACTCGAATTTTCGGTGCTGTGGCTCGCGAACTTCGCGATAAAAGTTTTACCAAGATCGTCTCGTTGGCGAGTGAGGTGGTTTGATGTGGATCAAAGTGAATGATGTGGTTGAAGTGATCGCGGGCCGAGACAAGGGGCAGCGCGGCAAAGTCCTCGAAGTAGATCGGGAAAAAGGTCGGGTTGTTGTCGAAGGACTCAACCGCGTCTACAAGCACGTCAAGCGATCCCAGCGGAATCCTCAAGGTGGACGGTTGTCCAAAGAGGTTTCACTGAACGCTTCCAACGTGATGCTGGTGTGTCCGAAGACTGGCAAGCCGACGAGAGTCGGAGTGCGGTTTTTGGCCGATGGGACCAAAGAACGATACAGCAAGCGGTCTGGAGAATCGATCAGTGTGGTCGCTCCGGCCCGTGGTAACAAGTCTTGATGATGGGATAAGGGCGAGAAAAAGATGGCGCCGCGGTTGCAACAATTTTACAGCGACAACATTCAAAAGACCTTGGGTGAAGAACTCGGGATCAAGAACGTTTTCGCGATTCCAAAGCTCGAGAAGATCTCCGTAAACATGGGTGTTGGTGAGGCGATGCAGGATAAGAAGTTCCTGGAACTCGCCGCCGAAGCCATGGGGGAAATCACGGGCCAGAAGCCGGTTTTGACGCTGGCTCGTCAGTCGATCGCCGGATTCAAGCTCCGTGAAGGTGTTGCAATCGGATGCAAGGTGACCTTGCGAGGCGAGCGGATGTACGAGTTCCTCGATCGTCTGATTAGCATTGTTCTTCCCCGTGTTCGCGACTTCCGCGGAGTTAGCCGCACGGCCTTCGATGGCCATGGCAATTACTCCATGGGCTTGGGTGAGTGGCTTGTGTTTCCGGAATTGACCGGAGACAAATTCGCGAAGGCTCAAGGTTTGAATATCAGCATCGTGACAACGGCGCAAAGCGATGAACATGCACGGCGGCTTCTCGAAATGTTCGGAATGCCCTTCCGAGCACCAAAGAAGAAGACCGCCTAACCCCAGTTTTATTAGAACCTCCAGTTTCATTGTCTCATTGGAAGAATTGACCTGTGGCAAGTAAAAGCAAAATCGCAAAGGCGAATCGCGAGCCGAAGTTCTCCACTCGGCGAGAAAACCGCTGCAAACTGTGTGGGCGTCCAAGGGCTGTCTACCGGAAGTTCGGCATTTGTAGGATTTGTTTTCGCCAACTGGCTGACAAAGGTCTGATTCCTGGTGTTCGGAAATCAAGCTGGTAAGAGTAAGGCAACCATACGATGATCAACGACCCTATTTCTGATATGCTGACTCGAATCCGAAACGCCATTCGGATCGAAAGACCATTTGTAGAAGTCCCATCTTCGCAACTTCGAAAGAACGTAGCGGATGTGCTGAAGCGAGAAGGCTACATTTGGGACTACTCGGAAGTGGAAGCCGAGCCAGCGAAGATTCTCCGCATCGAGCTCAAGTATGGGCCCAACGGAGAGAAAATCATTTCGAGCGTCAAGCGAGTCAGCAAACCTGGCCGTCGCGTTTATGCCAAGTGTGGTGAGCTCAAGCCCGTTTTGAACGGACTGGGGATTTCGATCGTCAGCACCTCGCGAGGTGTCTTCAGCGATCGAGAAGCCCGTCAGCACAAACTGGGTGGCGAAGTATTGTGTGAGGTTTGCTAGCGGCGGTCGCTAGCCAGCGGAAGACTGACGGGAATAACAGTTACTCGTTTCAAACATTCCAAAGAATCGAAGATAGGTTGGAGTCATGTCACGTATCGGAAAGAAGCCGGTCCCAGTCCTTGACGGCGTCAAGGTTGCGATCGACGGTCAGACCATCAACGTTGAGGGACCGAAGGGCAAGCTCAGCTACACTCACCGCGAAGAGGTCAACGTGGCTCTCGAGAATGGCGGTAAGGAAATCGTCGTGACCCGAATCTCCGACGATCGGTTTCCTCGCGCTGTTCACGGCTTGACTCGGGCGTTGATCAACAACATGGTCATCGGCGTGAAAAATGGGTATGAGAAAAAATTGGAAGTGATCGGTGTCGGCTACGTCGCATCGCTCAAGGGTAAGGTATTGAATTTGCGAGTCGGCTACGCCAATGAACTCCAGGTTCCGATTCCCGATGGGCTAACCGTGACCTGTCCCGATCAAACGCACATCAATGTGTCGGGTTGCGACAAGCAAGCCGTTGGTCAATTTGCAGCACATGTCCGATCGCTTCGCAAACCCGAACCCTACAAGGGCAAGGGAGTTCGCTACGTGGGCGAACAGGTCAAGATCAAGCCGGGCAAGAGTGCAACGTAGTCCTAGGATTTTTTGTCAGGGGTATTCATTGTGGACATTCGCAGAGTTGTCGACGGTCAACGCCAGCGGCGTTCCTTTCGCGTCCGGAAGCGGGTGCGTGGGACATCCGAGCGCCCTCGGCTGTGCGTCTACCGGTCACTTCAAAATTTTCGATGCCAGTTGATCGACGACAGTATCGGCAAGACACTGGTGTCGGTTTCCTCATCGGAAAAAGGGCTCAAGGGCCAAGTGGGTTACGGTGGGAACTGTGCCGCCGCCGCGGCCTTGGGTAAAATCCTCGCTGAACGGGCGATCCAAGCGGGGATCAAGCAGGTATGCCTCGATCGAGGACCGTACAAATACCATGGGAGAGTAGCAGCCTTTGCCGATGCTGCTCGTGAAGCGGGACTCGAGTTTTAATTGGGAGCGAACAAAACCGTGGCAAACACAAACGTCGAAGGAACTCAGGGTGACGCGAGCATTGATCGCGTTCTCAAAATCAAGCGGTGCGCGGCTGTTGTCAAGGGTGGCCGTCGCTTCAGCTTTGCCGCTCTCGTTGTCGTCGGTGACGGCAAGGGGAAGGCAGGTTACGGGTACGGCAAGGCCAACGAAGTTCCCCCGAGCGTAGCCAAAGCTCAAAAAGCAGCAATGCGGTCGATGATCAAAGTTCCGATCATCAACGGGACCATACCGCACAAAGTATCGGGTAGATACGGTGCAGCCCATGTGCTGTTGATGCCAGCAAGCCCAGGTACGGGTATCATCGCGGGACAAGCCGTTCGCGCTGTTTGCGAAGCCCTCGGGATTCAAGATATCTTGACCAAGAGTTTTCGCTCGAACAATCCAACTGTTTTGATCAAGGCGACGTTCGACGCGCTCTCTCAACTGAGGACGCGGGAGGATGTTGAACGCTTACGAGGTGTGAGTCTGTCATGAACCTAGATGAAGTCAACGACGGAATCGTGAAGAACCGACCGCGAAAGCGGATCGGTCGCGGTGTCGGTAGCAAAACCGGGAAAACGGCCGGTCGCGGTAGCAAGGGGCACACGTCCCGTAGCGGGTACAGTCGCCACCCGATGTTCAACGGTGGTGATACCCCGATCTACATGCGGACACCCAAGCGGGGGTTTAACAACAAGTTCGCTGTCGATGTCGTAGGGATCAACGTTGGCGAGATCGACTCTGCATTCAATTCCGGCGATGAAGTGACCCCATCCGCGATCCGCGACAAGGGGTTGGTGAAGGTCCGGTTTGACGAACTGAAGATTCTCGGGGATGGCGAAGTGACTAAAAAACTCACCTTCGTTGTGACCCGAATCAGCCAATCGGCTCGGCAAAAGATCGAGGCTGCAGGGGGCACGGTCAATGTGATTCCCGCCAAACGCACTCCTAAGCAACGAGTAGCGGATTTGAAAGCCAAGGGCTAGGCATCGGAATCAGGATGAGGAACAATAAAGGCCGATTGAGCTTGCGCGGCACAATCGGCCTTTCTCATTTGAGGAAACTGTTTTAACTGGTTGCGTACGACAAGAAGGTCGGACTATGTTTGAAAAACTTCGAGTGGTTTTCTCTATTCCCGAACTGAGGCAGAAGATCCTTTTGACCCTGTTCTTGCTCGCCGTTTACCGCATCGGATACCACGTGCGACTTCCAGTGCTTGATTCCGATCTTGTAGTATCAGGCGAATTCAAAAACTTCATGGACAAGGTCGCGGTGTTCTCGGCAACCGACCTTAGAAGTTTGACAATCTTTGGACTCGGCCTGGCTCCCTACATTTCCGCGTCCATCATCTTCCAATTGCTTGGCACGGTATGGAAGCCGATCGAAGATCTGCGCAAGGAAGGTGCAGCCGGTCGGAAGAAGATCAATGAGTACACTCGCTACCTGACGGTTGCGCTTTGCATAATCCAAAGCTGGGTTTACTTGAGCTTTACCCTCAACGGGACGGACAACAGTCCGATCTCGACCTATTTCAAGTCGGATAGCACCGGAACACTTTCGCTGGGGTGGCAGATCACTTCGGTCGCGATCATGACCGCAGGTTCGATGTTTCTGATGTGGCTTGGCGAACAGATCGACGAATATGGGATCGGTAACGGGATTTCGTTGTTGATCATGGCAGGGATTCTCGCGCAGATGCCGCGTGCCCTTTGGGACTTGAGGCAGAGCGTATCCCCGACGTTGAGCGGCAACACGTCAACTACGATTGGTCCTGACGTCCTGGTTGTGTTGGCGGGACTATTCATCGCAGTGGTTTTCGGTGTGGTGTTCATAACGATGGCCCAGCGGCGGATCCAGATGCAAAGTGCGAAACACGTTCGAGGTCGACGCGTGTTCGGCGGGACCAAGCAGTTCCTTCCCTTGAAGATCAATCAGTCCGGCGTAATGCCCATCATCTTCGCGAGCAGTTTTCTCTTGATACCGGGGATGATTTTCGGTGCACTCGCAACATCGTTCGCCGGGAGCGAAGGGTTCGCAGGGGGCGTATCCTCGATCAGTCAGCAATTGGCGGCGATGTTCAATAGCGGTTCCTCGTTCATGTACAACTTGCTCTATGTACTCTTGATTTTCTTCTTCTGCTTCTTCTGGACCTCGATCATGTTCAACCCGAAAGAGATTTCCCAGAATCTGCAGGACTCCGGTGCCTTTATTCCCGGCTACCGACCTGGAAAACGGACCGCAGACTACTTGGAAAAGGTGATGGTTCGTATTACGTACGTCGGTGCGGCGTTTCTCGCGATCATCGCGATCGTTCCCTCCATCATCAACTCGCAGTTCGGAGTATCCTATAGCGTCTCCGCGTTCTACGGGGGGACAGGTTTGTTGATCGCAGTGAGCGTCGCCTTTGACTTGATCCAGAAGATTGACAGTCACCTTTTGATGCGAAATTACAAGGGACTGCTGGAGTCCTAATCACAATCGATTTCGATACGTTGGTCGATTCCTCCTCTCCTACGAAAGGGCCGACATCATGATGATTGTGTTTATCGGCCCTCCGGGTGCTGGAAAGGGGACTCAATGTCGGCGATTGGTTGAGTTGCTCAACATCCCGCACCTATCGACCGGTGAAATGTTGCGCGATGTCATGCGTGAGGATTCCGCGCTCGCGCGATGGCTGGCCTCGTATATCGACGCAGGCAAACTCGCACCAGACCATTTGGTGATGCGCATCGTCGCCCAGAAACTTCAGGGAGATGAATGCAAACCCGGCGCTTTGTTCGATGGGTTCCCTCGGACAATCGTTCAAGCGCAATTGCTCGATGATTACTTGATCGAGCATCATCGCCCACTCGATCTGGCGCTGAATCTGCAAGTCGACGAAGAGATCCTCGTCGAGCGATTGCTCAAGCGAGCTGAAACCGATGGTCGCGCCGATGACAACTACGAGACCATCCGCGAACGACTCAGGGTGTTTCGCACCCAAACGTCCCCGCTGATCGAATACTACACCAAGCAAGGCAAGCTCGAGGAAATTGACGGAGCCAGACCCGAGGCAGAGGTCTTTCACTCGATCCAAACAGCGATCTCCAAGTACCAGAAACTAGGTATCGGCAAGCAATGAGTTCCAAGGCTTCTCGCCGCGATCCATGAAAGCGGAACGGCGCGAGCCGTCCGGTGGGAACTGTGGCAAACATCGCACGGTGTTGCACGCTTCAACCCGGATGCTTGCGCATCTCGGCTAACAATCGCCCGATTGGAAATGCTGGAGATGACTGGCAAGCTGTTCGAGCATTGCCGGGTGCAAGGATCCATTGGTAGCACAAACGCCGCTCGAAGCCCCGAGGGGTAAATGCACTCCAGAGCAGTCCGTGATTCGGCCACCCGCTTCATTGAGCAGGATCGCGCCAGCAGCGTAGTCCCAGGGACTCAGGCGATATTCAAAGAATGCTTCGTACTGCCCGCAAGCGACGTTGGCGATGTCCAACGCCGCAGCGCCGAATCGGCGTATTCCATGAATGTCCGCCCGGAAAAGATCGGCAAGAGTTGCGAGCGTTGCTTCCATCATCTTCCCGCGATCGTAATGGAACCCGCAGGAGATCATAGCTTGGTTCAAACGCTCAGCGCGGCTGACAAGCATAGGTTGTCCGTTGTGCCAAGCGCCCTGCTTTTCGATGGCAACATACCAATCGGCAGTGATCGGATTGCAAACCACGCCGATCTTGCCAGCACCTCGTTCGTAGTAACCGATCGATACTGCGAAGTGAGGGATGCCGTGCAGAAAATTGCTCGTACCGTCCAACGGATCGATCACCCACAGATGCTCAGCATCCGCGCGGTCGCTGTGACTTTCCTCGGAAATGATCGCATGCTCAGGAAACTGTTCGCGAATCGTCGAAACGATCGCATTCTCTGCGGCGAGATCCGCGGAAGAAACAAAGTTAGAGGTCCCTTTTACCGTGATATCAACATCGGTTTGAAATGCACCGATCAACCGAATCGCCCCTTGCAAGGCTGCTTCGAGCGAAGTCGCAAGTACTGGGTGCGAAAGGTGGTCGGCACAGCGATCACGGTGAATCTTTAATGTTGAGGAAATGTCAGGCATGTTGCCGATACCGCATGTACCAGAGGAGTCCTACCAGGGTCTTTGCATCGATGATTTTGTGGTCGCGAAGCAAACGATCGACTTCGCTCCAACTCAGGATGCGATTCTCCATTTGCTCACCCTGTTCCCGCTCCGGCCTGCCATCGACCAACCCGGACGCTGAGTAGTAGTGCATCTTCTCGTCCAAAATCCCCGGGGACATGGCGAACGTATGAATATGCGTCCATTGCGATGCACGGTAACCCGTCTCCTCGAGAAGCTCAAGTCTAGCCATTTCTTCGGGGGGCAACCCTTTATCCAGCGTGCCAGCGGGCAGTTCTAGATGCCATCGATCGATCGCGACTCGATACGTATGGATCATGCAGATGTGATTCTCATCCACCAACGGCAGGATGACTACAGCGCCGGGGTGGCGGATGATGTGACGCTCTAGCAATCCACCATCCGGGAGTCGTTCGTGCACCGCCTCGACATCGAACCGCTTTGCGTGAAAAAGAACGCGTCGTGTCACGTCGATGCCATCCTTTCAATCAGCCGGTGCGGCGTTCCCAAGGACTGTTGCTCTGTGTTTGAAACTCTTCGATCTCGGCGGACCGAAATTGCATGAGGAACGCATCCTCGGTGGAGTCTTCGTAGAAGTTGCGAAGCACGCCCGTGGCGCGAAAACCAAGGCTACGGAAGAACAACTGGGCATCCAGATTCGTTTCCCGAACCTCGAGCACGATGCGATTGCGGCGTTGGTAGGCTAGCTTCGAAACCAGCTTTTCCATCATCGCCGAGCCGATCGATTGGCGGCGATAATCGGGATGCACGGCAAAGGAAAGAACGTGGATACGGGTTCGATGCAATTCATAAATCATGAATCCAACAACTCGCTCGGCCCACTCCGCTACCATGCCGATGCAGTCTCGCTGTCGCAGACATCGGATGAATTCATCTTCCGTCCACGGAAACTCGAAACTCTCGTTCTCGATCCCCAGCACGGACGGCATGTCTCGCCGGATCATCCAACGAATGTGGACATTTGATAGGGCACTAGTCGCCTTCGGCATCTCCTCGTTTCCTTCCCAATCCTTGGTTCTCAAGTCCGTGTCTTGGCTTGGCCGGACGATACCAAAAGAGGGTCTCGAAAACCAAGATGGAATCGGGTCGGAACAAGGGCTCGATAGCTAGCAATCATTGAGCGCGGGAGGATGGTAAACCAAGCGTGAACTCAAGGGTGGGAATGGAATCAACTTTGGGATGTCGCACGCACTTCAACCCGGATGCTTGCGCATCTCGGCTAAGATTTCTAGCGAGAAGAGCTCGTTGCTTTGGAAGCGTGGATCGCACAGGTTCCACCCTCGCAGTGGCGGCCGGCGATTCGGTATCTTCGGCGTGCGATTTGTCGATAGATCCAACTCCAGACAGGCATCAGACCTGGGATATGGAGCATGGGGGCGAGTGGCCACAGCAGCGGAAGCACGCGGGACAGGTACCGGAGTGCATAGGCGCCACCGTGCCGTCCCCCCCGGGGATCGATCACCCATATTTGCTCCATCAACTGGTCATAACTTAGGTCCGGGTAGTCGATCGCCACTTGCGGATCATGCAGCGAAACGAAACGGAGTCGACCGGCTCGGTCGAGACGACGCAGATGCGCAATCTGGCTAATGCAAAACTTGCATTCGCCGTCATAGAGCACCACGTCATGTTTCATAGGGACCATGCCAAGCAATGGGGTAACGGGTCTGTCTCGACGGTGGGTCGGGACCAAATCCACATCCGTATTCTATCTCTTCACACTCGATCTGTAGTCGCAATCCGTCAAAAATCGAGCTACATAACCGCAATCCATGGGTCTGCCCGATCGATCCGTTACGATCGACCGTTCGACTTCAAGCCCTGAGTACTCGAGTTTTTTTGAGCCTCTGCGTACTGCACGATGCACTTCCTGCAGTTCCATGTCGAGGCTGTGTCCTGTCAGCACGACTCCGATCCCTCGGTTTGAGACCAGTTCCGCGCAACTGCAAATCAAGGGCTCGAGATCGCGTTGAATCGACCACGCTTCTCCTGCCGCACCGTGCCCATAGGTAGGCGGATCAAGTATTACCAAATCGTACTCTTTGCCCCGTTTTCGTTCGCGATCCACATACTTGCGAGCATCATCGACGATCCAGCGTATCGGTAGCGACTCCCGATCGCTCGCGCGACAATTGTCTCGAGCCCATTCAACCGCCGATCGCATTGCATCCACATGCGTCACCTCGGCACCCATCGCCGCCAAGGCAATGGTCGTCGCGCCCGTATACGCGAACAGGTGAAGCACTCTCGGTTTCGACTGCGAGTGCACGTTTTTCCACCGTTCGAGCCACGTGTCAAACCACGGCCACTGCAACCAATGCTCTGGAAACAACCCCAATTGTCCGGATGTTTGAGGTCGGACAATGAATCTCAAGGATGGATCATCCAATTTGAATGATCTTTGGCTCCCCTCGGATGCCAGTGCATTCCATGGGTATACGGATGAGGAAGCATTTAGCTCGACGGTCCAGGGTTCTACCCACTGCTGGTCTCCTGTCGGCCGAAGCCATCGACCCGTTCGATCTTGGGAGGGTTCGTAGATAAGCTTTGCTGATTCCCATGCTCCCGGAAGCGAGACTTGGCCGCTAGCAGCTGGACTTGGTCGACTGACCACGACACCTCCGAACGATTCGAGTTTTCTACCTCGTCCGAAGTCGATCAGTTCGTAGGGATGGGGCGATTGCATGTGTCTCTCTTGAGGAAACCCGCTGTTGCCTTTATCATTCCGACCTAGCCTGCGGGTTGTGATTCCTTCGAAGGGCTCAAGAATTCCTGGGTTGAACGATTCGACGCGTTGAAACAATCATTGAGTGATGAGCCTATGAGGTATGTAATCTCCGCCATCGTGCAAAATGTTCCAGGGGTGCTCGCACATATTTCTGGCATGCTGGCATCCCGAGGATACAACATCGATTCCTTGGCGGTTGGTGAAACCGAGAACGCGGGGCTCTCCCGGATGACCTTTGTGGTTCGGGGTGACGATCGTGTTCTCGAGCAGGTTCGCAAACAACTCGAAAAGATCGTCACGGTCGTTTCTGTTCAAGATATCAGCTCCAACGACTATGTGGAAAGGGACTTGATGTTGATCAAGGTTCGCTCTCCCACAGGATCCTTGCGAAGCGAGATTCGGGAATTGGTCGACATTTTCCGCGCTCGGGTTGTCGATGTCGGGCCAGAGGAATTGATGATCGAAATCTCCGGTCGCGAAAGCAAGGTCCAGGCCTTCATCGAACGGATGCGTCCCTACGGAATCACCGAATTGGTGAGAACCGGGCGGATCGC
>Ga0169931_10010820_pt1 | contig 12954 bp, 7 predicted proteins | sample Kivu_15m_20L_FD_129675 | JGI IMG/M metagenome (GOLD analysis project Ga0169931, IMG submission 129675) | Freshwater microbial communities from Lake Kivu, Western Province, Rwanda to study Microbial Dark Matter (Phase II) - Kivu_15m_20L... | ecosystem: Environmental > Aquatic > Freshwater > Lake ...
CACCCTCGGCGGCCAGCTGCCGGCGGGCACGCTCTCCTGCGGCACGATCGGCGGGATCGGCGTGACGGCCGCGGCGTGCTTTCCGGACGGCACGTGCCGCGATGACCTGCACCCCCTGGACGCGATGGCGCTCGGCGGCACGCCGCTCGTCAATGCCGACGGTTCGCCGGTCACGTCGTGTGCGGGCGCGACGTGCGGATCGATCGACTTCCTCTCGGAGAATGCCTACTACGCGTGGTCGCGCACGATCTCCACGCCGGCAGGCGTGACGCAGCCGGCCACGCCGCAGCGCGAGTACCTCACCAACTTCGTGTCCCGCCGCACGGCGGAGTGGATCGACGCTGCCGAGCAGGCGAACCGCCCATGGCTCGCCTTCGCCACGCACTCCTCGGCGCACACGCCGATCCAGCCGCCGCCGCCGATGCTGACGGGCCCGGCGGCGAACGGCGCATCGTGCGCCTTCACCGGCGTCGGCTTCCGGCAGCAGTACAAGCTGATGGTGGAGTCGGTCGACCGCTCGATCGGCAACATGCTGGTGGATCTTGGGCTCGGCGCGTGGGTGTCGGGGAAGTTCGTGCTGGGTGACCTGGCCGCGGCGAACGTGATGCTGGTGGTGGTGAACGACAACGGCTCCTACGCCTACAACGTGCTGCCGCCGTTCGCGCCGCAGCGCGCGAAGCAGACCGTGTACGAGTCGGGCGTGCGCTCGATGTGCGTGGTCGCCGGCGCCCGCGTCGCGGCGCCCGGCAGGTCGGTCGATGCGCAGGTGTCGATCGTCGACCTCTTCGGGCTGGTCGCTGACGCGGCTGGCGTGGAGTGGCGGACGCTCCAGACGCCGGGCCGGGTGATCGACTGCGAGCCGATGATGCCGTACCTGGTGAATCCCGGGCAGCCTGCGATCCGCGACTACAGCTTCGCCATGTATGCGCAGGGGATCTTCGCCACCGGGGGCGTCGGGCCGTGCATGCTCGGCGGCACCGTGATCGACGGCCTGATCACGAGCCCGACCCTGTGCACCGACAACGGGGGCTGCTGGCTCGGCGGCTCGGAGAAGCCTCCGTACCCGGTCCAGGACTACTGTGACCTGATGTCGACCGAGCCCGCCACGGCGCTCGTCGAGTGCGGCGGCACGCAGTACTGCTTCCTGCCGCCCGACCGGGCCGGCGAGTGCCCGCCGGGCAGCGTCCCGGCCACGCCTCCGACCGTGACGCAGTACGCGATGCGGCGCGGCCTGTGGAAACTGGTGGTGCGGCAGCTGCCGCCGTGCCTGGCGCCCAACGACTGCGAGGTGCGCCTCTATCACCTGAACGAGCCGGTGCCGCCGAACCTGCCCGGGATCGAGCTGCCGGACGGCTCGCCCGGCGTGTGGGACCCGCTGTCGGACGCGCTCCCGGCGCCGGCAGAGGCCGCGTACGTGTCGCTCAAGAACGAGCTCGTGCGCACGCTCGTGTCCGAGCGGAAGTCGCTTGCCGACGGCAACCTCGACGGCGTGGTCGACGGCCAGGACCTCGGCGGACTGCTGTCGGAGTGGGGGTCGATGGGTTTCTGGGACGTGACGCAGGACGGCGTGGTCGACGGCATCGACCTCGGCGAGCTGCTCGCGGCATGGGGCCAGGTGCCGTTCTCGACCGCACTGGTGCCCGAGTGCCTGCTCTCCGCCGAGGTGGGCAACCTGGTTCGCGAGTACGCGTTCGACGACGGCCTGGAGGATTCCTCCGGCAGCGGCGTCACGGCCGTATCGATGGGCGGCAAGGTGACCGGCGGTGCGTACGTCTTCGGGCCGGGGCAGGGGCTCGAGGTTGCGGTCGACGGCCAGGACTGGAGCGACTTCGACATCGAGTTCTCGCTGCGCGTGTCGGCGTCGCAGTTCGTGCTCAACAAGCTGGTCGACATGTCCGGGCAGACCCAGGACCGCGGCCTGTACCGCGACGACTCAGGGACGGTCTTCTCGCTGCTTCCGCCCTTCAGCCCACGGAGCATCACGCGCATGCCGATCGGGGTGCCGACCCTGGTGCGCTACAGCCGCGACTCGGTGACGCGCACGGTGAGCCTGCGCATGGACGGCGTGCTGCAGTGGACGCAGCAGGATCCGCTCGGCCTGGCGGTGCCGCCTCCGGGCGGGGTAGTCACGTTCTTCGCCGACGACGCGGTGACGGACTACCAGGAGACGTGCGCCGGATCGGTGGGCTGGATCCGCATCCGCAGCCGCAGCGCGAAGTGAGCCGGGGCGGATGCGGCATGTCCCGCGCCGTCACCCCCACGCGGCGAGCAGTTCGCCGAGGTCGGTTCCGTCGATCGAGCCGTCGAGGTTGAAGTCGGCGGTGCCGCCCGCGGCTCCCCACGCGGCGAGCAGTTCGCCGAGATCCGTGCCGTCGACCGCCCCGTCGCCGTTGATGTCGCACTTGCGGAACGCCGCGACTGCCCAGAAGGCGGCGGCATCCGACCCGTCGATGTCCCAGTCCCCGTCGAAGTCGGCCATCTCGCGACCGGCGATCACCGCACCGGGCCCCCAGGCGGCGATCTGCTCCCAGTCGGCGCGCGTCCGTGCTCCATCGCCGTCGACGTCGCCGAGTCGCGACGGCGGGTACGCGACCCACTCGCGGTCGATGGGCATCGCCCCCAGCACGCGCATGCCGCCGCCGGCCGGCCAGCGCACCGTGACCTGGCGGACCGCGGTCGACGCGCCGAGCCCGAAGTGGAGCACGGTGTCGCTCTGGCCCTGGAACCCGTTGCCGCCGCACAGGACCTCGCGCCACTGCGGTGCCGAGGGTCCTCCGCCCGGCGCCTCCGCGACCACCTCGGCGCTGGCGCCGGGCATGCTGCGCAGCCTGCCGGCGCCCGCCATCCGCAGGCGCAGCCAGCGGCGGTTGTCTCCCTCCTGGTTCATGTACAGCCGCACTGCGTTGGCGAAGTTGTTGAGGAGGAGGTCGAGGTCGCCGTCCCGGTCGAGGTCGCCCACCACCGACACGTAGGAGCCGGTGGTCGGCCCCGCGACGCCGGCGGCGGCGGCGATGTCCTGCATCGGCGGGGTGCCCGGATTGCGGAAGAGCGCGTTCGGCAGAGTTTCGTTGTTGACGTAGAGGTCGAGATCCGCGTCGTTGTCGAAGTCCCAGAAGATGGCCGCCCAGCTGAAGCGCATGTTCTGCACGCCCCAGGTCGCCTCGCCGCGGGTGAACGTGCCGTCGGGCGCGCTGAGCATCAGAGGATTGACGCCTTCGAGCGGCGGCGCCGGATCGGGCACGTTCGTGAAGTAGTAGTCAGGCCGGAGGTCGCCGTCGAGGTCCGCGCAGGCGATGCCCATCGAGCAGAGCGCCACCGACATGCCGCTCGACCGGCCGACGTCGACGAACGTGCCGCCCGCGTTCCGCCACAGCTGGTTCGGCACGGCGCCGAATCCGCGGTCGTTGCTGACGCAGAGGTCCGGCCATCCGTCCCGGTCGTAGTCGCCGAACGCCGACTGGTAGCTGAGCCCCGCGGAGTCGACGCCGAGCTGCGGGGCGACGTCGACGAAGGTACCGTCGCCCTGGTTGCGCCACAGCCGGTTGCGGGCGACGACCGAGTAGACGCAGGCATAGACGTCCAGCCACCCGTCCCCGTCGAAGTCGGCGACGCTCACGCCGGTGGCCGGGGCCGTGAACCCGACGCCGGCCGCGGCGGTGACGTCCGTGAAGCGCAGGCCGCCGTCGTTGCGCCACAGGCGTGTCGGGTGGTTGCGCTGAGCCACGTAGAGGTCGAGGTCGCCGTCGGCATCGAAGTCGAAGGCCGCGATGCCGCTGGCCGCGGGCGTGGGCGCGATGCCGCTTGCGGCGCTGCGGTTCGCGAACGTGCCGTTGCCGAGGTTCTCGTAGATCCCGACGAGGCCGTCCATCCTGCCGGTGAGCACCAGGTCAAGGTCGTCGTCACCGTCGAGGTCCGCGGCCGCCATGCCGAAGCCGTCGACGGGGTTCTCGATCGGGGGCGAGAGCATCACGTTGTAGATGACCCCTCGCGCGGCGTGCTCGGAAGTGAACGGCTCGACGGACGGCTGCGCCGGGGCCGGCGATGCCAGGAGCAGCAGCGCAGCCGCGGCGGCGACCGGGGCGGCATCCCTCACGGCCCGCACGCTCCCCACGCGGCGAGCAGGAGCCCGAGGTCGACGCCGTCCGTGCTCCCGCTGCCGTCGAGGTCGCCGTCGCCCGCGGCGCCCCATGCCGCCAGGAGCAGGCCGAGGTCCGATCCGTCGACGGCGTCATCCGCGTCGATGTCGCCCACGCACCCCGGCGTCGCCCACAGCCGACGCGCCCGGTCGAACGCCCGCGGCCCCGTCCGGTCGCCGATCCAGCGCGACGGAATGTCGTCGAATGGCGGATGGATGCCGCCCCAGATCCGGCTGAGGGAGCTCTGGTCGGACGCGTCGCAGTAGCTCGCGAACTGCAGCACGACGTCGGTGCTCGGCCCGTCCTCGAAAACGAGGTACTGGTTCGCGATGGCCCGGAACTCGCCGAGCCCGCCGGGGAAGTACCGGCTTCCCGTGAGCCGCTCGAGCACTCGTGCCGCGGCACGGCTGTAGGCGCTGTGCCCGGACGTGTATCCGCCGAAGGGCGGCGATACGAACGTCGGGCGCTGGTAGGGCATCCACATCACGCCGAGCGTCCAGCCGACGCCGGCCACGTCCGTGGCGGGGTTGCTGATCGCGCCCGGTCCGCGCCACGCACGGATCGCAACGAGGCCCTCGTATCCCTGCAGCTCCTCGTGGCGCCCGCCCGGCCCGGTGGTCGCGCCGGTGATCAGTTCGATCTGCCCCGGGATCAGCCGTATCCCGCCCGGGTGGTACCCCGGCAGCGATGGATACGACGATTGCCCGAGGTGGCACATGCGCCGGATGGCCGAGATCGGCCGCGCGGTGTCGTACCAGCCCTTGACGCTCCACGTGCTGACGGCGGTGTCGTGCATCGCGCCGCCGAGGGCGAGGTAGGCCTTGACGTCGTATTCGAGCGGTTCGAGCTCCGGACCGCTGCCGCCCATGCGCCGATCCGACAGCGGGTGGTCGCGGACGTAGTTGAGGATCTTGAACCAATGCCCCGGCGGCGTCTCGGAGTCGGGGCCATCGGCCCAGAACTCCGCGAGCACGCGCGCGTAGTCGCCTCGGCGGACCACCTGCGGCGCGTAGGGGGTCCCGGTGACCGGGTTCAACGGATAGCCGGCGCCGACGTCGCCGCCGGACGTGAAGCGGTAGTAGGGGCGGTAGTCGCCGCCGGTCGGCGCCGTGACGTTTCCCATCGCGCCGGGCGAGATGTCCCAGGACACGCCGTCGGCGGGATCGAGGTGGCTCGACCACACCGCCACCATCTCGTGTCCCCAGCGCCAGAGCTCGTCCCCTTCGCCGCCGAGTTCCGGCGGCGGCCCCGGATCGTCGTAGACATGCCACGTCACGCCCGAGCGGACGCGGTCCACCCGCTCGGCCGCGCCCATCGCGAACGGACTCACGCGGCCCCACTCGGCCGAGAGGAACGGCGGGAATCCCCCCGGGATCACGAAGCCGTTCTGGTCGACGAAGTGCGCGAGCGCGAGCGGCTGGTAGCGCAGGATGTCCGTCATCGCCGGGTTGCCCGGCAGCGCGACCACCAGTGGCTGGTTGACGGGCTGGTACCACTGGTTCGCGTAGTTGTTCGCCTGGTTGGATCCGTCCGCGAGCCCGAACGCGACCACCGCCTGCCCGATCCGGTTGCCCACGGCGGCGGGCGAGTCGCCGGTCGTCGCCGCGAACGATGCGTCGCACCCGAGCTCGCTCATCAGCGCGACGTACTGCGGGTGCATCGTCGGGAAGCCCGGGCTCGCCGAGAATCGGTTGACCAGCATCCGATATGCGGCGTGGCTGATCGCCACCCTTCGCGATGCATCCGGATCCGCCACCGCGTGGCGCTCCGCGACGATCCAGGGATTCGCGCGGGCATCGAACACGGCCCACGCGTCCCACATCGCCACGCTCACGTGGAACAGGTTGCGTGCATGGACCGTCGGTCGCCCGAAGTCGCGCCGGATGGATGCCAGCAGCATCTCGTTCCAGCGCCGCGCCACGGATTGGCTGCCTGACTGTGCCGATGCCGCCGGCGCCGCGAAGAGCGCTGCCGCCATGGCCACGGCGAGTCCGGATCTGAGTACGAGGGTCCGCATCGATGCTCGTGCCGGGCGGCGTCCGCGTGGGCCCGGTCCCGGGACGGTATCACCGTCGTAGCATGGTTCAAAGGACTTCCCGCATCTCCGGGTGCGTCGAGGGTTCTCGGTCCTGCAGGGGCAGGCTGCCGCCGCCGTGGGACACTGCTTTCTCGGTCATGGCCTCCGACGCATCCCTCCAGCGCGCGATGGACGACGCCCGGTCGGGCCGGATCGATTCGGCCTTGGCGACCGTGCGCATGCTCGTCCGCCGGCGCCCCGACGACCAGGACGCGATCGCCCTGCTGGGATTGCTGCTGACCCAGTCGGGGCAGCTCGACCAGGCGATCCACCACCTCTCGCGTGCCGTGTCGCTTGCGCCGGGGCTGCCGGGCCCGCGCAACAACCTGGCGAACGCCCTGGTGAACGTCGGCCGCCGGCCGCGTCTCGTGGAACTGCGGCGCGGCCTGCGCGCGCGGCTGTCGGCGTCGCCGCTCCTCGACGGTGCAGGGTGGTCGACGCGCTTCTTCGGCGCACTGCGGGATGAGTGGCGCGCCTGGTGCGCTACGACTCGACCACGAGGTGGATGAGGCTGGCGATCTTCCGGTGCGCCTCGATCGGATGGCGGAGCGGCATCTCCGGATGCACCTTGTAGCGGTTGCGCCGGCCGGTGCGCACGCGCTCGATGTACCGGCCCTGCTCGAGGTCGGCGACGATGCGCTGCACCGTGCGCTCGGCGATGCCGACGCGCTCGGCCACGTCGCGCAGGCGGATCTCCGGTTCCTTCGCCAGGAGCGGTGGGCCAGTTGCAGAAGCCGTCGTGGTGCTTCACGGTGATGACCACGCCGCCGATGCCGGCGTCCCTCATGACGCGCACCCATTGGCGCGCGTCGAGCGCGGTCGGTTCGAACACGGACGCGGGTTCGTCGCCGTGGCCCCACTCGCGGTCGGTGAATGTGTTGGGCCCGAAGTGGATGAAGCCCGTGAAGCCGATGTCCTGCCAGGCGCGCCGTACCGGTTCGCGCGGAGCCGTCCTGCAGGCCGGAGGAAACCCTTCGCACCGGTGGAACACGAGCACTTCGCGATGGCTGCACGGCGCCGGCGAGAAGCACAGGCCACGGCGGTGCCTCCCGTAGGATCAGTTCATGAGCCCTGGCAGTGCCTCGCAGAGCCTCGGAGACCGAGCCATGGCCCTCCAGGCGTCGGGCCAGCACGAGAAGGCCGTCGAGATGGTGCGCCTGCACCTCCGGATCCGGCCGCGGGACACGATGGCCGCAAGCATCATGGGCGTGCTGCTGCGCGGCGTCGGCAACTTCGAGGAATCGGAGCGCTGGCTGCGGCGGGCGATCGCGATCGACCCCGCGAATGCGGCCGCGTTCCACAACCTCGGCACGACGCTCTCGCAGGCGCGCCGCGAGCGCGAGGCGATCGAGCAATGGGAGCATGCAGCCCGCCTGCAGCCGCTCTTCCCGCTTCCCTGGATCGCGCTCACCGCGTCCTACGCGCAGGTGAACGAGGCCGAGCGCGGGATCGAGGCCGGGCGCGTCGCCATCCGGCTTGCGCCCGGCGAACCCGGCGCGCACGCAAATCTCGCGCTCGCGCTCTTCCGCGCCGGGCGCACCGAGGAGGCGTACGAGGCCTATCGCCGCATCGTCGAGCGCATGCCGTCGGACCCGCGGCTCTATGCCGACTACCTCCTCACCATGAACTACCTCGCGCGGCCCACCGACTCCGTCCTTGAGGCGCACCGCGCGTTCGGACGCGCCTGCCGGCCGCGCCGAGCCGCGGCATCGACCGATCCCGCGCCCGACCGCACGATCCGGTTCGGAGTCATGTCGGGCGACCTGCACGACCACTCGGTCGGTTTCTTCGCGGAGTCGCTCGTCGCTGGCCGCCCCGAGGGCGTGGAGGCGATCGTCTTCCCGACGGCCCCGTGCCCCGCCAACGACGCTGCCGGCGCCCGCATCCGCGCGCTGTTCGACCGCGTGGTTGAGGTATCGGCGCTCGACGATGAGGCGCTTGATGAGGCGATCCGCGAGGAGCGGATCGACGTGCTCGTGGAGCTCTCGGGACACACCGGTGGGAACCGGCTCACGGCGCTCGCGTCGAAGCCAGCACCGGTCATCATCTCCGCGATCGGCTATCCGAACACCACCGGTCTTCCTGCCGTCGACTGGCGGCTCGTCGACTCGATCACCGACCCGCCGGGAGCCGAGGACCTTTGCACGGAACGCCTGCTGAGGCTCGACCCGTGCTTCGTCTGCTACCGGCCGCCGGGCCTCGCGGTCGAGCCCGCGATGCCGGGGGGCGGGCCGATCACCTTCGGGTCGTTCAACAACAGCGCAAAGATCGGGCCCGAGAGCGCGGCACTCTGGGCCAGGGTGCTCGACGCCGTGCCCGGCTCGCGGCTCCTCCTGAAGACGCAGACGCTTGCGGACCCCTCGGCGCAGCGCGAGCTCCGCGGTCGCCTGGCCAAGGGCAGCATTGCCGAGGATCGCATCGAGATGGTGGCGTGGTCGCCCACCCGTGCCGAGCACCTCGCCCTCTACGGCCGCGTGCACGTGGCGCTCGACTCGACCCCGTACAACGGCACCACCACCACCTGCGAGGCGCTGTGGATGGGCGTGCCGGTCGTGGCGCTCCGCGGCGACCGCCATGCATCTCGCGTCTCGGCAAGCCTTCTCTCCGCGGCAGGCCATCCGGAGTGGGTCGCCGAGGATGCCGACGGCTTCGTGCGCATCGCGACGTCGCTCGCCGGCGACCTGCCGCGGCTGGCGGCGATCCGATCGACGCTCCGCGAGGACCTGCGCGCCTCGCCGGTGCTCGACTCACGGTCGTACGCGCAGCGTTTCCACGCAGCCGTTCGCGAGTGCTGGCGCACCTGGTGCGCCTCGCAGCCGGCCCTCGGATCCTGACACGGTGCGGCTGAGCCTGCGGTCCCCGAACCTGACTCCGCGTTCCCCGCGCGCGGTGGCGGTGCTCATCGGGTTCGGCGTGGCATGGTCCGCCACGTCGATTCCCTCGATGCCGCGGGGCGCGCTCACGGCACCTTCTGCGTTGCGCACCAGGTGCGCCAGCACTCGCGCATGGCGGCGTGGAATCGCCGTGCGTAGGCCTTCGAATCCAGGAGTGCGGACGTGCGCATCTCTTCCCTGAGCGTCGAGCGGATGGCCGCCAGCCCTGGCCGGTCGGCGGCCAGCGATGCCGCGATGCGGACGAAGCCGTCGGCGTCGTCCGCGATCCACTCGGGCCTGCCCACGGCGGACAGCAGGCTGGCGGACACCCGCGCCGCATGCCGGTCGCCGCGGAGCGCCACGACCGGCACGCCCATCCACAGCGCCTCGCAGGTGGTGGTGGTGCCGTTGTAGGGGACCGAATCCAGCGCCAGGTGCACGCGTGCATAGAGCGAGAGGTGCTCGGCTCGGGATGGCGACCGGGCGATCACCTCGACGCGGTCCTCGGCAATCCCGGCCGCCGTCAGGCGGCGCAGCAGCGCACCCCGCGCGGACGGATCCTCGAGCGTCTGGGTCTTGAGCAGGAGGCGTGACCCCGGCACCGACCGCAGGACCCCTGCCCACAGTTCGGCGCATTCGGCGCCGACCTTGGCCGCGTTGTTGAACGAGCCGAACGTGACCGGGCCATCCCCGGGCATGGCGGGCTCGGCAGCCATCTCCGGCGGCGAGTAGCAGAGGAAGCAGGGATCGAGCCGGACGAGCCGTTCCGTGCACAGTCCGTCTGCGCCCGGGGGGTCGGTGATCGAATCGACCACCCGCCAGTCGACTGCCTTCAGGCCAGTGGTGTTCGGGTAGCCGATCGCCGACACGATGACCGGCGCGGGCTTGGAGGCAAGCGCGGTAAGCCGGTTCCCGGCAGTATGGCCCGAGAGTTCCACGAGGACGTCGATTCGTGCCGCACGCATGGCCGCGTCGACGGCGGCATCGTCGAGCGACGAGACGTCCACCACCTGGTCGAACAGCGCACGGATCCGGGCCGCCGCGACGTCTCCCTCGGGGGGCGCGATCGTCGTGAAGGCGATGACCTCCACGTCCCCCGGCCTGTCGGCAACCAGCGACTCCGCGAAGAAACCCACCGGATGGTCATGGAGGTCACCCGACATCACGCCGATCCGGATCGCGCGATCCGGCTTCGGGTCGGTCCATGCTGCCGGCCGGTGCGGCCTGCACGCACGGCCGAACGCCCGGTGCGCCTCGAGGACGGCGTCGGTGGGCCGCGCCAGGTAGTTCATGGTGAGCAGGAAGTCGGAGTGGAGGCGGGGATCCGACGGCGCCTGGTCGACGGCCGCGCGGTACGCGTCGCATGCGTCCTCGGTGCGGCCGGCCCGGGCGAGCGCGAGCGCGAGGCAGGCACGGGCGCCCGGCTCGCCGGGAACCAGCTGCACCGCGACGCGTCCCGCCTCGATGCCGCGCTCCGAGTCGTTCGCCTCGGCATAGCCGCCGGCGAGCGCGATCCACCCTGCGGGAAAGGACGGCTGAAGCCGGGTGGCCCGCTCCCACTGGACGATGGCGTCCTGCCTGCGTTGCGCCATCATCAGCGTCACGCCCAGGTGGTAGCAGAAGGCGGCGTTGCCCGGGTCGAGCGCGATCGCGCGGCGCAGCCACTGCTCCGACTCGCCGAGCGCTCCCGCGCCCCGCAGCAGGACTCCCATGAGGCAGACGTTGAGCGGGTCCTTGGGCCGCATGCGCAGGTGAACGCGCACCAGCTCCACCGCCTTCCCATGCTGCCCGGCCGCCTGCAGGGCCATGGCCTGCTCGCCAAGCTTCGGTCGCTCGAAGGCGTGGAAGTTGGGCGAGTTCGGGAGGAACGTTCCGCTCGGAGCGCCGGCGATCGTACAGGTGGCGGCCCGGGCTTCCGCGCAGCACGAGGACAACACCGACTGGCCCCGGGTGGGCAGTCACGGGAGATGGGCCGTGACGGGCCGTGCGAGCCGCCTCTCATGGCTGCATGAAGGAATGGCACAGGAAAAACCCTGATCGGGCTACAAGCCGTGACTTCCAAGGCCCGTTCCCCCTTCTGTCCGTCGAGTCTTCAGCCATCGACGACGAGGTGGATCAGGCTCGCGATCCGGCGGTGCGCCTCGATCGGGTGCCGAAGCGGCATCTCCGGGTGGACGTTGTAGCGGTTGCGTCGCCCGGTGCGAACGCGCTCGATGTAGCGGCCGGCCTCCAGGTCGGCGACGATCCGCTGCACCGCGCGCTCGGTGATGCCGACGCGCTCGGCCACGTCGCGCAGGCGGATCTCGGGCTCCTTCGCCAGCATCAGCAGCACGTGGGCGTGGTTGCTCAGGAACGTCCAGGCGCCGCCGGACTTCGATTCGGCGGATCGGGGGGTCGCCCGTGCGGCGGATGTCCTCGGCTTCGCTGCCACGCGCCGGATGCTAGTCAGGGCGCGGGCGGCGAGCCCGGAGGCCAGGTCCCCGCCGCCCCGGGCACCGTTCGGTGCACGCCGACGTGCGAGATCAGCGGGCAGGCGCGCGCATCGAGGATCTCGATCCGCACGCACGGCGCGCTGGCGAGCGGTACGCGCACGATTCGCCGGTGGCCGATCGTGGTGCCCTCGGCGAGCGTCCGCCATTCGCGGCGGTCGTTCGAGGTGCCGGGGTCCGCGGGCACGCTGATGCGGAAGCGCCGCACCCGCTGGCCGAGTTCGATCGGCTCGGCCAGCACGACGCGGTCGAATGCGCGGGCCGGATCGAGCTCCACCTCAATCGAGGCTTCCTTCGTGCCGTCCGCGGTGGCCCAGAAGGTGGCGGGGTCGCCGTCGACGGCCTTGCTGCCGTCGTGGGGGCCGCGCGCCTCGCTCACCGCCGTCGTGCGGCCGCGCGCCAGGTCCGTACCCGGCCCGTACGCCGCGTCGACCAGCGCGCGCAGCCCGCGCGCTGCGGCGGCGTCGCGCTCATGGATCAGCCCGCGCCGGTCGACCGGGAAGTTCAGGTGGAAGTTCGCGTTGTGGCCGACGCTTCGCTCCCAGAGGTCGAAGAGCTGCGCGGGGCTCTTCACCTTGTCGTCCTCGTGCGCGTGGTAGAACCAGCCCGGTCGGACGCTGACGTCGCACTCCGCAGGGATCCACGCCTCGCCGTCCTCGTCGCCCTCGGTCAGGCTCTTGGTCGGCGGCGGGTTGTCGGCCCCGCGGCCATGGCCCTTCACCTTCAGCATCGACCAGCAGGTCTCGCCGGCCCAGCCCTGCTCGTTCCCCACCCAGCGGATGTCCGGGCCAACGTCGCTGAAGATCACGGCGTCCGGCTGCAGCTCGCGAACCGTTCGCTCGAAGCTCGGGAAGTCGTACTGCTGCCGCTTGCCGCTCGGGCCCTCGCCGCAGGCGCCGTCGAACCACACCTCGAACACCGGGCCGTAGGACGTGAGCACCTCGCGCAGCTGGTCGCGGAAGTACTGGTTGTACGCCTCGCCGGTGCCGTAGGCGGGGTTGTTTCGGTCCCACGGCGAGAGGTAGACGCCGAAGCGCATGCCGGCCTCGCGGCAGGCGTCGGACAGCTCGCGCAGCACGTCGCCCTTGCCTTCCTTCCATGGGCTCGAACGCACCGAGTGGCGGCTGAGCGCGGTGGGCCAGTTGCAGAAGCCGTCGTGGTGCTTCGCGGTGATCACCACCCCGCCGATCCCGGCGTCCTTCATGACGCGCACCCATTGGCGCGCGTCGAGCGCGGTTGGGTCGAACACGGAGGCCGGTTCGTCGCCGTGGCCCCACTCGCGGTCGGTGAACGTGTTGGGGCCGAAGTGGATGAAGCCCGTGAAGCCGATCTCCTGCCACGCGCGCTGCGCGGGGGTCGGCAGCGGCGGGCACGGGGCG
>Ga0169931_10010821_pt1 | contig 12953 bp, 10 predicted proteins | sample Kivu_15m_20L_FD_129675 | JGI IMG/M metagenome (GOLD analysis project Ga0169931, IMG submission 129675) | Freshwater microbial communities from Lake Kivu, Western Province, Rwanda to study Microbial Dark Matter (Phase II) - Kivu_15m_20L... | ecosystem: Environmental > Aquatic > Freshwater > Lake...
CTGATATTCCAAGGAGGCGCCCGAGATTTGAGTCAGGCGCAGCCGTCCCCGAAGCAGCTAAACTTAAACAGTTTAGCGATGCAGGGGGACTCAAAGCTTGTGGCTGTCCGACGGAGGAAGATGAGGGTCTTTGAAGTGGAACGGGTATAAACCCGGCAAAGGGCTTGATGCCCTTTGCAAACCCGAGGTTTCAAAAGGACGAAAGTCCTGGATTATAAACGGGCTTGGATCTGGGGATGGGCCGGAAGCCCCGGCTGCATCTGGGAGATGAGGGCGCCGATCCGCCGCTGGCTTCGCCGCTCTTCCTTGCGCGATTTTTCGATGGCCCTCCGGAGGTCTTCCTCTTCCGCCTGCTCCTCGAGTTCTTCCAGCTCCTGCAGCTGCCGTCTCAAAAGGGCATCGTCGGAGTTCATGAAACGAACGGTCTCGATTGGGGTCAGATCCAAATCATCTGCATTGACGAAGCTTCCCTGCCTTCTCATATTGGCGATGAAGGGGGCAGGATCCATCCGGAGGGACTCGATGTTCCGACGCATCTCGTCTTCCGGAACCCAGGTCCCCTCTTCCGACCGGGCCCGGCGGGCTGCTTCCATCCTCCGCTCAAAATCTTCCTCTCCGGCCCGCTCTTCCAATTCCTCGGTTTCCCGCAGTATCGACTGGATGTCCGGATCGTCGGGATAAAGCAGCCTCAAGTTCTCGAACGGGATCGTATGAACGTCGTCGGCGTTGATCCAATCCCCCTGCCTTCTGCAATGGCGCAAGAAGGGTTCAGGATCCATCCTCGCCGCCCGGACATCTTGCACGAACCGGTCGAGAGGAACCCAAGTACCCGCTTGCCGAGACGCCCTGAGCGATTCGTCCAGCGCGGCCTGCAGCCCCGGTTCAAGCTCCTGGCGGGCTGGCATAAGAGAGTGCAAAGGAAGACGGATGTCCCGCCGGATCGGGGCCGTCATCGAGATGCCGGAAGAACCAGACCCGAACGGATGCGCCCCCTTTCCCGTTCGCCAGGGATCAAAAGGCGGACGCCGCGTCGGCTGAAACCGATCTTTGAATTCCTTGATCCGGTCGCCCCACTCTTTGAACCGGGAGAACGTCCACAAGGCTGCCCCGGCTGCCGTTGCGACGATCGCATGCGTCCAAGAAAGGGTGGGGATATTCGCTTCCTTCGCCTGAAGCCGAAAATCATCTCCCGCCACTGTACGGACAATGCTGCCGGAAGCATTGAGACTCGCTGGCGGAACCGAGACTGTCGGAAGCGTTAGCTCCGAGGATATCTGATCGCGCATGATTGAAAAATCGGTCTTGGGCAGAGCCATCAGAGAAAGCCTCCGATTTCCTTCCAAAATCCTAAAAAACTCTCTAAGGGATACAAGTTGCGCCAACTTCTCCGGCGCAGGCAACAAACCCGCGGGTTGATTCGCCGGCCTCGATTGGGAAAGCGTTAGTTGGTTTCGGAATAAACTCCTTTGAGGCGCGTTGCAGAATTCTTGAAGCGCGGGCAAGTTCCCTGTTTCGGGAACCGGACACTGGCTTAGGTCCATTCCCGCCGGGATTAAGGCGAGAGATGCCGGATGAGCGAGGCCGCCAGGGTTCGATGGCAGCAATCTGCCCGGAGATTGATTCGCTTGAAACGACTGCGGAAGCGTTAGTTGGTTTCGGAACACGTCCCCTCGAGGCGCCTTGCAGAATTCTTGAAGCGCGGGCCAGTTCGCTGTTTCGGGAACCGGACACTGGCCCGGATCTATCACTGCAAGGGATGAGCCGGCAGATGCCGGATTGCCCGGGTTCGATGGCGCCGATCTGCCCCCAAACGCATAAAGCAGCGCCCCGAGAGATGCGGCCGCAGCCGCGATTTTCCACCAAGGCGAAGCCTGGGCGGGAGCCTCCGAAATTCTTTGCTTCTCCGGCGTTTGGTGCGGCGCCTTTTCCACCCTGCGATCGCTCAAAGAGGGAGCTTGCCCTGCCCTTTCTTTCCAATACAAATAGGCTCCCAGGACGATCAAAGCGGTTCCGATTGCGATCCCAACGACCGGAATTGCAAAAAAAGCCGATCCCGCCCCAATCAGGACTGCGCCCGCTACGCCCCCGCCGGCGACAAGGATCCCTGTCCCCGCCTTAATTCTAAATGAATCTGAATTGATTATAGACATGTAAATAAATAATTATTTTTTGTTATATTATACACTATTACTCTATAAAATTACAGACATTAAAACAATGACATAAACTATAATTTTTACACGCTATTTCTTGACTCGCAAGAGATTTCTCGAGTAGATTCTTATGCATGGCCGAAAAGACCGAAAAGGCGACGCCGAAAAAGTTAAAGGACGCGCGGAAAAAAGGGCAGGTAGCGAAAATCCAAGACCTTCCGGCCGCGATGACGTTCATCGTCTCGCTTGGCTCGGCGGTCGCTTCGATCGGTTTTTTCTGGAACCAGATCGGCACTTTCATGATCACGATCCTCCGAGCGGTTCCGAACGTCGGGGAAGATTTCAACAACCGGGCGCCGGGATATTTCGCCTACGCCCTTCAGGTCATCTTGCAATCGAGCCTGCCGATCATGGTGATCGTGTGCCTTGTCGGCGTCCTCGTCAGCTTTCTAGTGGTAGGACCCGTGTTTTCCATGGAAGCGATGAAGTTCGATTTGAAAAAGCTCAACCCGATCGAGGGGATCAAGCAGAAATTCAAGCTGAAGACGCTTGTCGAGCTGCTCAAATCGATCGCGAAAATCACCGGGGCGGCGATCATCATCTACATCATCATCTGGAACGCCTTGCCCCAAATCATCTCGACCGTCCTGATGCCCCCGCTCGCAAGCGCCCAAATCGTGGATGACTTTTTGATTGCCGCGACGATCCGGGTCGGCCTTTTTTTCCTCTTGGTCGCTCTCTTCGACCTCGCGTTCCAAAAGAAGAACTTCGCCAAAGAGATGATGATGCAGAAGTTCGAGGTCAAGCAGGAATACAAAGACACCGAGGGCGACCCTTTGATCAAAGGGAAACGGCGCGAAATGTTCCGAGAGATCGCCTATCAAGAAGGCCCGAGGGCGGCAAGGCGCGCCCGCGCCATCATCACCAACCCGACGCACATCGCCGTCGCGCTCAAATACAATCCGGCCGAAGAGCCCGCGCCCATGATTTTGACGATGGGAGCCGGATACATCGCCGACCAGATCATCAAAATAGGTATCGAAAACAAAATCCCGGTCATGCGAAATGTAGATTTAGCAAGGGATCTGTACACTAAGGGGAAAATATCGGAATATATACCCGAGGATCTGTATCCGGCCGTGGCCGAGATCATCAAATGGATCGAGTCTCTGGAAGACAATCCGGACATCAATAAGGAGCTCTTCGAAAAGTGAAAAAATTTATTGACAACCTGACCCGTGGACTTGGAAGCGACAGGGCTCTAGGGACGATCGCCAATTCGAGCGATTTGATCCTGGCCGTGGTGATCATCTCCATCATCATGATGCTGATCTTCCCGGTTCCTCCCGACGTCATCGATATCCTCATCGCGATCAACCTCGGCGTCTCCATCTCGATCCTCTTCGTTGCGCTCTACATCCAAAAAGCGGTTCAGCTCTCGATCTTTCCGTCCCTTCTTTTGATCACGACGCTCTTCCGCCTCGGAGTCAACATCTCTTCGACCCGCCAGATCCTCCTCCACGCCAACGCAGGCCATATCATCTTCGCGTTCGGGAAATTCGTTGTCGGAGGCAACTACGTGGTCGGGGGCGTTATCTTCCTCATCATCACGATCGTGCAGTTCATTGTCGTGACGAAGGGTGCGGAGAGGGTCGCCGAGGTCGCGGCCCGCTTCACCTTGGACGCCATGCCCGGCAAGCAGATGTCCATCGACGCCGATTTGCGCGCAGGCATCATCGACCAGCAGCAAGCGCGCGAACTCCGCCTCGGCCTTGCGAAAGAGAGCCAGCTTTACGGAGCCATGGACGGCGCGATGAAGTTCGTCAAGGGGGATGCGATCGCAGGCATTGTCATCGCCCTCATCAACATCATCGGCGGTCTGATCATCGGGAACGTGATGCACGGCATGACGCTTGCCGACTCGGCCAAAATCTACACCCTCCTCTCCATCGGCGACGGCCTCGTCTCCCAGATCCCCTCCCTCATGATCGCGGTCACGGCCGGTATCGTGACGACCCGCGTTTCGAGCGAAAAGAAAGACGCGAACCTCGGGAAAGAGATCTCCGAACAGCTGCTCAAGCAGCCGAAAGCCCTCATGATCGCGGGCGGGGTCCTCTTCTTCATGGCGTGGATTCCCGGTTTTCCCGCCTGGGCATTCCTGATCCTCTTTGCCATCGTCGGCAGCCTCGGCTACTTTTTCTGGAAAAGCAGCAAGCGGGTCGCAGCAAAAGCCGCCGCCGGGATCGGCCCCGTCGAGATGGATACGCCGGGACACGCGGTCTCCGGGGGAGCCGGAGAAGACTACGCCCTCACCCTGCCCGTCGTATTGGAAGTCGGCTCGGCCATTTCCCAGATCATCCGGAAAGACAAGCAGGGCCTCACCTTCATCGACCAGATGATCCCCAAAATGCGCCATGCCCTCTACCAGGATCTCGGAGTCCGCTTCCCCGGGGTCCACGTCCGAACCGATTCGCCGACTTTAGAGCCGGGCGAATACGCCGTCCACTTGAACGAGGTGCCGATCCTCCGCGGGCGGATCATCCTCAAGCACCTTCTCACCAACGAGACGGAAGAAACGCTGCGCCGCTATAACATCCCCTTTGTCTCCTCGAAAGGCTCCCTCGGGATGCCGGCCCTTTGGGTCGACGAAAAATACCAAGAGATCCTCCAGCGGGCAGGCATCCGCTTCTGGACCGGCCTGGAGGTGATCATCCTCCACCTCTCCAAGTTCTACCGCCAGTACGCAAGCGAATTCATCGGCATCCAGGAAGTCCGGGCGATTCTCGAGTTCGTCGAGCGCTCCTTCCCGGATCTCGTCAAGGAAGTGACCCGCCTCGTCCCCTTGCAGAAGCTGACCGAAATCCTCCGCCGCCTCGTGCAAGAACAGGTTTCGATCAAAGACCTCCGAACCATCCTCGAAGCGCTCAGCGAATGGGGCCAAACCGAAAAGGACACGGTCCTTCTCACCGAATACGTCCGCTCGTCCCTCAAACGCTACATCAGCTACAAGTACTCGCTCGGCCAATCGGTCCTCTCGGTCTACCTCCTCGACCCCGAGATCGAAGACATGGTTCGCGGCGCAATCAAGCAAACCTCCGCCGGCTCCTACCTCGCCCTCGATCCCGATTCGGTCCAGCTCATCCTCCATTCGATGAGAAACACCATCCAGCCCACCCCGCCGGGAGGACAGCCCCCCGTCCTCCTCACCGCAATCGACGTGCGCCGCTTCGTCCGCAAACTCATCGAAGGGGAATTCCCCGAACTCTCGGTCGTCTCCTTCCAGGAGATCGTCCCCGAGATCCGGATCCAACCGCTCGGCCGCGTCCAACTCACATGATAAGGGCTTCGCCCTTAAACCCACCAAAGGACTCCCGTCCTTTGGAAACCTGGGATTGCAAAGGGCCAAAGCCCTTTGCTGGGTTTCAGGGCGAAGCCCTGGATATTCTTCCCCGGTATACAATTTCTGTCTCGGCGTGGTATAGAGCTAATTCATGGCGGAGCCTCAAATTTCCCATCTTGTCCAGAGCAGCCTGGCTGCGATCCGGATGATTCAGAACGAAGTGGCGGAAGACAACGCCATGCAGGTTGAATCCGAGCAGGATTTGGAGCAGTATTTCGAGCTGAATGCATTTAATCCGATGCAGCGGGCAAGGAATTTTAGGGAGCTGGATGAATTGAAGTCCAAGCTCCAAACCGCGGAAGGGAAAGAAGCGGAGGAGGTCGAGGAGATCAAAATCCTCGAGCCGGAACAAGTCGATGAGGCGGCGTCCCGCTTCCAGAAGAACAATTTCGAGCTGAACGCGAAAACGCTTTTGATTCTTCGGACACGGATTTCGGCCCAGGATACGCCGGAAGATGTGCTGACGAAGGTGCTGTCGGTCTACCAAGACCCGTCGCTTGCCGACGAGGCGCTCGATTTTCTTATCGAAACTTCGGACGCGCAAACGGCCGCCGTCGTGAAGATCGCCAAGCAGCAATTAAATGGAGCCTTCGAGCGGCAGATCAAGGCCGGGCGCAATATGGGAGTCCATTCGCGCGCCTTCTCTGAGGCGGGGCTCGGCTCGCCGACGTCTCTTAGGGACATGTACAGGGACATTACGGGGACCCCTCGGGATCCTTTGATCCTTTTCAACGAGCTGACCGAAAAATTCCGCTACGACAAATTGAAATCGGTACTCCATTTCCTGCTCCACTCGCTCGGCAGCGACCTCAAGGCGAAAGGCTCGTCCATTCCAAGGGGAGAATTGAAGCGGCTCATCGACGAGACCCGCTCGCTGCAGGGCATCCTCGGCGTCTTCCGCTTCTTCCAGTCCCGCATGAAGCTGATGCAGAGGCAATTCGCCTCTTACGGCCTCATCCTCCCGCCGCGGCTCGACTTCGAAACGCTCGCCAAACTTTTTATCCGGATGCTGGCCGAACGGTATGTGAATAGCGAAAAGATCATGCAGATGGCCAAACTCCTTGGGATCGAGGAGGAGGTCGCCGCGCAAATCGTCGTCTACACCCAGATGCGGGACGGCATCCGGAACGTCGCGCCAAAGTATTTCCGGGATCCCCGCCACCGCGAAGAACAGCTTAGAGCCTACATCGAAGCAATCGATAAGCTGGAAGACCAGTTAGAAGAAGAAGAGGAAAAAGAAGAAGAGGAGAAAAAGAAGAAAAAATGATCGGCCGGTTCCAAGAACTTCTCCATGAGCTAGGGCGCGTTTTCCATCTCGAACTGACCGTTGACAAATCGGGCGCCTGTTCCATCATGGTTCCGCCGGAGCTAGTCATCCAGATGCAGCTCGACAGCGGCCAGGAAAAACTCTTCCTCTTCTGCAAGGTCGTCGAGATCCCGCCCGGAAAATTCCGTGAAAACGTTTTTCTCGAAGCGCTCAAGGCAAACGACCAGAGAGATCCGATTCCCGGCATCCTCGCCTATTTGCATGCGACAAACCACCTCGTCCTCTACCAAACCTACCCGGTCTCGATTTTGAACGGAGAGCGGCTCGCTTCCTTTTTCGGCAACTTCCTCCAAATGGCGGATAGCTGGAGAAAAGCGCTTCTCAGCGGAAGAAGCAGCCCTGTCCCCTCTTCGCCGTCCCCGTCCTCTCTAGAAAAACCGTTCGGGATGAGGCCGTGAAAACGGACGCCCACTGGGAAAAAGTGGGGATGCGGCCTCACCACGGCATCTGCCTTCCTTTGTTTTCCCTGAAAATGGAACAAGACTCGGGAAGCGGAGAATTTCTCGATCTCATCCCCGTCATCGCGTGGTGCCGAAAAGCGGGGTTCGACTGCCTCCAGCTCCTCCCGCTAAATGATACCGGAGGCGATCCAAGCCCTTACAATCCGATCTCCTCTTGCGCCCTCGACCCTGTCTACCTCAGCCTCCCCCATAGCGGTCCTCCGCTCCCCCGCCGCGCACTCAAAGCGAAAAAACTTAGGCTTCTCCGGGACGAATTCCCTAGGGCATTTCCCGCCCTTTCCCGCGAGCCCGCATACACTTCCTTTCTCGAGAAAAGCCCCTGGCTCTCCGAATATTGCCGCTACATGGCCATGAAAGAACCGGGCGCCGGGGAAGATTTTTACCGGTACGTCCAATACCTCGCCTTTTCCCAGCTCTCTGAAGTGAAGAAGGCCGCCGAGGCGCACGGGATCCAACTCGTCGGGGATTTACCCCTCTGTTTGAGCCCTGACAGCGCCGACGTCGTATCCAATCCGGGTCTATTTAGGAAAGATTTGGTGGCCGGCGCCCCGCCCGATAAATACAACGCCCTTGGGCAAAAATGGGGCTTTCCCCTCTATGATTGGGACGCGATGCGAAAAGACCGCTTCCGCTGGTGGAAACGGCGTTTGTCCGCTCTTTCTCCCTTCTACCACCTCTATCGGATCGACCATGTCGTCGGATTCTTCCGCATCTGGGCAATCGAAGAGGGAAAAAAACCTTCCGAAGGGCATTTTATCCCATCGGATCCTGCCGTTTGGGCAAACCATGGCCAAGCCCTTCTCGAAATGATGATCGAGTCGAGTCCGCTTCTGCCGATCGCCGAAGACCTGGGGACGATCCCCCCGGAGGTCTACCCCATTTTGAAAGCGCTCGGCATCCCCGGAACGAAAATCCTCCGCTGGGAAATGGATACCCCGCTGGATTCATACGAGCCTTTGAGCCTCACGACCGTCTCCACCGCCGATATGGAACCGCTTCCCCTCTGGTGGCGGGAATACCCGGAGGAAGCAGCCGCGTTCGCCGCGTCGAGAGGCTGGGAATATGAACCGAGCCTTTCAGGAGAGCGGCAGATCGACATCCTCTCCGATGCCCACCATACCTCGAGCCTCTTCCACATCAACCTGCTCCAAGAATACCTGTTTCCCTTCCCGGAATTGAGTCGCCAAAGCATTGAAGAGGAGCGGATCAACATCCCGGGAACCCTCCTTCCCGGCAACTGGGCCTACCGCTTCAGGCCCAGCTTCGAGGAAATCGCCGCTCACGAAAAACTCCTAGCCGCGATCCGAAAGATCATTTCTTAATGAATTGGTCGAGCGCGATCTCATAGACGTTTCTTCGGCCGTCATGAACCCCGCTGAACCTCTCGACCGTTTTCTGTTCGACGAGTTTGAATCCCCCGTTCGCAAGAAGGCGGTTGCAATATTTGTGGTCGGGGTGAACGACAGCGACAACGCTCGTTTTGTCCAAATCGACCCACTCTTTGACGCTCTTCCCGTCGCTTCCGAAAACCGGCAGCCGGTACCCTTTCGCATGGAGTGCCGGTAAATAATCGCGGAAAATCCATTCGAGAGCCCGTTTGCCGGCTCCTTGACTTTGATAGGATTTCTCGATCATCCCGGCGATCTGCATTTTCTTCGGGTGGTCGTCGAAGCCGATCCGGATCAGGCCGACGACTTTGTCCCCGTCTAACACAGGAAAGCCGGCGAATGGATTGCCCGATTCCAAACGGGAGCGGAGAAGATTGACCGTTTTGACCGCATCGTCGTGCGTATAGCGCTCGCCGTTGCGGTAAAACTCAAAATCGTGGCTTTCCAAAAACTCGACGACTTTGCGAGAGAGCGCGTCGTCGCCGGTCAGCGGGCGGATCCGGAGCTTCCCCCCGAGTTTGCCTTCCGCCTCGACGTAAATCGGATTGCGGATATCTGTTTGAGATGGCGCCGGCCGCGCGGCGAAAAGTCCGAACATAGGTTCCTCCGTTAAAAAATTGGCGGCGAATGTTAACAATTCGTTTAAAAGGAAGCAACCATTTTTTTACGATTTGACCAAGAACGGGACTCTTTCTATGATGCGGATATGAGAATCTTGTGCATCCTCCTTGCCGCCGCGCCCCTTTTTGCCGGCCCGTCGGGTCTTGGCGCTCTCTATTCGACCCTCGACCCCACCTCTGTCGCGCAGCATTTCGCCTTCTATGAACTCTATCCCCAAACCCCCGAAGGGCGGGAAGCTCTCAAGCACGCATGGAACCTTTTGAGCGGCAATACAGCCTCGGGGGACGCGGCATTCGTCCTTCCGGCCGTCGATCTGCAGCCGATCCTGTCCCTCGTCAACCGGAGCGGGCAGGAGGACTCCCCTCTCCTCCAAGAGGGTCAGCTCTCAGTCATCGGGAAACTCTCCCGGCATTTGGGCAACCGGAATCTGCAAGGATTCGGCCTCTGGAGCCAAGACGAAATCCTCGCGCTGGCGCCGGACCAGATCGATCTTGCCCGCGCGCTCCTCATCGCCGAACTCGGGGACTCTGAGGAAGCGCGAAGCAAAATCCAAAGCTATGAAGCGTCTCTCGACCTGATGGCGCTCCAGATCCTCGCGCGCCTTCCGCCCTCCAGCAGCCCGCTCGAAAAGGTCAGAGCCATTAACGACTACATCTTTTCCGAGATGCGTTTCCGCTTCCCGCCCCACTCTCTCTATGCGAAAGAGATCGACGTCTACACCTTCCTCCCTTCGGTCCTCGACAGCCGCCGCGGGGTGTGCTTGGGCGTTTCGATCATGTACCTTTGCCTTGCGCAGCGGCTCGAGCTGACCCTCCAGGCGATCACCCCTCCGGGCCACATCTACGTCCGCTACGTCGATCCGGAAGGCAACCACACGAATATTGAAACGACCGCGCGGGGGATCGACGTCCCGACGGAGATGTACCTCGGCGTAGAGACGAAAAAGCTTCAGGAAAGAAACCTTAGGGAATGCATCGGCCTTGCCTTTATGAACCAAGCGGCCGTGAGCTGGCATAAGGGCGATGCGCAAACAGCGGTCTCCCTCTATGAAAAAGCGCGCCCGTTTCTCCAAGACGACTATCTTCTCAACCTCTTCCTCGGTTTCAACTACCTCTTCATCGGCAAAGAAGAAGAGGGGCGGGAGCTATTATTGAGAGTGCAAGGCAAAGCCCCGGAGCATGTCCTTGTCGCAGATACGATCGCCGAAGATTATTTGGCGGGCCGGGTAGACGCCGACGGAATCCAAGCGATCTTTTCCGAAGTGGACGAAACCCGTTCTTCGATCCTCGAAAAACAAAAAAAACTGCAAGAGACGGTCGAGAAATTCCCCAAATTCCGGCAAGGGCATTTTCACTTGGCCGTTACTTGGATGCAACTCGGGCGCGAGCGGGAAGCGGTTCCGATCCTGGAAAAATGCGCTGCGCTCAATCCGCACGATCCGACCGTGAACTACTACCTTTCGGCAATCCATTTCCAGCGCCATCATTTCAACCAAGCGTGGCGATATCTCAAAGCAGCCGAAGCGATCGTCCGTGAAAAGGGGCACGATCCCAAGGCGCTTTTCGAGCTGCGCCGCGCGCTGCAAAGGCAATGCCCCGAAACGACATGAGGAACCTATGATTCGAGCCATCCTTCTTTCCCTGCCGCTTCTTGCAGCCTCAGTTTTCGATACCGACATGTCCGACCAGGATAAAAAAAGCACAGGGATGAATAAGCTCACGGAAAAAGAAAAAGCCGCCCTCCAGCAATGGATCGAAACGCATTTCCATAGGGAAACCTCTCAGCCGGCTGCAAAATCACTGAAAGGAGTCAACCCGACCCTCTCTGAAAACCTCATGAACAGCCAATACCTCCGCCTCAGCGACGGGACGCTTTGGAACGTGAGGACCGAAGACGTGCCGATCGCCCAATCATGGATCACCCCCGTGGAGATCGAAGTCGGCAAGAGCAACAACCCCTTTTATCCCTATAAACTGACGAATAAAGTCTCCGGAACTTCGATCCTCGTCCGCAAAGCCGACAAACTCCCCCAGCCGGGAAGCCCTCCCCTCTCCCCCAAGGACCAACCCAAAACATTTTGACCTTCCCAAAACCCGCGCAATCCATTTCTCGTATGTATTTGATCCTGAATGCATTCTAAAAAACTCTCCGAACCGATCGAGCCTCTCATAGCCCCCTGATTCAACACCGCGAATCGATCCACACAGACAGACTCAAAAAGCCAAATTAAATAATAAAAATGGGATAACTTAAACTGTAATATTAAACGATAACAATTTATAATACTCAAATATAACGTAACGGAGCAATTATAATTATGTCTCAACCCATCTCAATGCTTACTACAGCCGTCCTGGCTGACCCAGCAACACCTCAGAAAGAAGGCTCTCCCGAATGCAACTCTCAGGGCATTTCACCGACAAACATCTCTGTAACCTCGTCTCCAAGTTCTGAAGATAAAAAAATCACGGAAGCAGCAGGCCCGATTCTTAACATGGACGAAACAACACCCAGCAAACTTCCTGACACAGGGCCAGGCACATCGCCAGCCAGGAAAAAGGGGGCCAGCCGCAGGAACATTGGTCAAATCGTTCGTGTAGGCAATGACTCTGAGCTGATTCCAGCAACAAGACCGAGCCCAGACCCCGTGACCGCTTCTTCTCCTACAGTCTCTTGCACAATTCACCCTCCCTCTCATAACCATTTCTATGAAAGTTGCCAGCCTGATTCAGGCTTCGTAATGAGCGGTAAATCGTTTCATACTTTCATAAGCAATACTTCGGCAGTGCAGCGATTTGTTACTGGTATTGCGTCCGGCAAAGAAATGGCGCGCGCTACACCACGTGGAGAGATTATATATGAGCGTATGTGCGACGGAGTAAAAACCCAGTTTAGGATTCATACAGTTGGAAATGATGGATACCTATACCCAGCGTGCGGCCCTAACGCTGTTAGATTGAGCGAATGCAACCTACCAACTCTTCTTAATTTATATCAATCGGCTTCGAACGGGGGCGGGACATTTAAAGATTTCGTTTTTGGGAACATCCTGTTCCCAAAGTAAGGCATCGTTTTTTTTGGTATTCGAAGTGCATTTTGGATAAAATGGGATCTCCAAAAAGGAGAATCCCATGGCCCCGCAGTTCACTGAAGCCGTCACAGCAGCCATCCAGGAAGCGTTCCAAGAGGCGCAGTCGAGCGCCCATATCGAGGTGGGAGAAAACCACCTGCTCCGCGCCCTACTCCAAGATCCGGAAGGGTACTTCGCCTCCCTTTGCCAAGCGGCCCGGATCGACCCGGCCTCCCTCTTAAAGCAAACGGAAGAAGCCTTAAAGTCCGCTCCATCGTATTCGGGCTCTTCCCAAGCGCCCCAGGTATCGGCCGGCCTCCAGCACAAAATCCAAGAAGCCGAGAAAATCGCCAAGGCATGGAATGATTCTTACATCAGCAGTGACCACCTGTTCCTCGCCTATTGGGCCCGTCCGGCGGAGCCATTTGCTTCCTTTGTCAAAGCTTCAAAAAAAACGCAAAAAGAGATCGAGGCGGAAATCCAGAAGCTACGCGGCGGGCGGCACATGGACTCTCCCGGCGGGGAATCCAACC